>Ga0316202_10000570_pt1 | contig 38165 bp, 33 predicted proteins | sample 3monrhotite_MG_FD_204934 | JGI IMG/M metagenome (GOLD analysis project Ga0316202, IMG submission 204934) | Microbial mat bacterial communities from mineral coupon in-situ incubated in ocean water Damariscotta River, Maine, United States -... | ecosystem: Environmental > Aquatic > Marine >...
ACCGGTCTTTTTTTTTAACCAGTCCACTTCAATCTGCAACTGACCAACCTTTTGAAAAAGTTGTTCCTTTTCCCTTTCATTGGCGGCCTCTTGGCGAGGGTTCGTCTTTCCAAACGCTCCGCTCAGCCCATCCAAAGCTTGTTTCTTCCAGGTGTTGACCTGGGAAGGATGAACTTCAAACTCCGAAGCAATCTCGTTGATTGTCCTTTGGCCTTTGATCGCCTCCAAAGCCACCTTTGCTTTGAATTCTTTGCTGAATTTCTGCCTCTTCATGGTACTCCATCCTCTGCGCTCAGGTGGTCCCGCAAGGCGGTCCATCCTTCAGGGGCCCAACCGATTTGAAACCGGTCGGCCACCTCTTGTGGGATTTCTCTAGAGGCTATGTAGGTTGAAACCTTGGCTTGCTCACCAGCTTGCTCCAAGTTCCCTCGAAAATAGCCGAAGGACTCTTGCAAACAAGACCGAAGCCGGACTTCGACTTCAGTTTCAGCTGGTGGTGGAGAGAGGGCCTTGAGCGGGGCTACCGCTGGCGACTCCGATTCAGTTTCAACGAACACTTCAACCCCGCCCGACTCCAGCTCGTCATAGAAGGAATCAAAGGGGTCGACTTCCGCCAAGTACTGGGTCGCTGCGCCGGGGTTGCTGGAAAGTTGGAAGGACATGTTTATCCCCTCAACTCAGCCAGCGATGCAAGCTTTTCGGCATCTTTGGAATTGCTATCCTTCCCGCTCTTTCCAAGGAAAAGTGCTTGAAATGCAGTTCCAGGTCGGAATTCGGCGCAATGAATATATGGCGCTAAGGCTTTATGGGCATTTTAAAAAAAATGAATACACGGTAGGTCCCCAGTTGTGGCGAAGGGGGAGCCGGCCTAGTAGCGGATTGAGATTATCAATGGTGAAGCTGATTTGACAAGGTTTGAGTTGGGAGCTAAACCTTCTGTACTTTTAGTAGATATCTAGGCTGTGCTCGCATGAATCATCAAAGCGTTTCGCAATGACTCACTCAGTTTTAAGCCCCCAATTCATCAAGTACATCTCTGAAATTAAAATTAATTTTATCAAAAAAACCAGGGCACCAGCGAGAGTGAAGAAAGTTATGCTTAGCCGCTTCTTTGCCCCTCCCCGCTGTTGTTCGGCAAACAAAATAAATTTTTTCGTCTAATATGAAATAGTAAAATTTAGAATCTCGGCATGCCTGGATCTGCTATTTTTTCTTAGTTTATTTTGACTCGTAATTTTTTTTGTGTTATTTTCCTGGAAATTCTAAAAAGATCAGTCGGGTCTGCTTGACTGATCATTATACCAGGACAGGCTTGTCCATAAATTTTTTTAAAGAGATATCCAATGAAAATGCTTTATAGATGTTTGGTTTTGTTAGTTGTAGCGACTTTCATCGCACAACCAGTCTTCGCTTCCGCTAATACCCCCTCTTCCCTTTCAAACGAAGAAATGGCTCTGATCTTTGAGCCTGATACCCAAACAGCACAAACACTCAGCCTACAAGAAATGGAAGCTACCAAGGGATCTTGGGGATTTAGTGGGGCTATTATTGGCGCTTTTGTCGGCGCTGTGTCCGCTTTGTACACCGGCGCTACGCCAGCTCAAGCGAGAAATGCTGCGGCACTATCTGCTTTTGTCGGATTTATCGTTGATAACTTTGGCCCAAATGCCGTTACTCAATTGAAGGCTAGATATGGCTACAGAATAAACTTAACGGATGCAAGAAAGGCAGGAAAAACCTTAACAATTCTAAGAACGGCCTATAGGAGACTGGTCCGATATGGGCACTGGTAGTTTTGATTGACATCATTCATACCCCAAAGAGAAAGCAAACAACTGCATTTTAAATCTGTTATGCGATCTCGGCGGGGGGGGGGGGGACGAAAACCAAGGTTTTTACTCTTGAGTCGTACAATTATACGACCGATTTTTTTGGCCTGACCTGAGAAAATTTTTCCTGATCCATATAAAATGTTGCACTGAACTGCGTAGAATTTGACCTCCAGTGCATTTTACCTATGGTAACAGAGGGGGCAAGGAAAAAGCGTCTATCCAACTTATCTTGTTTAGCTGATTTAGGCGTCCTGAAATCGGTTACACACACCTGGGATATAAAAGTTTGACCAGCTCGGATGCTAGAATTAACGTTTTAATATAAACACTTGCGCCCTCGATCCCTTGGGGGGGCGTACAATCGGATTAAACAACGGCTATTGTATGCTCCCCTTTTAAAGGAAATGGGTGAAACTAACACACTCTTTTTATCCCGTCCTATTCGGCTTGATTGCTTTTATCTGTTGTTCTTGCGCCGGTTTACCGGGGTTAATGATTCCTCAGATTCCCGGGGGCTATCGAATCGGGGAAGGCAGCTTGGATGCAAATCTGAACTCCTTTTTTCATGCCACTCAAAAGCCAAGACTCGGGCTGATTGCAACTGGTTTTGAGGTGGAACAGGATCCGCTCATAGACGAAAAACCCGTTGAAATCGCGGGTTGGCCAATCCAAACGAAATACCTACACAAAATGAAGGAATTAGGCATCCCGTCTAAAACGCCTCCCGAGGCATCTTGGGCCCATGCTTTAAACAGCCCCTATCATGGAGATTGGATTAATGCCGGCCAATGGTTCCAGAGAGAAAGATTTCGAGTGGAAACAGGTGATCGGATTGGAACGCCCTTAACCACCGCTTATGTACCAAAAGCCCATGATATTTTTTACCAATGGATGGTCGAAGAAGCGGATGCGCAATTGGCCAACGTGCCTTTATTTAACTATGTACCTAAAGATCAGCTAAAGCTCAACTCGCAGTCATCGTGGCCGGAATTTTCCCGCCAACTAGCCTCAGACAACCAATTAGACGGGTTCTTAAAGGTGGGTTATATCGACCAAGACGACCCGCTCAATTTCCCGGTCTCCAGTATTTTGCAAGGAGAGTGGATGGTGCAGGTTTTTGACGCTCAATACCAGCTCTTGGGAACCTTCTTTGTTGAACAGGGCCTTGACTTCGGGGGGAAGACCATGGAATCCAATGAAACTTTAGTAAAAGCAATGACTCCAGACGCTCCTAAAGATCACCTCTACCGGCAGGCCATCTCCAAATTAGTACACAACATGCTAGCTCGATTTGAAGTCGTTGTGAAGGAAAGGCGGCAACAAGGTCAGCAAGACCAAGATTGAACTTGGCTTTTTCAGGTAACCCTAAATACACGGATTCCGGCCTTAGGCCGGTTGTTTGAACCCGATTCATTTTACTAAAATTCTTTCTCAAGCTGATGAAACTCAATAAAAAACTGAGGTTTTTACTCGTCGTTCTCCTATTGTCCCTTTTTGGCTGCAAAGCCGAGACCTATCTTTTACCCACGAATGTCACCTCCTTTGCTGCCTCCGCAAAGGATGGCAAAGTGGAATTGACCTGGGGCAACCCGGATTACCCGAACTTGCATGGGGTAAAAGTGGTCCGCAAGACCTTGGCCTCCCCCCAAAGCCCTACTGACGGGGATCAAGTCTATTTTGATAGTGGAGTAGCCTATACCGACACCTTGGTAACCAACGGCACAACCTACTATTACAGGGCCTTTACCTACGATTTCGATCAGAACTATTCCCCCGGTGCGGGCGCATCTGCTACGCCAGCAGCAGTTGCTCCCCTACCGGTCAGCAACGTTAAGGCTACTGCCAGTGCTGGCGTTGTTAGCCTAACCTGGACAAACCCAAGCCCAACTCCAGGCGAGCCGAACGACTTTGCTGGGGTAAAAATCCTTCGACAAGAAGCGACTTGTCCGGCGGATCAGAACCAAGGGGTGTCTGTTTATCTTGGCAGTAATTCCCAAACCTCCGATAGCACCGCAACTTCAGGCAAGCTGACCTGCTACAGCCTGTTTGCATACGGAGCTGCGGGGGCCTACGCCTCGGCTGTGAACGTAACGGTGACCCCATGAAACCGTGGAGGACATACCAAGCCTACTTTATCTTGTATGTCTTGAGTCTGGTATGGTGGAGCCCAAACCTATACGGGGCGAACGCCCCCCTTCAAGTGACTCGGATGGGGATGACGTCTTGGGCTCAGCGCCGTGATATTGGGGTGGTTAAGCAACAGTTCGATTATTCTTGCGGGGCTTCCGCTTTGGCCACCCTAATGTCGTTGTATGGGCGACAGACAGCAGAAAAAGAGGTTTTAGGGAAATTACTCAAAGATAAAGAAAGTAGTTTTCAAAACTTAGCTGAGGCTGCCCAGTCCTTTGGTTTTAGAGCTAAGGGTTTAGCGGTTGGGCTGGCGCAATTGAAGAAGCTAAAACTGCCGGTAATCTTATATTTTCATCACAAGAGAAACGATCATTTTACGGTATTCACCGGATGGGATCAAGGGCGATTTCAAGTCGCCGACCCAACCTGGGGCAATTTAGTTCTAGATGAATCCACCTTTAAAGAGAAATGGTTTACAAGAGATGATGAGTCTTTTGTAGGCCGGATTCTTGTCTTGATTCCGAACCCCGGACAGCAAGTTTCAGCGCCAGTAACAACACTACCTAGCCCTAGGTTGGCACTTCGGGCTTTTTTGCGTTCGAGACCATAAGAAATGAAACGAATTGTATTCTGGGTTCTAATCCTTTGGCCGACTTGGCTCCAGGCTGAGGTTCCTATTTTAAAAGAAAATTTGTTGACCGAAGCAGATCATATCCGTTTTGACTCAACGATGAGCGTCCAGACAACCAATCCAGATTATAATACTAACAAAGATGCTGTAACAGGCACGATCAGGACCTCATACGGGCTGAGTGACCTTTGGGAATTAGGTGTAGAATCCTCTGGGGAAGCGGCACAAACCAGACATGTTCTAGGGAAACGAAGCTATAGGACCAACAACAGCAATTTTAGGTCTTTGACCTTCAACAGTAGTTATCAATTGCCCTTTTTAGTGCGGTCCTTTGTGTTTGCAAGTGTAACTAGCGTTGAGCGAAATGCGTTACCGGACCGCCGTCAAAAAGGCACGGTCAATCCAGAGGAAATTCATCAACTAGTTTATGCAAAAAGTGGAAGCTTCGGGGGGTCGGTAGTGCTGGTTATGGAGCCTGTGGTCTACGGCTTCCAAGCATTTTATTCGTGGCTTTTACCACGAAAAATCGGAGATAACCTACTAGACCCGGGGGAAGTGGTGCAGTTGTCCGGCAGCGCTAACTTCCTGGTAACCCAAGATATCAGTTTGATGTGGGGACTAGGTTGGGGCTATCAAGGTGAGCAAAAACTGAATTATCAGCTTCAGGATAAGGGATCCAGTTCCGCCAATTGGCGCCTAGGGCTGGAATTCCCCTTCTCAAGAGACTGGACCTTTAATTTGTCAACTTCCTCGAATTTAACGGACTCTAACAATGCCCTGATCTCAGGAACTTTAACTTGGGCACCATAAACTTTTCCTAAAATTGTTAGCACAGGGCAACTAGCCCCCGCCCGACTCCAGCTCGTCATAGAAGGAGTCAAAGGGGTCGGCTTCCGTCAAGTACTGGGTCGCTGCGCCGGCGTTGCTGGAAAGTTGGAAGGACATGACGGCTCCCTCAATTGTAACCGCCAATTAAACCCCATCTATTTTTAATCAGTCGGTTTTGCTAAGGTCAATTCTGTGTGGCAGCAGGGCTTTGATGTCTTCGTCCGTCTCAGCGTAAGGGAAGCGTTCGAAGAGGGTTTTGAGGTATTCATTGGGATTTAAGCCATTGACTTTAGCCGACTCGACTAGGCTAAAGAGAGCAGCGGTAGCATGAGCCCCTTTTGGGGTATCGCTAAAAAGCCAGTTTTTTCTTCCGAGAGCCACCGGGCGGATAGAGTTTTCTGCTAAGTTGTTGTCGAGCGGGATTTCAGGTTGTTCTAAAAAAAGAGTGAGACCGTTCCAATATTTGAGGCTGTAGGCTATGGCCTCACCCAGTTTAGATTTAGGTGCAACCTTGGGCTGCTTCTCTACAAGCCAGGCTTGAATAGTTTCTATGATCACTTTAGAACGAGTCTCTCTGGCAAGAAGCCGATCTTCGTCAGAAGACTCAATCAGCTCAGATTCGATTTGATAAAGTTTGCTGATCAACTCGATCATTTCCTTAGCAGGCGAGGTCTTTTTGATCTTCAGGGCATCAGTGAACTTACGCCTAGCATGAGCCCAACAGTGAGCATGGCGGTCCACCTCGATGAAATTGTACCCAGCATAGCCGTCGCTCATTACCAAGTCTGAGTAGCCACCCAGTAGTTCCTTGGCCACAGCCCCAGAGCGGCTAGGATCATAGGTAAAGTACACCAACGGGGTTTTGGTCGCACCTGTGCGCATGACCCAAAGGTAAGATTTGGATGTCGCTTTGCGTCCCGGTTCTTTTAAAACTTGCAGGGTGGTTTCATCGATCTGAATCAGCGGGGCCAGCTTAATTTCTTGGTGGAGCAGATAAAGCAGCCGTTCCAGCTTTTCGCCCAGCTGAATCGCCCAGTTGGCCATATTTGTTCTAGAAAGCTTGTAGCCTAACCGCTTAAATTGATTCTCCTGCCTGTAAAAGGGTAGGGAATCAACAAACTTGGCGGTGATGATATGAGAAAGTAAGCCCGGTGAGGCCATACTTTTGGGGATCATCTGCTTAGGAGCAGGTGCAATTTTAACACTCGGGCCTTCATCATCAACACCTTGGCAGCTCCTGCAGGCGTACTTGGGACGGATGTGCTTGAGTACTTGAAGTGTTGGGGGAATGTAATCGAGTTGCTCGGAACAGTCCTCACCAATCCGGGAAAGCTCCGCTCCGCAGGGGCAGTTCTTCTCATTTTCGGGGAGATCGTGAATCACTTCAACACGAGGGAGTTCCTCAGGCAAAGCTTTACGTCCTGAAGCTTTTCTGTTGTGAGCGGGAACCTCAATCTTTGGGGGTTCGGCCTGCAACTTTTCAAGCTCCGCTTCCAAGAAGCTCAATTGATCGGCAGGTGGCAAGGGCATCTTTTCTGACTTCTTACCGTAAAGTTGGGCTAAAAGAAGCTGAATTCGCTCTTTAAGGTATTCGTTTTCTTGGCTGAGTTTTTCAAGTTCAGTTTGCTCGTCCGTTTCTATCATAAGGATGTAATAGACACGTAATATAATATTATCAACAGTTTGTGTTAAATTATTTCACCCTGCTGATTCATATTGCAACCGCTTGAATGCCTTATTTTTTAGCTCCAATCCGTCAAGCAACCAGCGAAGCTCCCAACCGCTGATATCCAGTCTGGAATCCTTTGCATTCGGCCAAGGGAACCGATCTTTTTCAAGCCGTTTCATCCAAAGGGCAAAGCCATTGCGATCCCAATAGAGAAGCTTGATCAGGTCACGTTTGCGATTACAGAAACCAAAAAGTGCGCCTGTGAAGGGGCTTAAGTTCATCTCTTCTTCTACCAAGGCAGATAGCCCGTTGATCGACTTGCGAAGGTCCGTAATGCCAGTAGCTAGAAAGACTTTCACCTCCGGTGCAACAATCATAGCTTGGCCAAAACTTTGAGCGTTCTTACAAGCAACACTTCGTCAAATCCCTTTTCAAGCTTCAAAGAGAACTGTTCATTCACCTTTAGAGTGAGACTTGTGGGCTCAGGACTTAGTTCAGGTGTGCCGGGTCCAATCGCCTCTAAAAATCGGCTAGGCTTGCTGGCTTTGTTTTTTTTGGGCTCAGGCAAAAGCCCTCGTTTTTTCAGCCGAGCCTTCCATCCATAAAAGGTGGCAAGCTTCAGACCTCGCTCACTGCAAAACCCAGCCTGACTCAGGCCAGAATTCTTGCATTCTTCAATCAACTTGACCCAAACCTTGGATTTACTTGTATTCATCATTGGCTCCTCGAACATTGAGCTTCAGATTACCAAGTGAGTAGGAAATGAAAAGATGGGGTTTATTGGGCAGTTACTTTGAATCTGAGAAATGAATTGATTGGGAACTTGCTCGTGCCCGAAGCAATGGAAGATGTAGATGCGATTAGCACAGCAAAAGTGTTGGGAGGAATTGGGTGCTGTAACGAGGCTCTGCCATATTATAAGAAAATCATTGATCCGTCGCAACTTTCGGAAATTCTCCCTGGATACTTGCGATGTTTGGTGGAAACACGGCAGAGAAGCGAGGCTCTCAGTATTGTTCAAAACGTACGTGATTCATATGGGCCACATTCCCAATACACATTGTGGGAAATTGAATGGTTGATCGTTGGGAGAGATTATTCTCAGGCTTCAAATGTAGCTACGGAATATACTGCGAAATATCCTGATTCTGAAGAGGGTAAAATACTTCGGCTAGAGGCCGCATTTCGCAAGGATGATCAACAAGGGCTACGCAATCAAGTTGACTCATTGAAACTGTTCAATAGCATTAACATTCGCTATTGGTCAGTTTATATGAAGGCACTTGCAGTATTGCGCGAAGACCAGTTTTTGGAAACTGAACTTGTGCGTTTTCTTCGCAAGTTCTGGGGAGAACAAGAGGCCATCTTTGAAGGAGTTAGGATTCTTGTGAGCGTTCTCAATGGGCGTGAGATTGAGCAGGATGAAACTGTAAGCGCGGGATCAGCAGTTGAGCTTGAGGATGAATTTCAGGGGAAGCGATGGATATGTATTTCTAGCTCTAAGCCGGTTCCTGCCTTAAAAGAGTATTCAAGCGGCTCAGATCAAGCAAAAGCGGTTCTTGGAAAAAAGATCGGAGATGTTCTGTCTCTAGAAGATGGAATGGGAGCTACCTATACGGTAAAATCCATTCTTCCTGAAAGCAGTTATGTCTTTCAACAAGTGTTTGGGCAGGAGAGCGATAGGCCAGAAAGCTTTCACATGCGTGTGATTACTGGCAGTAGCACAGAACAGACTGTCGAGAAGTTGCTGTCACTAGTCAATAATACTCCAAGCAATCAGGACATTATTGACTCATACAAAAAAGGAAAAATCCCGTTAGGTGGTGTGGTACAGCAATTGAGAGGAGATGAGTTCGATATTTGGAATGGCTTTGTGGGGGATGTGGGGCTTTGGGTGTCAACTTGTTCAAGTCAAGAACAAGCAATCGACCAAGGGATAGTCGCTCAAAAACCTGAAGATATCATTATTGATATCTGGGGGCTTTTCTCTTGGGATATGTTCTCACTTAAAGATATATCCAGATCGGTTTTTAGGAAAATATTTGTCGCTCAATCAACGCTTGATCGACTTCGTACAGTCCTCTTTGATCTTAAGCAGCGGGGGCTGAAGTGAAGTGGACCCCAATGTCCATACACCAAATCCATCTTTTTAAGATAGAACCGATGGTTTAAGCAGCCATCCCCTGACTGGGGTTTAGGCCAAAGTGAACCTCTGCTGGGGTTCTTCCTTTTACAGAGAAGTTTGCGACAGAACCTATCAGGGCGGCTCTTTCTTTTTGCCCTTTTCAAGATTCCGTGATAGTTTCAAGCCTATCTCCCACGGCACGAATGCCTACAGGCGATAGCTATAGAACCTACGAAAGCCCTCATCTACCCTATACGGACCACCGCAGAGTCCCCCCACGCAAGTAAAAGACACGATGAATTTCAAAGACCACCTCTTCCAATCAGCCCTGTACGGCATCGCCAAAACCCTCGGCCCCCATGCCCCCGACCAGTATGGCGACAAGCTGCATCAGGCGGGGCAGGCTATGATCGGCTATCTGCAAGACCAAGGTTATGCCCATCAGGAAACCGGCAGTCCACAAGAGATGGCCCAACTGGTGGATCAGTTTTTGGCCGACCAGGGGCCCCTGCTGGGTTTGGCGCCGGAAACAGCCCAGTCCCAGGCAGCAGCCATCCAGGAACTACACCAAGAGATCGCCGCGCTGAAAGAGGCGGAACAGACGGCTTTGAAGGAGAAAGAATATTACCGAACCATTTTTGACTCCGCAGCGGATGCGATTTTTCTGCCCGATCCAGACACAGGGAGGATCATCGACTGCAACCAAAATGCCTACAAAAGCTTGGGTTATACCCGTGAAGAATTGCTTGGGATGCCGGTCTCCGAGTTTAATGTGCCCATCCCCAACATCGATATCAAAAACTACTTGGAACGGCAGGTGGCCGGGGAGCAAATGACCTTTGAAGTGATTCATTTATCCAAGGCCGGGGAGCAGATTCCGGTGGAGATTGTGGGCTGCAAGGTCAATCTGCATGGAAAATTGGCAACCTTGGCCTACGCCAGGGACATCAGCGACCGCAAAAAACTGGAACAAAAGATTCTGGAACGGACCGAACAATTGGCCCAGGCCAACGACACTAAGGACAAATTTTTTTCCATCATCAGCCACGATTTGCGCGGACCTGTGGGGAGCATTTCAATGTTGTTTAATGAGGTTTTTGAGCAAGGCTCCGATATCAGCGACGATTTATTCCAGAGCATCGCCCAGGCCTCCAAAAACACCCAGATGCTGCTGGAAAACCTTTTGTCATGGGCCCAAAGCCAACAAGGTGAGATCGAATACCACCCCAAGGACTTCCAAATCGCCGCCTCTCTCAAAGGCAATATGGACCTCTTCTACGGAATCGCCCAACAGAAGCAGATTCGTTTGAGCGATTCCCTGGATTGGGGCCTTTACGCCCACGCCGATGTGGATATGGTGACCACCATTATCCGCAATTTGATCAACAACGCCGTTAAGTTTACCCCGCCGGAGGGAGAGATCAAGGTATCCGCTAGCCAACAAGGTGATTGGGTGCGGGTCGAAGTCACCGATTCTGGGGTGGGCATGCCCGAGGAAATTCAGGCGTCACTGTTTCGGCTAGACCAAAAAACCCATTCGAGCCTAGGCACCAACAGCGAATCCGGCTCTGGTTTGGGCTTGATTTTATGCGCCGAATTTGTCAAACGCAACGGCGGGGAAATTGGGGCGACCAGCCAGGAGGGCCAGGGCAGCTGTTTCTGGTTTACCGTTCCCTTGGGGCAAAGGGCCGAGGCGCTTTCTCCTGAGGCGGAACTCAATGGGCTGGCCCGGTTGGCGGAGATGCAGATCTTGCTGGTGGACGATAACCAGCTACATCTAGAAAGCAGCGGCTCGGTGCTAAAGGAATTGGGGCTGTCCTTTGAGACCGCTGTCAACGGTGCGGAGGGGGTGCAAAAATATCAAGCCCGGCGACCTGATATCCTGTTGATGGATATAGATATGCCGGTGATGAACGGGGTTGAGGCCAATCTGGCAATTCGGGCAGCAGCGGGCCAAAGCCCACCGTTGATTGTGGCACTGACCTCCTACTCCAAAAAGGAACTGACCCAACTGGCCCATGAGGTCCCCTTCGATGGCTATCTCAACAAGCCGCTGGATAAAGCAAAACTAATTGCCAGCCTGCAGCCCTACTTGGACCACCGGTAACCGGACCACGCCATGTTAGCTACAGGGTTCAACCGGGGCGGCCTGGGCCAAGAACTATATCGGGCGGTGGGAATGAAAAAAAGACAGCCCTACAGGTGCATTAACAACTCAAAAGGCCTGAGACAACGTCGACGCAAAGTCCTTTTGTGTTTCTACTATTTCTCCCCCGGTCGAACCACTGGCGTCCACCAAGATTTGAACATCGAACTCAACTTGATCAAACTCTTCGGATTGAGTTTCATATCCACAGAGATCAACGAAGGGGATACTGCTTAAATCAGATCAACCTTCGATCAACAAATCCTCAGGATCGTTTCCTTCAAAGGTTTCCCACTTCGGCGGGCTCACCAACTTACGGACTGCCTGTTGGACCGCTTAGTAAACCGGGCTATAAGTACTTTGCAATTTTTCGAAATAGCTATGGACCCCTCCAATCTTCCGTATCCTTCGAATCCGGCCTTTTGCAACCCGACGTTAGAACATTACATCCCACTTTTATATATTTTGGGCACAGTCCTTCAAGAAGACAGCCTATCTTTTGACTTTGAAGGGATTCAACATGGCTCCGTTTCCACGAGGAGCCTGGGGTTTGGATAGGTTCAGGTGCCTTATTTTAACGATCAAGCAGATAAGACTTTCCCCTAGCCTTCATTTCTCGAATATGAGAAATTAATTACCGGTTCTAGAGTCGGTTGATCAAAGCTGATAGGTTCACAACTTTATTATACTATAATTATGAGCATTCGACTAAAATTAGTTTTATTTATATCCTTTTTATTTCTCACAGCGATTGGGAACGCCCTTCTGACGTTTCAGTTAGAAGAATATCTCGAAGCGAAATTAGCCTGGGTATCTCACACCAATGAAGTGCTCTTAGAAAGCCAGGCACTGCTCGGCCATATAAAAGACGCAGAAACAGGGCAACGAGGATTTTTGCTTACCCAAGACAACAGCTATCTGGAACCCTATCACACCGGGGTTAAAGCTGCCAATGAGGACCTATCCAACCTAGAACGTTTAACTACTGATAACCCAGAGCAGCAAGAGCGATTAGAAGAAATCAAGAACAACATGGATCTGAAGTTTGATGAACTCCGGACAACCATTGAACTTGCTGAACCGGACCATGCCAAGGCTCTCCAGGTTGTCCGAAAAAACCACGGTAAAAAATATATGGACGAGCTCCGCATCCTGTTGGAGCATTTTGACAGCGCCGAACTCGTTCTCCTGGAGCAACGAAAAGGGGATTTTAGGGAAAACAGAGGTATGATCACCACGCTAGTGATCACTGAAATCATGTTTTTTATCTTTCTCGCATTTTTAACGGTCTCTTTTTTAAATCGGAACCTATTCCTCCCGATGAGTATCTTGCTCAAAAGCACCAAAATGATGGAAGAAAATCAAAAGGTGGAAATTGCGGATATTACCCCTAACGATGAGATGGGGTATTTGATCTCGAGCTTTATGGTCATGCAGGAAAAAGTTTTCCAACGAACAAAATCCCTAGATCATAAGGCCCATCACGATGAATTGACCGGGTTGCAAAACCGCAGCAACGTGTACACCAAGATTGACAACGCGGTGAAAGACTCACAAGAGCTTGGAGCCAAAACTGGTGTATTTTTCATCGATTTAAACAAGTTTAAGCCGCTGAACGATACTTTAGGCCACGACGTTGGCGACGCGGTTTTAGTCGAGACAGCAAAACGACTGACACACTCTCTTCGAGACAAAGACCAGGTCTTTCGTATTGGTGGCGATGAATTTTTGGTTCTTATTGTCGGTGTGAGTACTACCGATGCGCTCGAAAATATCGCAGCGAATATATTAAACGTATTTAAACCTTCCTTTTCGTTTCAAGGGCACTCGATCGACATCTCGCTGAGTATCGGCATCGCGATTGCTCCTGACCACGCCGATCAATCAAATGAGCTAGTTAAGCTCGCTGATGTTGCCATGTACTCAGCCAAAGTTGATCAAGAGAAGAACTACGCATTTTTCACTCAACAGATGCTCAAACGATCTAGTGATAACAAGCCCTAAGTGATACGAACACCATTGTCTGTTGCTACAAATATCTCAGTTTCTTTACCCTACGTTGGCCTCAATGGCCCCACACTACCGACAGCACTCCGCCAAATTTGCAGTCAACGTCCCTCAACCCACTGCCCTTTTTAAGCTCAGAGGGCCTTCAGTTCTGCTGGTACTGTTTATTCCAGAGTCGGCGACAGGGCCTCCCGGTATAGGCTTGAAAATTGGCAAGTAATTTCAGATAAATAAACCACTCCTTAATCAATAGACAACAAAGGTTTTATAAAGTAAATTGGCCATATTTTACTGCACTTTCGTTGAATCTAAACCGAATAGACATGTCAAAGCCTCTTGCTAGCCAACCCAAAATCAGCATCATCCTTCCGACATTTAACGAGGCTGGAAGTATAGAAAAAATGATTTTTTCTGTTGCCGAGCAATTTGACAACGATCATGAATATGAGATCCTCGTCGTTGATGACAGTTCAACCGACGGGACGATTGAGATCGTCAACTCAATCAAACCAAAACTTTCGAATTTAAAACTCATTGTCAGAACTTCCGACTTTGGACTGATCAACTCGATCAACGAAGGGATCACTCAATCTACTGGCGAGATAAGCCTATGGATGGATGCCGACCTCTCTATGGACCCTGCGTTGATTCCTGTGCTTGTCGACAAAATAGAAAGCGGGTTTGATCTCGCCTTAGGTTCCCGCTATATTCCCGGTGGCAGTATGAAAGGCGGTGACCCTGACAAGGGGAAAAGTCATCTGATAAACGTGCTTATTCACTTGGCTCAGTCGAATGATTCAATGCTTTCCGCAATCATCTCAATCGTTGGAAACAAAATTTTGGGCCTGATCCTCGGGTCGGCAATTAAAGACTATAGCAGCGGCTTTTTTGCAGCTCGCAAGACGTTCATTGAAAAAAACCCGCCTTATGGAACCTTCGTGGATTATTGTATTTCGTTACCTTATAAAGCGGTTGTTGATGGTTATAAGGTCACCGAGGTTCCGATGGTGTTGAAAGCTAGAGAAACTGGAAAGTCTAAAACCTCTAGTTCCTACTTTTCTATTTTTTCGATTTCATTACGGTGCGTTTCCTACGCAGTCCAGCTTCGATTAAAACATGGGAAAATTTAAACCCAAGGCTCATCAATTTAGGGATTGCCAACCCTACCTTTAGGTCAGAAAATATTAGCCGAAAGCCAAGAAATCTCCGAGGGTTTGTGTGCCGTACATAATCAGGGCTTTCGCGACCTTACCAGCAATACAGTATATTCAAAGAATAGCTGGCTTAGTCTACTTGTAACTTGAGTTCAGCCAAAACAGATATCCCCTTCCCTACCTCTTGAAGTGGCTTTAAACAGCCTTAGATTTACCCACCTAAACGAAAGCTCCAGGAAATCTGCCTACCGGTTTTCTTTTACTTCGAAGCAACAGCTGTGAAGTAAAAGTCGTTTCTAGTCAAGTCGTCTGTCTCCCCCATAAAAGGAAGAATTTTCACAGTTTTGAACCCTGCTTCGATCAACAGTTCTTCAATCTCAAGAGGAAAGAAATACCGGACTCGATGGGCCTCTTCTAAAGTCTCAGATTGACCCGTTTTATCTAGCACAATAAACTTAAAATGATTTTCAACCACATTTTTGGATAACACAGAAACCGGGCTATTCAGCCTGATGCAGGTTTTGCCGTCTCCAAAATGAATTGTTTTAATGCTAGCCTCTGGTTGATGATGGATCACAGACAGTCCATTCCAGCAATCAAAAATAAATTTTCCGCCTTCGGACAGGTGTTGCTTGACGTTTATAAACGCGGCCAAGAGATCGTTTCTCTCCGTAATATAACCGATCACAGCAAACATCGAAATGATTAGGTCATAAGGTTTGTCGACCTTAAAGTTCACCATGTTTGCAACATGTAAATCTGATTTGATCCCCGCCTCGTTCAATTTCCCTCGGAGAACTTCGATCATATCTTCAGACAAATCGACTCCATCTACTTGGTAATTCCGTTTCGATAGTTGGACCAAATGCCCGCCTGTACCGCATCCCAGGTCTAAGACTGTTTTTTTCGACAGGTTGTCCTGAGCAAAAAGCTTTTCAATATAGTCACATTCAGCAACATAATCTTTTTTTGCATAAAACAAATCATAAAGACTTGAATAATCTTTTTGGAAGCAAGAAGACACTTTTTACCTAGGTTGTCAGTGAGAATAGAGTGAACGATAAATTGGGTTCACATGAAAAAACGTTGCACAATAAAATAGCCCTAGGAGCGATTTTGCCTACCGCTTAGTTCTCCCTCAACTACCCTACCGTATAAAGAATAACCGATCAGTTAAGCGTAAGTTTTTCGCATATTTCTAGTGACTGCACCCTTGTTCTATCAATAAATTAAAATAAATGTCTCCCTCTAATTTTGCTCTTTATGCCTTTGCACAGCCTCCGGCATATTCTCTTCTTTCGCAAAGGGGGCCAAAAGAACTTGCAACCCTTTGAGGCGTCCCTCTAGGTGATGAAGGTCCTAAAGGACAAAAGCATCGCATCCGTCCCCTAAGTTTATGTCGAGACAGCAAAACGACTGACACACTCTCTTCGAGACAAAGACAAGGTCTTTCGTACCGGAGTAAAACTCTCTGGACTTCTTTACCTTCCTTTCCTTGACAGTGGCACCCATCGATTCTACGATTAGCTAAAAGGCGAATTGTTCGCATTTAAGATTAACCGGTTTAATACCCTATCGATAAGCGCAATGGAATCAATCGCTAAACTCTTTAAAGCTTTAGGAGAAGAGACACGGTTACGTATCTTAAAAATGTTACAGATTCGCCCCCTGTGTAACTGCGAAGTGCAGGATATCCTTGGACTGGCTCCTTCGACGATTTCTAAACATCTCGGACTGCTCAGAGAGGCTGGGTTGGTGGAAGACCGGCGAGAAGGGAAATGGGTTTTTTATCAACTTTCAAACCACCCCATGACCCCAACCGGTAAAGTTCTGCTTGAACATTTGATCCACCATTTAGAAAACCATCAACAAGTCCTCGACGACCGAGAAAAAGTGATTGGTTTATCGGGACAGTTCAATTGTTCAACAAAGTCCCCCTAACTCAACCTCATGCACGAGTCAGCATGAAACATTTTAACTCAGCCACCTTGGATTCTCGTACATTCAAATCGTTGAGTGGCTTTTTTAAAGTTAAAGTCTGCTGTTAACCTAGTAGGGCATACCCTGAGACTTTGAAAGAAACCAGTAACGAAATTCCAGGCCAAATTTAGGTGGATTGTCTACGGCTGGTCCACGCTCAAACCTCGCCTTTAACCCCCTCAATGAGGTACAAACCATGACGAAAAGGCAACTGAGTTTTTTGGACCGCTACCTCACCGGCTGGATTTTTTTAGCCATGTTTGGTGGAGTGACAATCGCCCACTTTCTACCCACTTTTTCTGCCGCTGTATCCCATATGGGAACAGGGTCAACCAATCTACCCTTGGCGGTGGGTCTCATTTTGATGATGTACCCTCCCCTGGCTAAAGTGAAATACGAAGCGCTAGGCCAAGTTTTTAAAAACCTCAAAGTTTTATCTCTTTCTTTGATCTTAAATTGGATAATCGGCCCCTTCTTGATGTTTGGACTTGCGGTTATTTTTTTGAGGGAGCACCCCCATTATATGGCTGGCCTCATCTTGATTGGCCTAGCGCGATGTATTGCGATGGTGATCGTCTGGAATGAGCTTGCCTTAGGTGACCGAGAGTATGCAGCCGCTTTGGTAGCCTTCAATTCCATTTTTCAAATCTTATTTTTTTCCGTGTATAGTTATTTTTTTATTACTGTCCTACCCACTTGGTTCGGCTTAAGTAGCCTCGTGGTCGAGGTCACCCTGATCGAAGTGGCCCAGTCTGTAGCAATTTATTTGGGAATTCCCTTTGTCGCCGGATTCCTAACAAGAATAATCCTCGTAAAGTCGAAAGGTGCTTCCTGGTATCAGGAGTATTTCTTACCTAAGATTAGCCCCCTCACCTTGATCGCCTTGCTCAGTACCGTGTTGGTGATGTTCTCGTTTAAGGGGGAGATGATGTTGGAGCTGCCCCTAGACGTGGGGCTGATAGCCTTACCCCTAGCGATATATTTTGGGGTGATGTTCTTTGTGTCTTTTGTGCTGAGTCGAGCGATTGGAACCAACTACTCCCAAACCGCATCTTTAAGCTTCACCGCTGCAAGCAATAACTTTGAGCTCGCCATCGCTGTGGCCATCGGCGTCTTCGGGCTCAACTCTCCCGAAGCCTTTGTTGCGGTCATCGGGCCTTTGGTGGAGGTCCCTGTCCTGCTTGGGCTGGTCAGAGTTTCTCTGCGCCTGAGACACCTATTTTAGCTATACCAATCGGTTAGGACTCTTCGAGGATCTCAAGATATCTCAGCATAGACGCTGATATGAAAACCTTGTGAGTACCTCAGGTTCCTAAAATCAGGACAAAGCCCTTAGTCAAGCGACCGGTTCCTTGTCCACACGAATGACAACATTCCCTATTTTCTGTCCCTTCCCTACGTATTCATAGGCCGACACCATTTCTTCAAACGAATAAACCCGATCAATTAAGGGTTTGAATTCACCTGCTTCGAGAAGTATTTTTATCTGTAAAATAATTTCTCGGCAGTTCACAGGAAAGGGAAACCCGACTTTTTTTCCCCGAGAGTACATAGTAAATAATCCAAAGAAAATATTTTGTCCCCAAGCGCCTAAGTCTGAAGAAATATACACCCCTTTTGGCTCAAGAAGCCTCTTACAAGCGCCAAAGGAGCTTTTACCCACGGCGTCGAATACCAAGTGGTAGGTTCGGTTTTCTTCGGTGAAATCTTCGGTTGTATAATCGACCACCCGATCCGCCCCCAAGTCCTTCAATACCGATTCATGTTTACCTTCACAGACAGCGGTCGTTTCGACACCAAAATGCCTAAGCCACTGCACTGCGGCGGAACCGATTCCCCCTGTAGCCCCGTTAACTAAAACCCGGACCCCAGGCCCTAGTTTCACGTTATTGACGCTATTATAGGCGTAAAACGCCCCTTCAGAACTCGCCGCCGCTTGTTCATAGGTTATCCCCTCTGGAATTAAAGCCATAGGCCCTTCAGCCTCTTTCAACATATACTCGGCGTGAGCCCCAAAACCATCGGGATTAAACCCGAAGACCCGGTCCCCAAGTTGAAACCTTGTAACATCGGACCCAAGCTCCACCACTTCGCCTGCAAACTCACAGCCTAAAATTGGGTTTCGTGGCCGAATCAAGCCAGAAAAACAACGTCCAATCACCCTAGGGATAGCGTTCAAAATCGCATGATCCGTCCGGTTCACTGTCGTTGCATAGACTTTAACTAGTATCTCCTGTGGTTTAGGAGTGGGCTTCTTGACCTCCTCAAATTCCAACACCTCGAAGGACCCATATTCTTTGGCTAGACAAGCCTTCATCGTCGTTTCGTTTTTCATCTTTCGCCTTAGAATTCGATTTGAATGACCAGTTTTCCCTTGGACTGACCGGAAGCAAAAATCGCCATGGCTTCAGGGGTCTGGGCAAGAGGGAACACTCGGTCAACAGCTGGCGTCACTTTGCCTTGTGCGACTGTTTCTAATAACTCTTTCCTCAAGGATCTGGACTGGTAGAGTAACAAACCCATTTGTTGGGCCTTAGCTTTCGAAAACAAAGGACCTAGCAGCAATGTTTGCAAGATATTCCCTGTGGCACCACCAACAACGATATACTTGCCTTGAGCCGATAAGGCCCGCTTGCTATCGAAAAAGGAATGATGACAAGACAGATCCAAGATGCGGTCGTAGGTTTTCGATGCCTTAAAATAGTCTTCCTTTTGGTAATCCACCACAAAATCGGCGCCCATTTGAGTCATAAAACCTTGTTTCAAATGGCTATCGACCCCGGTAACCACCGCCCCCATCGACTTGGCCAATTGAATCGCAAAACTCCCAGCACCCCCTCCGGCGCCGTTGATCAGTACCTGTTCACCTGATTGGACCGGACCATATTTTTGAAGCCCTTGCATCGCTAATAACCCCGCTTGAAGAAGAGCAGCGGCCTGGACAAAATCAAGCCCAGAAGGTTTCAGGGTTAAGTCTTGAGGATGAGCACAAACAAATTGGGCAAAACCTCCCCAATAAGCTTTTGTTAAGTCGCCCAATACCTCGTCGCCCGGTTTGAACTGGGTCACCTCGCGACCGACCTCCGTCACAACCCCCGCAATATCGGACCCCAAGATTCTCATCTTAGGTTTTTTTAGACCCGAAGAGACCCGGTTGGCAAAAGGCTTGCCCTGCACCAGCCCCCAGTCCCAATCGTTAATTGACGTCGCTTTTAATTGCACCAAAACTTGGTCCCTTCTAGGAGTCGGTTTGGGGACGTCATCTAAGTAAAGTTGATCCGCATCGCCATAATGATCATAAACTATCGCCTTCATGTTCCCTTCGTGGAGTAGGTTCATTGATCAACACCCGGAATCTCACAGGATTGTGTCATTGGAATAACATAACTGACTCCTCTTGTCCTATGGGACAGGGTTACCAAGGGTAGAAAAAGAACATGGTCACATTTTCACCTTCGGGACCTGTCGCCACGTCTGCCCGGTACGCATACCCCGAGGCTGCAACCATTCGGAGCCCGGTCCCGGTCGAAGAAACACTTTTTTTCCACAAATCCTTTGTCGTCTCGGCCACCGTCCCGGTGTCGTAGAAAAAGGCCCATTGGATCTTGGTCGAAATGTCCTTCCAAATCCAAAAGTTAAAGGGAGTTACTTTGTCGGAAATCGCCCAGCGGAACTCGGTAGAAAAGGCCTGGCTATGGGCCCCCTGAAAACGCTCCAGCGGGAAGGACCGGAGGTGATCAAACCCTCCAATCGCCAACGCAGTCCCCTTTTGTCGCTCCACCTGCCTCTTGTTCACCAAGCTCTGCTGATCTAAAGAACAATCAGCATAGGAGCAAGACAGCCCCAGCTCTTGAGCCAATTTGTCCGGATCTGTTTCCCCCGCTTGAATGACTTCAGCGTCGGACCGTATCCCGTGAAACGCCCAGGTGCTGTCTTTTCCCATAGGGAAATAGATATTTAGGGATTTATTGACCACATTAAAGTCCGATTCCAGAACATTGAGGGGCGGTGAATGGGAGTTACGTATGTCCAAACGCAACCCTACCAAAGGATCGAGGTAGTCGTCGGTATAATCAAGCAAAAATCCCTTAATCGTCTTTTGGGTTTCTATGGGAGTGGGGTTTGAAAATTCGAACAGTAATTCTCCCTCAGGGTCTAGCCCTTGAGCCACTTTGATCACAGATTTCGAATGCTCGTAAAACAACGAGAACCTCCGTTCAAAGCCGGTTAGCGTGACGTTGAACAAATTTTCATCCAGTGAGCTGACCAAAGAAACATAATCCTTTTCATCTGAATCAATGCCTCTAGACTTATAATTATTGCTGGTCATTCGACTCACCACCGCCTTGCTCGCCCCCAAAATCAGAGTCTCTGAGATCAAGTGGAAGTCGGAGACCTGAAAATAACTGGCTGTCGCCACCCCGGTGGCTTTCACCGCCAGAATATCCGTATAGCCCCCCAAAATATTTGAAGCAATCAAACTATAAGCGATCCCGGAGCCAATCCCAGGGACATTATAGGGCGCTGGTAAGGCCATATAGGCCGTGTCAGTTTTGAACTGTTTTTGCCGTCGGTCCAAGGCGAGCCCTTCACGGGCACCTGCCATCCAACAAAGCAGGCAGATCAAAGATATCATTGGGGTCTTAATCATTTTTTTCTCCTTTTGGATGCCTTTGAGGATCAGGCATATCTGATTGGACCAAATTCACGGAAATCAACCGGGCCCCGAGGTCTCGAACCCTCCTTAATAAGCCATACAAGGCGGCTTGGTCAGAAACAGGCCCTACCAACTGGGTGTCTCCCTCGTCACTTCGAGAGATGTCGAGCCCCCAAAACTCCTCGGAACCAAAAAACAGAAACCCTTCGACTTTAATTTGATAAATCCTAGGTCGGTTGAGATCTACTGGGGGTGCCTTTGAAGCCATCACCATCCTCCAAATGAATATCAGACTAAGAATTGAATTGAAGTAGTCGTATCTTGAGCTCATCTTATCCGAAGAAAGTCGGCCAGCGTAAGGTACGAAAGTACTGTTTTAGGGTAGGGGTTTTTCAGAGAGGAACAAAGAAGACGCTAACTTCACTGGAAGCGGTGTCTTAGGGCCCCAAAAATGAGGCTTAGGCTAGAGTAGATTCAGCTCTCGGGCGCGGGCAATTGCTTCAGTGCGGCGCTGCACTTGGAGCTTCCCAAAGATATTTTGGTTGTGTCCTTTCACGGTACTGAGTGCGAGAAAAAGCCGTTCACTGATTTCTTGATTGGACAACCCTTGGCCAATCAAACCGAGGATTTCCCGTTCCCGCTTACTTAAGGGTTCTAACAGGGCAGCGTTTGCCATCGAAGCCGAAGAGACCGGTGATTTTGCGGGAGGGTGGTTGCCGAGCTCGCCCTGTATTCTTGTCAGTATCGGACTCTCAATGCCTTGTGCTGCGGCCTTTGAGATGAGTTTCGCCAAGCCCTCGGCTTCAAACAAAAAGGGCTGTATGTGGGTCTCTTTTTGGGCTAATTCCAGAGCTTTCCCTAGGCAGGTCAGCGCCTGATCCTGGTCATTTTGCGCATCTAAAACTTGAGCCAAAACCAAGCAAATTTCAATTTGACTCCCATAGCGCTGCCCCTTTTCCGCGGCGTCCAAATAGCGGTGCAACAAACCATCTAGCCCAGCAAGAAAATTTTGCGCCGGGCTTTGGGGCCAGTGGGCAAGCTGAAGGCGGCAAAAAACCAAGGTCGGGAATTCCTTGAGGTATTCCGCTGGGTCATCCACCGAAAAACCCTGGAACTTAGCCCATGAGTCGGCCTCCTTGACTCGGCCAAGCTTCAACCAAAGCCTCGCCTTCCAGGCGTCTAAGGGCCTCAAGATGGGCACCGGGGTGGGCATAAAGTTATCTTCTGCTTCTTGTATGCCTGCCAATGCCCCGGAGTAATCCCCCTGGGCTTCATGGATCCTCACGTTCAACAAGCTCAGCAAATGGGGCCACCGGTAGATATACACCTGCTCATGATGGGCCTTGGCTTGTTCAAGGTACTGCAACGCCTCGTCCAGTTGGTTTTGCTCCAAACATATTTCAGCAAGCCCCAAAGATCGACTGGCAAAGTTGATGATTTGGGCAAATTCAAACTCTTTGGATTGCTCAGCCGGAAAGGCAGAATAGACCGCCTTAGCTTCCTCAAAACGTCCTTGAGCGATCAAGACCAAGTTCCGCCCCACCGAGCCACTAACCTCAGCTTCAAAATCCCCTGCAAGCTTGAAGGTGCGTACACATTCGCAAAAGGATTTCTCCGACTCGCCCAACCTGTCGTGGCTCCAATGAAAAAGTCCCATCAACGCCGATGCAACCCCTCGTTTGAGGTTGTTTTCTTTCGGCAACAGCGTCAACGCCAGCTCCACCTGTTCCTGTGTACTTTGGCTGTCCCTTTGCCACATCGCCAGGTAGGCCCTGAGCAAGGCGATGTTTCCTTCGATGGAGTCAAATTGTTCTGGGTCGACCACAACCATTTTTTTTAATTTAGCCACCCGGTTGCCTCCTTCTTTTGCGCTCTCTGTCAAAGAAGCATCGACCGTCTCAAGCCTTTCTTGAGCTTCTTCAATTCGGCCGCTATCTAAGAGAGCCGAAGCGATGGCGACCCCTAAAGCGGGCCTCAAGGCGACAGTTTCCTCTGGAACCGGGGCCACCCATGCCAACCAAGTGGGCATTTGATAACTATGATCCATATCAGGCCAAGCCAACTCAGCTAATTCGGCAACCCGGTCAAGGTCCTTCGCCTGAACTCCATGATGAATCGCCTCCCCCATGTCGCCATTCCTCTCAAACCAGCGACTTGCTTTTTCGTGCAAAGAAACCATGTTCCCTGCACCTGTTTCTTTGCCCAAGTCAGTTTGAGAGAGTTTTTCCTGAAGTAGCTGGGCAAACAAATGATGATACCGATACCACCTTCGCTCGCTGTCCAAAGGGATCAGGAATAGATTGGCCCCTTCAATCTGCTCAAGCCTCTGCTGTCCGGAGACCGACGACTCTACCAAGCAATCACACAACTCGCCACAAAGTCGGTTTAAAACGGAGGTATTCAACAAGAACTCTTGCACCGGTTCGGGTTGACGATGTAAAACCTCTTCCACCAAATAGTCCGTCACAAATTGATGATTACCGGAAAAGGAATGGATCAACTGACCCACATCAGAACTCCCTTGCATTGACAACGCCGCCAACTGTAGCCCTGCGACCCAGCCTTCGGTTCGGTTCTCTAAAGAGGTGATATTCTCTTCTGAAAGCGTCATCCCTGTCATTTGCTCAAAAAACTGGGAGGCCTCAGCGGAGCTGAACCTCAACTGAGCCGCCCTGAGTTCTGTGAGTCGGTTTTTTGCTCGCAGCCGAGCGAGCGGAAATTGAGGGTCTTCACGGGTGGTGACGATCAATTGAAACTGCGGGAGGAGGTGCTCCAATAATGAGCTGATCAACTGGTCGATTTCAGGAGATTCGAGAACATGATAATCATCTAAAACCAGGGTGAATTGAACTGAAACACTGGCAATTTCGTTAAGAATCGCCGTTGTCAGCAATCCCGCAGGAGGGCACTGTGGAGAATTCAACTGGCCCAATAAAGTGGAACCAAACCCTGGAATAATTTGTTGAATTGATGTGATCACATAGGCCAAAAATCCTTTTAAATCATTGTCTCCTTGATCTAAAGAAAGCCAAGCAATTGGATTGTTTTGTTCCTCAATCCACTCGGTCACCACGCTGGTCTTACCGAACCCGGCAGGCGCAGAAATCAGGGTAAAGCCCCGGTGTAGTCCCTGATCAAGCAAGTTGATCAACCGAGGCCTCCGAACCATGTTAGGCCGGGATTTGGGGATATAAAGCTTGGTGGCTAACAGGGGCAAGGGGGTATAACCTCCATCAAAGAGTTAAAGACTCGGCTCAGTTTTTTACGGCAAAGTTCTCACATATTGCCAGAACTGGGTATCCAAAATTGAATCCTCGGCGATTGCCAGACCTAACGGTGCCCGAGCGGTGCAGTTTGGGCAGTGCCTTAATTATACCTTAATCACCGGGAAGCACTCTTTTAAGGTGCCCCTTTAACTGTTCTATATTGAACCGCTAGCCGGTGCAATCCTTTCGCAGGAATGATGACCCTGTCCCCGGTGATGGGTAAGTTGCCGCTTTCGACACAGAGCATCGATTGATATCCGTCTTCCCCTAAATCCCCCATTTGCTCGGCGATGTCCCGCCCCGGGTTCCAAAGAACGGTCGATTGACAGCCGGTCGAGGTGATGATCAACGAGCGATTCAACACCGGGTCAATCACCTCGCAAAACCCGGCAGGATCAACGTAAAACCGTTCGATATGTTCAAAACCTGACACTACTTCAGCCGGTGAGTCCTGAGGGGAATGACAAACCCCTTGCTCGTAGTAGGGGGAATTTTCTAAACCACGGACAGAAACCTTTCCAACATCACCGACCAGAAAGTAGGTGTGCAACGCTTGAGAGATCGTCAGGGGGAGGTCACCGTTATTAGAAGAAATCAACTCCATTTCTAAAGTCGTTCCGAGGGTGATGTTTAAGGTAGCACTACAAGCAAAGTCGGGGGCTTCCTTGCCTAACAAAAAACTCAAGGTGAACCTCCCATCAGGTAATAATTGTGCTTTTGTCAGCTCCCATAGGCTCAACCGAGCAAAACCATGAGACGGTTTCCTTGAGTCTGGGTGCGCCGAAAACCAAGGCCAACAGATAGGCACACCAGCCCGAATAGCTCGCCCCGGCTTAAAGGATTCTTTGACACCCTGCCAAAGGAGAGGTTCTTCTCCTTTAACCTGATAGTGCAAGACTTGCGCGCCTTGAAAACTTACTGTCGCCTTGGCAATCTCTGTATTGATATGTACCACCGGTAGGTTGCCTTCCCAAACTTCAAAGTTTAGTTGCAGGCAGCTGCGTATATCGTCTCTTAATTTTGAAAAGTCCAAATGATCGCTCTCGGGTTATGTTGGCTACTCAGCCTAGCTGTTTGTCCCCTTGTTTTGGTTGAATCAGTAGACTTTAAAAGTCCTATCAAACCAGCATCAGAACGAGGACAACTCTTTTACTATTAGCTATAGTGGGAAATACTCTACATCGTCCAGACACATCTTTCGCCCTGAATCATTACGGCCCACGTCCCCAATGTACTTGATAGAACCGGGCATCGATAGAGCGGAGAACAGTGAAATACCGCAAGGACCTATAAACATCCAACCGAGGTCTAATATCCAAGTCCCTAAAAAACCACATTCTGTTTTTGAAGCTTATTTGATTTAGTGGAACCGCCGTAAAGCTTTGAATTTAATGGTCGAGGCGACAAGATTTGAACTTGCGACCCCTCACACCGGTTGCCTTTGGCAGGCCCCCAACTTCCTCTTCTACTCCCTCCCAAAATTCAGGCAATAATGACTTGGTTAAATTTCGTGAGTTTGTGATCGGTGAAGCATTCTTTATCAAAATGCTGTCCCCTAGCCTGCCCTACATACCAAATTTTATGGCCCTTACCGGCTCTCATTAAAAATACATATCTTCATGTAAGACACGGTTTCCTTTTTTGTTTCGGGGGATCTCGTAAGGGCCGTAAATGTCAAATTCCATAATAAATACCTTTAGTTCGTGTTCTTTAAAAAGCGGCGTTTGCCAGGGTAAAAGTGAGTTCAGGATTCCCTAACCTCGTTGTGCCATGGTCTCTTGGATCACGGCGGTTAAACGCTTTGATGCCTCTTCTAGCTTGTCCGTCTGCCAGTCAACCCGGAAGCTGTGATCAACGTCACAGTAGGGCCTCTGCCCGGCCTCCTTCTCTTGAAACAGATAGATCACAGGCTTACTCAGGCCCTCTGCATAGCCGGCCTCCCAATAGGCTCCGAGATGTGTTCGCAGGCGGAGCGGATGAGGAGTTCGGCGGTTTGCGCCTTTTCGGCTGAGACCAGGAGGTCAAAGAATTGATAGACCAAACCTGCACCCAGTACCAAGTGTTGTTTGCAGACTTCAAAAAGCAGCCTGCCCTTGAAACGGGCCCTCCCGATTTGTTGCTTCATTGTCCTCTCTGAGCCATGGTTTCTTTGATAACATCTTGTAGTTGTTTAGCCGCTTTAGCTGGGTTTTTTCGGTCCCACTCGATGTAAAGAAAATGTTTCACATCAAAATGAATGCATTTAATGTATTTTTTTTCGCAAAGGTAGATGATCGGTTTGCCCAATCCTTCAGCAAAACCGGCTTCCCAATAGGCACCCCGATTTCCACCTGAAAGGTCACACACCAAAAATTTTGAACGGCGAATTTTTCCTTTGATATTCTCAACTATTACACCCGCTGTTTGGTTTTCTGTGATCAACTCCAGCCTGTACCCCGCATCACCTGCCGCCGGTTTCCAGTGCTTTTCAAATGCATCATTGATGTAGTCATACCGGAAGGGCATAGCCATAAAGGCAAGCATCTCTTCGCCTTGTCCCTGAGAGATTTGTTCAAATAATTGCCAGCCTTTAAGGGTAAGGGCCGTAGGAACGGTTTGAAATGTCTCATTGCCTCCACTACCGCCGGGTAAGAATTTTGGAACTTCGGTGATGTAGTCTTGAGACGCCGCTGCCAGCGCAAGTGAATAAAGCTCTGCATTTGAAATAGCACCGATTTTGGCCATCAAATCAATAGGTGGAAATTTGGGTATCTTCTCGCCAAAAAAGGTGGATCTTCTGCCTAGCTGCAAGATCAGGTTTTCAATCTTTTCGTTCACAAGGGGAAGGCGCTCGACCTTCAGAATTTCTTCGATCACATTTGAGGTGAGCTCGAAGGCTTCTTTCCTACCTTCTTTACCCCTAGCAATAACGTGACTGAACAATGCTCGTTGCTCCTTGGAGTATTTACTTGCCCCTTCTTGCGAAAGAAAAGCATCAGTTGCAAAGGGTCCACAGTTGGGGCATTTCACAAATAGGCGGTAGGTACGGATGTCAAAATCGGCGCTAGCTTTTTGCTCGCACAAGATACAAGACTTTTGTTCCATCAGCACGCCTCTAAGATGTGTTCGCAGGCGGAGCGGGTTAGGAGTTCGGCGGTTTGGGTTCTTTTGGTTAGGGCGGCTTCGGCTTGGTCCAAGAGGGTCAGGAGGCTCTGGACCTTGGCGACGATGCGTTTTTGTTCGGGCAGGGGGGGCAGGGGGACCCATAGCTGCTCTATCTTGTCTTTGCCAATATTAGGCTGAGCATTTTGGTTGATTTTGTCCTGTACAAGTTTTTGAAACAAAAAAGATTCTAGTAGTAGCGACACCATCCCTCGTTCATACAGTTTTTCATCTGGAATAAATTTGCCAACTCGGTAGTTTTGGACCACCAAACCATAGTCTTTATCAACCACGGTTAATTTACCAAGAGTACCTCCTGTGAGAGCCATTAAAATATCACCTTTGTGCACTAAAAACTTAGAAAATTCCGTTTCCCTGGAATTATCAATAAAGTGGCACTTTGTTAAATCTAAGCTCCCATCAGCTTTACATTGCCCAATTTTCACGACCGGTATTCCCGCTGGGACAAAGTCATATTCTCTAAATTGATGGCCGTGTTGAAGCGAGATTACTTGATGAAATTTTACCCATATCCAGTTTTTCGGTGGTCGGAATGGAACTGGATCTCGCCCATCTATGGAGCCTCTGGTTTCAATCTCGCCAAATGACTTGGACTGGCGGTTTAGCTTATTGTCGTCGTTAAGGTCCTGCCGCACCAGCTTTCCTTGGACGGCCAGTTGGAGGATAGTTTGGCGGAGGCGTTTTAGGTTTTCGGGGGTGGCTAGGAGCCAGGGGGCGTTAGTGGCGATTCGGTGCCAGCTGGCTTGGGCTTCGGTTGGGGTTTGGGCGAGTTCTAGTTGTTCTAGCGCAGAGCGGCCTAGGAGGGCCTTGGTTTGGTTCTTTTGCTTCTGTTTGGCCTCCAGGTCGTCTAAAAAGGCCATCAACCGATCCACCTGCTCCACGATCCGCTTTTGTTCGGCTAGGGGGGGGAGGGGTATAAAAGCATTTCTGGCGTCTTCTGTGCCTAGCCGGGGAAGATTGATACCATGAAGTTTTGACGACACATAGGCGAGAAAGTCAGATCTTTTCAGTGTCAGAAGAAAATATCGGCTTGAAATCAATGTATAGGGCCTCAAAGGCACGATTTCAGTTGAGCAGTAGCCCTCAGCGTCCGCTATAAGAACTTTATTAAGATAAGGCCTTAACTTGCCATATAGCACGTCCCCCTTTTGATAACAATTCAAGCTACTCTTGGGCTGAGCAACTTTGGCAGTTTTTTTCTCCAATAGGATTGATGAGTCCCGCTCTATGTCCTCCATCCCGAGTACCCACGCTTCAGGAGGCAGGCTCTTTCCGTCCCTTTTTTCTGCTCGGTTATAGCTGAGGATTTGCCCAATTTTACACCACTTCCAGCTGGGCGGCAGCACAAAAGGAAAATCCGCATCAGATGATGATTGCAAAGCTTTTTCTTTCCGAATTACACCTTCAGATAAAAGCCGATCAGCTTCTTGCAAATTAGCGTTTAAGACGCTCTCGCCCGTACCCTCTTCAGGCATCTGGTCAGTGAGCTCTCCACGCACCGCAAGATCAAGCACTAAACCTCTCAGCCTCTTAATCCCCCCCGGAGCCTCAGCCAAAATCGGCAAATTCTCAATGAACTTTTGCACATCCATTCTTAACGCTCCAACGCTTGGGTCAATTCGTCTTTCAGTTGGCTTAGGAGCCCCTGGAAGGTCGCTTCTTGGGTCTGGTAGTCCTCCAGCAACTTATCAGGGTGTTTGAGGATGTCCTCGACGGTGTTGGGGTTTTTGATGTCTAGGTTGTAGCCCCTTTCGATGATGTCCTTGATCTCTACTTTCCAGGCCTGTTCGCTCTCTTGGCGGTTGTCCCACCACGCCTGCTCGGGGGCGAATTCCTCGAACTTCATTGGCCTGGTTTTCGAATAGGCCTTGTAGCCCTTGGGCATCGGGTGCTCATAAAACCAGACCTCTTTGGTCGGCTCACCCTTGTCGAAAAACAGAAGGTTGGTTTTGATCGAGGTGTAGGGGGCAAAGACCGAATTAGGCAGCCGCACCACCGTATGAAGGTTGCAGTCTTGGAGCAACATTTCTTTGATCCTTGTCTTGGTGCCTTCGCCGAACAGGGTTCCGTCTGGCAAGACCACCGCCGCCCGTCCGCCGTTTTTGAGCAGCCGCATGATCAGCACTAAAAACAGGTCGGCGGTTTCCTTGGTGCGGACTGAAGCAGGAAAATTGTTTTCGGTGCCGTCTTCCTCAATCCCACCAAAGGGGGGATTGGTGACGATCACATCGACCTTGTCTTCGGCGGACCAGTCGGTCAGCGGCTTTTGCAGCCAGTTGCCGTGGATCACGTTGGTTGGGGTGTCCAAGCCGTGGAGCAACATGTTGGTGACGCAGAGCAGGTGGGGCAAAGGCTTCTTTTCCACCCCTTTGATCGTCCGGCCCAAGGTTTCCCAAAATTCGGGTTTCTCCCCTTCACTGGTCTTCATAAATTCCACCACGCTGGCCAAGAAGCCGCCGGTTCCACAAGCGGGGTCCAAGACCTTGTCGCCAAGCTCAGGGGCCGCTCGGTCCACCATAAACTCGGTCACTGCCCTGGGGGTGTAATACTCCCCTGCGTTGCCAGCAGACTGGAGGTCCTTGAGAAACTTTTCGTAAAAGTCGCCTAAGGCATGGCGGTCGGTGGTTTTGTTGAAGTTAAGGTTATCATTGATCTGGTTGATCACTTGGCGGATCAAGGTGCCGTTTTTCATGTAGTTGTAAGCGTCCTTGAAGACTTCAGAGACCAAGAACCTGCGAGGCTCTTGAGCACTGCCCCCCAACTCTTTCAAAGCCGGGAACAGCTCGTTGTTGATGAAGTCCGAGAGTTTGTCACCGGTGATTCCTTCGGTGTCCCCCGCCCAAGCCGACCAACGAAATTCTGCTGGGATAGGGCTTTGGTAGTTATCCTCGATCAGCTCCCTTGCGGATTCAGAATCTTCGAATATCTTCAGAAACAACATCCAGACCAACTGGGCGATGCGCTGGGCGTCTCCATCGACGCCGGTGTCTTTGCGCATGATGTCTTGAATGGCTTTAATCGCAGAGGTGAAGCTCATGTTTCCTTAGGCGTAAATTTGGGTTTCTAGGTCTTGAACGGCTTTGAGGTAAGCATCCTTGCTACCAAAGGCCTCGATAATTTCCATGGGGGTGCCCATCTCGCTGAGCGGCTTGAGCTGCAAGACAGCCATGCCCTCGATCTGCTGGACCCCTTGGTCGGCATATTTCTCTAACAGGGCCTCTAAGACCTTGCGGGCTTGCTCACCGTATTTGGTGAAGTAGTTTCGCTTTTTAACATTGTTTGCCCGTTCGGCCCGAGTCAAGGCGGGAGCGCCGTAGGCAACATGGCACAGGAGGTCAAAGGGGTCTAGGTCTTTGCCCACTTCTTCGGCCAAGGCCTCCCACAAGACACCATGCTCCACCAGTTCCTCTAAGACTGCTTGTTTTTTATCGGAGCCCTGCCACTTCTTCAGGAAGGCATCGAGGCTTTGGTATTGCTCGGTGAGTTTGGTTTTGGTGTAGCTCTTCAGCGACTCGGTGATCAACCTCCCGTCAGGTCCAAGGTACTGGACCTGCTCCACTGCGACTTTCACCTCAACGTCTTTGACGTAATACTTTTTCGGTTTTTCCTTTTCTTCCTCATCTTCCCAATCGATTGGGTCCGCTGGGTCTGTGGTGTTTTCTTCATCCTCTGGAGGGCTGAGGGGTCCGTCCGGCTCTGGCTCATAGATCACCACCGGGTCGCCATCAAAATCGGGGTCGGCGAAGAGTTCGGTGGCCTTTTTGAAGTCCATGATGGTGAACCATGTTTTGCCGTAGGCCTCATTGACACGGGTACCTCGCCCAATGATTTGCTTGAACTCGGTCATCGACTGGATGTTCTGATCCAAAACGATCAGTTTAGCGGTCTTAGAATCGACTCCGGTGGTCATGAGCTTGCTGGTCACCGCAATGACCGGAAAAGTGGACTCAGGGTCGATGAAATTGTCTAATTCAGCCTTTCCCTCGGGGTTGTCTCCGGTGATCCGCATGACATAGCGCCGGTCTTGGGCGGCTAACTTTGGGTTAGCGTTGACCAATGCTTGGCGCATCCGTTCGGCGTGATCGATATTTTCGCAGAAAACGATGGTTTTGGCGTAGGGGTCGGTTTCAGCCAAATACTGAGTGATTTTTTGGGCAACCAACTCGGTGCGCTTTTCTATGACCAAGCTTCGGTCCATGTCCTTGGCGTTAAACTGCCGGTCTTCGATCTCTTGGTTGTATTTGTCTCGCTGGCCTTGGGTCGGGCGCCAACCCATCAAGTCCTTATCAATGCCGACCTTAACCACCTTGTAGGGGGCAAGGAAACCGTCTTGGATACCTTCCTTGAGCGAGTAGCTGTAAATCGGTTCGCCAAAGTAGTCTGTGTTGCTGACCTCTTTGGTTTCCTTTGGGGTGGCGGTCAAACCGATCTGTGCGGCGGCGCTGAAATATTCGAGGATTTCTCGCCAAGCAGAGTCGGCTTTTGCACTGCCTCGGTGGCACTCGTCGATGACAATTAAATCAAAAAAGTTTGGAGAAAACTGTTTGTAAATGTCCTGTTTTTCGTCTGTGCCGGTCACTGCTTGGTAGAGGGAGAGATATACTTCATAGGCCTTATCAACCTTGCGGTTGGTGACCTTGGTCATCACCGAACCAAAGGGGGAGAAGTCGTTGGACTTGGTCTGGTCCACCAAAATGTTTCGGTCCGCCAAAAAGAGGATACGCTTTTTTTTGCCCGCTTTCCAAAGCCGCCAGATCGTTTGGAAGGCCACAAAGGTTTTCCCAGTGCCGGTGGCCAAAACCAAAAGTATACGATCTTCGCCTTTGGCAATGGCCTCAACACACCGGTCGATGGCGACTTGTTGATAGTAGCGAGGGGTCTTGCCGCTGATATCGGAATAGTACGGCTGGGTGACGACTTTCGCCTCTTCGGGGGACAGGCCCATAAAGGTTTGGTAACGCTGCCAAAGGTCTTCGGGGCTCGGGAAGGACTCTAAAGGCAGCTCGCTTTCAACTTGAGCCGCATTGCCCGTCTTATCATGGAACAGGAAGCCATCGCCATTAGAAGAAGCGGCAAAAGGAACATCGATCATTTCAGCATAGCCCAGTGCCTGCTGCATCCCGTCGCCTAGGCTGTGGTTGTTGTCCTTGGCCTCGACGATAGCAAGGGGAACTCCCGAATAGTAGAGAATATAGTCGGCAAACTTTGATTTACCCCGACTGTGCATCTTGCCCCGGACCATGATCTTACCATCGGTCAGGCGGACTTCTTCCCTGATCTGGGATTGGATGTCCCAACCTGCGCTGGTGATCGCTGGGGTGATGTACTTGGAGCGGATGTCTTGCTCGGAAAGGCCGATCTTATTCACAGTTGATTCTAAATGAATTTGGTACAATTTATTAGTTTATCTCTTTCTACCGCCTCCAGGCTTCTTTGACAATAATTTCAATCATCGACCTCGCTCGACTTAAACCCCATCAAGCTCGAGTCTAGTCGAGTTATCGAAAATTGAGGTTAAACGCTAGGCTAAGCCCCATAGGCGTTAGGTGCTGAGATCGATTTCATATTAGTGATATTCTATGCCCATCACCCTTTCCCCGTCAGCACTTTCCACAGAGCTCGATTGATATAATAATTCGACCGTCCCAGCTTCGCTTTGTTCAACAACCCGGCTTCGGTTAGCTTGTCTAGGTACCGGGTCGCTGTTAAGCGGGTTACCTGCAAATCCCGCATCAAGAACTCAATCTTGGTGTAGGGATGGGAAAACAGGTTGTTGATCAGGTCCTGGCTGTAGAACTTATATTCAGCCCTAATCCGATGTTTGTAGTCCTGCATGGCAGTTTTAATCCCTTGGATCAAACCGATGGTGTCCTTCGATGTTTCCTCCACCGCCTTGAGCATATACAACACCCATTCTTCCCAGGTTCCTTCATCCCGAACCGCTTGCAAGAGGCGGTAATACTCCGACTTGGTACGGACAATATAGCCGCTCAGGTAGAGCACCGGGAGGCCCAGCAGTTGGGTCAAAACCAAGTAGAGCACATTGACAATCCGGCCTGTCCGCCCGTTTCCATCATAAAAGGGATGGATGCTTTCGAACTGATAGTGGAGCAACGCCATTTTGACCAAGGGGTCGGCCTCGAAGAAGTCAGGATCGTTGATGAAGGTTTCGAGGTTACCCATCAACCGAACCACCTCATCATTCGATTGAGGGGGCGTATAGACCACTTTCCCGGTCGCTTGGTTCCTCAGGTCCGTCCCCGGTACTTTTCGAAACCCGGACCGGTGGCCTTCCAACTTGGAGTGGATGTCGATAATGTGGTTGTTGCTCAAGATTTGGTTTTGCAGGACCGCCTCGTAACCCGTCCGCAGCGCCGCCGCATAATCTTGGACTTCTTTGGCGGCTGGATTAAATTGCTGGTTTGGGAACAGCTCTGTTTTGAAAAGCTCATCGTGAGTGGTGACGATGTTTTCAATGGCTGAACTATCTTTGGCTTCAGTTAAAGAGAGGGTGTTGAGCAGGATTCGTTGGTTTGGCAGAGAGCCAGAAAGGGCCTTTAGTTCTCCTAACCGCCTGTGCGCAGCGGCAGCTTGGCGCAAGACCGCTTTGGTCTCGATCTCTGCTTGAGGCGGCAATAGAGGGAGGGTAAAGGTCATCTTGGTTTTTAAAAGCTAGAGTTAAGTCTTGTTCGATATGTTAAACTTTTTCGTTTTTTTATACATATCGCCGACGATGTGCATACATTTTTTCATTTTGTATACATATAAACTGAGACGGTCGACTTCGTCAGTACAACCACAGGTCAATGTTGGGCTCTAATCCAGTTTTGATTTTCAGCCTCAGGCGGCCTCGGAAAGCCAAACCATCTTGCCAGCCCGCTTCTCAGTTCTGAGCAGTATATGGGTCCATTTACAAGCAGACTAGCGGAGCACGGGGCCGATTACAAGAGCATAACCGCCTTGCAGCCCGACCTTCCCCCTCGCCGATCAATCCCCCCTACACACTGCCGCCAAGGCCCCGCAAACCCGGGGGTCTGCGGCTTTGTTGGTTCAAGCGGTTTGGTCGTTCTACCGGCTTCATCCGCACATTTCTTATTCGGCTTGGGTCCTTGTTCAAGGTGCCGGACCTGTACGACAGATTTTGTCATGCCTTTGTTGGACTCTGAGTTGCCTGATTAAACAGAGTTGGATTATGGTGCCAATGAGTTTTTGGTTTTATTAAATGGTTTTTGAGCTGGTAAAGGATAGAATGATTTGTAAGGTCTGTGATAAACAAACCAAGGGCGAGGCAGCCTACCACCCTGCTTGTGCAAAGCAAGTTGAACAGTTGATTACAGAGTTGAACCTAGAAGCTCGAACCAACTTTAGGTATCCCGCAGAGTTCACGACCTTCATAACTTGGTTGTCCAATCACCCACAAACTGAACTCATTTTTTCCCTTCCCCTAGGCGAAATATTACTGCCCACTTGGGCGGATTTTTATTGGCAGAACTTCAGCTTTGCTCTGTCCAACCCCGAAGATGAACACAGTACTCCCACGCTCAACATCAAGGACCAGGATCAGTTTCTCATTCTACTAGCCTGGGCGAAAAAGTATAAGATCGATGCGCCGATGCTTAAAAAATGGTTGCCGGGCCACGAGATGACCAAGCTTCTGGAGGAAACAGACCGCCTGCTTTCTGGCCTGTTGGTTCAATGTTTGGAAAAAAAAGCGGAAATTAGCGAGTTTGAGACTAACCTGGAGAATGCTGCCCTAAAATTGCTGCTGCCAGAAGCGGAGTATTCAAAGCAGTTTGCGCTCACCGTCGAGAGAGTGGAGGAGTGGGCGAAACAGCAACCTGACCACGAATACTTAGCCGACCGACTGAAGTTGGTCGCCACTCACCTCGAGCTCGCCTTCTCCTCTTTCAATCAGTCCACCGAGCCGGAAGTCATTACTGATTTCGCGAAGCAGTTTGTTGGCTCAATCAACCCTAGCCAGGACGCAGAAGATCAGGGCGATGAGGCCCCGACAGCGGAGGAATCAGAAACAAAAAGTCCCCCAGACGCAGACACTTTAAGCGAGGACGAGGTAAAGCCTGAGAAACCAACCGGCCCCAACCCCTGGGACGATTGGGACGAACCCTTCGACCTCCGGCCCGGGGAATATCCAGTTTACCAGAGCGATGTGGTACTGATCAACACCAAGCACCTGTTTGTGTCCTTTTCTGAGGCCGATCTGAGCAAGCCACTTGCCCAGGTCAGGGAAGGCTTAGAAGAGCTTATGGAAACCGATATTTTCGGGGATGTCTTTGAAGATATCTTTGAAGACGATGACTTGATTGAGGAAGGGACGGTCTACCTCACCAACCAGCGGGTGGTGTTTGAAGATGGCGACCTTTTGGATCTGGGTTTCGATCAGGTGTTGGTCATCAAGCCCTTGCTTGAGGGGCTAGGGTTCAAATCGAGTGCCGGTGAAGCCCCTTGGGACTGGCGAATTTGCTGTGACACTAAAGCCCTAGGGGATCAATTTTTCTTGGAGTTTCAGCAAATTTGGGAGTCAAGGGGCCAGCAGCAGGAAAGCCAAGCCCAAAAAGCGGCAGAGTCGCCGGATCCAGAAAGGGCAACGGAGGAGCCAGAAGAAGCAACAGCGAACCCCACAGACCCAGAGCCAACAACTGAAGAAGTGCTATCGGCTGAGCAGGAGTTAAAGCTGCAAAAAACGGTGATCGAAGGGATCAAGGCGGGGGAGTTTTTCGATCCCTTAGAGCTACACAAAAAGCCGCCTGAGGGGATCACTTGGGATAAATCTGAGGTCCCCCTGTGGTCCACAGAAGCCTGGTTTACCACTTGGCAACCAAAAGAAACCTCGGAATATGTAGGCTGGAAGAGTTATGCGAATATCGATTTAACTCTAAACCCTTCTGCGGATACTTTGGAAAAGGGGACCTTGATTTTAACCAGCCAACGAATCCTGTTCGACGGAGAGATTGAGACTCAATCCTGGGGTTTAAAGGAGTTTCAAGAGGCGGTTATCATCAGAAACACTTTGATCTTTAGTTCATCAACAACAGAGCTACGGCCGCTTTTTATAACGAAGCACAAGCTTTTTATAGAGCGTCTGTTTAAGGTGTTAGGGGCGTTGCCCCAAGGGCGATCTTCCATGGAACGTGCTTTTTTCAAACAAAGAGCAGCTGAAGAAGCCGCTCAATCAACGACCAGCGAGAAGTCCCAAGACCCGCCGCCAGCCAAAACAAGCCCGACGGTGCCGCCCCCCAAGCCACCGACGGATCAAGTGACCGTTTTTCTTTGGTCCTTTTGGGTCGTTGTTTCCGGTCTCGCCTCAGCCTTTGGTGGGTTCGTTGCTGTGTTGGCGTTCATCGTTCCTAACAACTCTGGTAGCAATTCGGGCCCCATTTTTTTCGGCCTGATCGAAGTGGGCTTCGCTTGGTTTTTCTTATGGACCCTTTCAAAACGGAAACAGGCTCGCAGCGAGGTTAAGCAGCGGTCACTGTAACCACCACCTTGTTTTTGACCACCGCTCTCAACGAGCCGTTCAAGAGGTAGGTACCCGAACCGAGGGTGTTTAGTGTCAGAGCCAATGGGACAGGTATGGGGTTTGAATTAAGAGACACTTCGAGGTTAATTTAACCTTTAAGAGGAGAGTGTCATGAGTAATAAAACTAGCCCTGAAGCAGTGGTCCGTTACTTCAAAATCGTGGGCCGGGGTTGGTATTATCTCTCAACGATCTTAGATTATTACAGTCGGTTTATCATAGCTTAGAAGCTGACGACCAATATGGCGGCTGACGACGTCAAACAAACGTTGGATCTCGCGATAGAGCGAACTGGAGTGGCAGATGTAAAGGTCCAACACAAACCTAGGCTGCTTTCAGATAACGGCCCCTGCTATGTCTCAAAAGAACTGCCGACCTACTTGGATAAAAATGAAATTGAGCACACAAGAGGAGCGCCTTATCATCCACAAACTCAGGGCAAGATTGAGAGATGGCATCGAACGATGAAAAACATCGTCAAACTCAACACCTACTTTCTGCCTTGGGAGTTGGAACAGGAATTAGAACAGTTTGTAAGCTATTACAATTACCAGCGGGTTCACTAGTCGTTCGATAGTCTAACACCTGCAGACCTGTTCTATGACTGCTCAACGCAAATTAAGGAGGCTAGGAATCTAGTAAAAGGCTTCAACCCTGAATCGAAGACGAATGGAGAATATGGGGCTTGGTGCCCCTAAACAGGAAAAGCTGATTATGCCTTCCATGTACCGAGAAACTGTCTCTTAAATTTAGACGGAAAAAGTCCCAAATGGTTTGACGATATACAGCATTTGATCCCACATGTGACCCTACCCCTACAGTGCGCATCACTTCCTAATTCGCTTCCCCTGTCAGCACTTTCCACAAGGCCAGATTGATATAATAATTCGACCGTCCCAGCTTCGCTTTACTCAACTAAAGTGGACCTAATCGTCCAGACAACTTTTAGGTTGAACGATATTCCTAATCTCTCTTCTCTTTAAGCTGCTTTTAATCTTCCTTTTCGATAGACATCCATTGGTTTTTTGTACTTCAACGCTGA
>Ga0316202_10000571_pt1 | contig 38120 bp, 40 predicted proteins | sample 3monrhotite_MG_FD_204934 | JGI IMG/M metagenome (GOLD analysis project Ga0316202, IMG submission 204934) | Microbial mat bacterial communities from mineral coupon in-situ incubated in ocean water Damariscotta River, Maine, United States -... | ecosystem: Environmental > Aquatic > Marine >...
TATGCGGGTGTCGAATGGGGTAATAAGTTTGGTGAAACTGCCAATCTTGCTCGCGCAGCGGGCGCGAAGGCCAGCGAGACGCGCTGGGTAGCCGGTATGCGTTTCTGGTTCTGACGGAAGAAGTTAAAACATGTTGAGTACCAGTGCGCACCCTAACCCTCTCCATCCCCTCTCCTACAAGAGGGAGAAGGGATGGAAAAGTTATGTATATTTAATTATATTAATCAATTGGTTAAGATGGAGTCAAATTTATCCTGTTGAGTGCCAAATGAAATTGATCGGACGAAAATTAGCATGTTCACACGCACCGTGTTCAGTTTAAGAAAGGAGGTGTTCCAGATCAATAGGCTATCAAATTTATCATATGATATTTAATTACTTTAGGGAGTAACTAATGAAACTTCAACCTATATTTCTTTTAAACTTTGAAAAGCGCCGCAGTGCGGCGATGGGGCTACTTGGTATTGTTGCCATTAGCATGTTTGCGTTGCATATTGGGGATGCCAAAGCGGTTCCGGCCTTTGCCCGGAAATATCAGGCAAACTGCGCACTGTGTCATAGCAATGTGCCCCGACTGGCACCATTTGGTCAGCAATTCAAGGAAAATGGCTACCAGATGCCAGGATCGGCCGATGGTGGCACCCAAGCTAAACAAGTCCTTGATGGCGAGCAAGGACCGGTGACGCTTGATAGTATTTCGAGCATCTTGGCAGTGCGTATCCGTGGCGATATTCAGCGTCCTTCTTTTAAGCAAGAAAACACCGCGATGAAGACGGACGGGGTCCGTAACCAGGTTAGCGTTGATGTACCCAAGATCGTAAATTTATTCGTCGCGGGTACAGCACGGGAAAATCTCAGCTATTTTTTTGAAGGGGAGTACAACGCTCAAGATGATATTCCTGCGCTGAAGTTTGAGCGTGCCTTCCTGATTTTTGACAATCTGGGTAAACAGAGCATGGCAAATATACAAGTCGGCAAGTTTGATCCTTCCGGGCTATATGCTTTCCCTACTCACCGCCAGCAGTTGAACCCCATCGGGCCCAAGGCAAACACCGCAGCCTTTCCGCCAACCATCAACAGCATCCCGTTGCTGCCGCTGGCTTTTTCTAGCAAGATGTTTGGTCTGACGAAAGGTTCGTCATATGTCGGTACTAACGGATTTGCCATTCTGCCGTTCGAGCCGTATCTCTATAATGCACCTGCACAGACGGGAATTTCCATCCATGGTCGACCCGGCGGTGGCGATAGTGGCTTCCTGTATCAAGTGGGCATGGCGGTCAACGATAAGGCAACTACCGACGGGTTTAAAGAGAATCGTTACGACGGCTATGTCATGGCTCGTTATGATTTCTCGGCAGGTGACGTTACCTCCCAGATATCTGCCTTCTACTATAAGGCACCAAAAGCGGCCATTTCAACTTTGAATATGGCGGGTACAGTGATTTATGCTGATCAGGCTACGGATATCGACCGGAGGGGTATTGGTGCTCGGGCGCAATGGGGAGCATGGGATGTCTATGGCACTTATATTACCGACTCCATCAGTGCGCCAACTTGGGTCAACGTAGGTGGCATGATGGCGACTAATGCGGCCAAGTCGGCATGGGAGACAAATGGTGCCGGTTTCAGCACTGAGGCGGACTGGCGTATGGCTGCTAAATGGATGCTGGGCCTACGTTACGACTGGATGACACCGGGCGGATTAAAGACGCTACCGGGTGGCAGCTTGCCGCTTAACGTGAAAGCATCTTTCCTCTCTCCGATCATGAAATATTATCCTAACCCCAACATCGGACTTTACGTGCGCGCTCACTACAATCTAGAGAGCAGCAAAAAGAATCCGATTGGTGGTGGTGTCGATGAGCATCCGGCGACCAACCTGCAGAATACGCTGACAACGGGGGTGGATATGGCGTTCTAGCAACTATGGGGATTATATAGGAATGCGGATTTTCCATAATTTATAGCTTTCCTAGCGGACATGGGGAGCACCTCGGTGCGTCTTGTGTCCAATTCATGGATATTGAACCTCGGAACATGGGGCGCGCTACGCCATTGCATCAAAGAAGAATTGCTAGGGTTATTCGCATGCCCGATTAACTATTTTGATGGTGCAGTCTAATGGGTACGGAATGCATGCGACTGCCGTACTGATGGATCGATGATCCAGATAGTTGTTGGGTAATAAGGAAAAGTATATGAACGTTTCAGAACTTGCCAGACGTGCGGGTGTGACCGCTAATACCGTGCGTCACTACACTCGTAGTGGCTTGCTTGAGCCGACACGCAATAAAAGTAACGGTTATAACTGTTACAGCAGCGGTGACCTTGCATGCTTATTGTTTATCCGCAAGGCAAGGCTGTTGGGATTCACCTTGGGAGATATCGGCGATATTCTGAAGGAGAGCAGTCATGGAAATTCCCCCTGTCCTCAGGTGAGAAAGAGCATGGCGCAACGCCTCCACGAGACTCGCCGCAAACTACAGGAAATGGCGAAACTGCTGGAGCGCATGGAGTATGCGGTAGCACTATGGGTGCACATGCCTAATGGCATGCCGGATGGAAATTCCGTTTGCCACCTTATCGAAAAAATAGCAATGGAGGATTGACCTGTGTGCTGCACGCAGCTTTTACCATGGCATCAGCAAGTAGGTGAAGTAGCTGTAATATAAGGGAAGGATGGTAGTGACACACCTTCAGTTAATAGACGATAGTGATACTAAGGAGAAAGACCATGCCTAACAATATCAAAGCAAAAGGCAGCAAAGCCAAGGAAGATACCGGGTTGAGCGAAGAGCAGCGGCAATGCTGCATTGAGGTTGCTGCCTTTTACCTCGCCGAGAAAAACAAATCTGACTGCTGTTGTGATCTGGATAATTGGCTGGCCGCAGAAGCAGAAGTAGATCAGTTGCTGGCCGAGGATAAGCTATAGCCGCAAATGAGTACTGGCAGGTCGGGTTAGCGGAAGAACGCGAACCGGTCAAATTCAATGGGAAATTTCCTAAATTTTTGAAAGAGATAATAGGTGAAATGTCAACCGTTACAGAAATAGCCTTGTCGCCTGCCATGCATGGCATCAATCAAGCTAAATATATTCTGAATCGCCTGTTCCGGGATTTCGACGGAGGTATCCGCATCCACCTGTGGGATGGTTCAGAGATACTTTTGGGTCGCGACCATCCGACTTTTTCGCTGACGTTTCGGTCCGCAAAAGCTTTTCAGGAACTCGTTCTGTCGCGCGACCCGTTATGCCTCGCGGAATCTTATTTTCAGGGGCGCATTGATATTGACGGTGACTACTACCACGCACTCAAGCTGCGCCACTATCTGACTTCTTTGAAGCTGTCACTGATAGAGAAATCCGCCATTGCGGGTAACGCATTGAGGATCAAGCCGGACAAAATTGCGTCAACTGGCAGCGACACACCCAAGTGGGTAAAAACCTTAGCACAAAGACTGGGCGCTAGCTCCAGCAAGAAACTCAATCACGATGCCATTTCGTTTCACTACGACGTTTCCAACGATTTCTATGCGCTATGGTTGGACGAGAAAATGATTTATTCCTGTGCCTATTATGAAGATGAAGGACAGAGACTGGAGCAAGCGCAATCTAACAAGCTCGACTACATTTGCCGCAAGTTGCGGCTCAAGCCCAGCGGGCTGTTCTTGAACCACGGCATCACCAGCGATAAAGGCGGCTGGAAGAAAAGCGTTGTGACCGAATTCCTCAATCGCTATGTGTTTCCAGATGCCCAACTCGAAACCGTCAGCACGGTGCAACAGGTAATGGAAGATGCAGGTTTCGAGATTCACGATGTCGAAAGCCTCAGGCAGCACTATGCGCTGACGCTACGAGAATGGGTAAGCCGTCTCGAACTACGCCATGAAGAAGCGCTGCAACATGTGCCTGAATCCGTCTACCGAATCTGGCGCTTGTATATGGCGGCCTGCGCGCTGCAGTTCGAAGAAGGCGATGCGGGGATATACCAGATTCTGGCTTCCCGACGCGCAGCTTTTTCCAGACCGGTTCCACTCACGCGGCGCGATCTCTATGATCAGCCACGCTGAATCAATATGTGGTCACCGCAACATAACGGATTAATTAAAGGAGAGATAACATGCAATGGCTCACACAAAACTGGATATGGATATTACTGGCCGTCGGTTTCTTTTTCATGATGCGGCGCGGCGGATTGGCATGGGTGGCGGAATGAAGGGGCATGAAAATCACGGCAGTCATGGCGGCGAAATGCCGCATCACGTGGATGAAAACCAATCTGCCGACAGCGCAATTGACCCGGTTAACAAAGCTACGCTTGATATCGCGACTGCCTTGACCTCCGTGCATCAGGGGAAAACCTATTACTTTGGCTCGGCAGAAAACCGGACTATCTTCGAGGCAAAACCGGAGCAATATGCTGGTTCCGATCAACCTGATTCCCACCAACACAAATCACATCAGCATGGTTGCTAGGCACGATTATTTGCCAACCTGAAAAACATACTAAATCTCTAAGGAGGCAGCAATGAAACATCAAAGCAACGAACGAAGCTTCAAAGACCCGGTTTGCGGCATGGAGGTCAGTCGCATGACCGCCATTGATGAAAGCGTATATCAGGGTAAGACTTACTACTTTTGTGCCAGAACCTGCCGAGAGGCGTTTGAGGCGGAGCCTGAAAAGTACATTTTGCAACACCGCCAGCATGGGGTTAGGCAGAAGTAAGTCAACAAGAGTATGGCTAGCCCGGCTGGTTTAGGTGAGTGCCGCTGCCCCAACAATAACAAAAGGATTTCACCATGAAAGAAAATATTGCACATTCCGGTGCCTGGGGTCTCGCCGCGATCATGATCGTGCTAGCGTCTTGGGTGCTTTATCGTTACCTCGCCCCGAAGTCGTGGCGCGAGTGGGCGAGCGCTGGAGTGGTACAGGCATTCATCATCGCGCTATATGCGGAGATGTATGGATTTCCGCTCACCATTTACCTGCTCGCACGGTTTTTCGGCTTGGATCGAAACAATCAAAACGATCTCAACGCCAATCTGTGGTCTTCGCTGCTCGGCTTGGGTGGGACAGGCATGATGATCTCGATGCTGCTCGGCTATGCGCTACTGTTTGTCGGTATCGGCATTTTCATACAGGGCTGGCGCGAGCTCCACCGGGCGCGCCAGCAGAATCGTCTTGTAACAATCGGCTTGTATGGTCTGGTGAGACATCCCCAGTATACGGGGCTGTTCATTGGACTCTTTGGCGAGGGTATCGTGCATTGGCCGACACTGTTTTCGGTGGGCTTGTTCCCCATCATTGTGCTGGCCTACGGCTTGCTGGCGCGCAGTGAGGAAAAACGAGTGATCGAACAGTTCGGTGAAGAATACCGTGAGTATCAACGGCGCATACCGATGTTTTTTCCGCGCATGGGGCAATGGCGGCAGCTCGTGGAACTTTCCAACGCAAAGGAAGAGGAAAAAAAATGACCTGCATCATAGAAGATGATAAGACACCGTTAGCAATAAGGTAATTTACCAAGAGTTAATAACGGTTTTGGAAGGGTTGCCCTTGGAACCGGCTGTAGTAAAAAAGCGTGGCAACCACACGATGATGATAAGGAGAAAAGAAATGGCAATCGATCCAGTATGCAAGATGAACGTGGAACCGGCTAAGGCAGCGGTCAAGGAAAATTTCGCCGGGCAGGAGTACTACTTCTGCTCGGATACTTGCCACAAGAAGTTTGTAGCAGAACCGAAAAAGTACACAGGCGGTGCAGCATCGGCCGACCACTCGTGCTGCTGATGGACATGGAAAAAAACAGTAAATGAACGAAGCAATGCAAACTGATCTAATCCAGATCGGCGGCGCAGGGCCTGCGGGTCTCGCCGCCGCCATTACCTTGGCCAAGGCTGGTCGCTGCGTGCTGGTTCACGAAACGCAGGCCGAGGTGGGATACCGTTTCGGTGGCGATTTTCAGGGGCTGGAGAATTGGAGCGCACAGCAAGACGTGCTTGATCAGCTGCGTGAGTTAGGTATTACTACAGAATTTGCCATGTTGCCGTGCAGTCGCGGTTTTGGTTTCGATGCTTGGGGCGAGCGTTACGATTTGGTAGCTAGCAAGACGCTGTTTTACATGGTGGAACGCGGGCCGGGTGCGAGAACGCTGGACACCGCCTTGCTAGAGCAGGCGCGGGGGCTGGGAGTCGAGGTGCGCTTTAACAGCCGTCTTAATCACATGGAAGGTTCAGGCATTCTTGCGGTTGGCCCCAAGGCAGGAGATGCTATTGCCGTTGGCTACCACTTTGAGACTGCCATGGAAAACGGTTTTTGGGTGATTCTAGATGATGAGCTTGCCCCGCAGGGCTATGCCTATTTGTTGGTGATGAACGGGCGCGGCACTGTCAAAAGCTGCATGTTCTCGGGTTTTAAACAGGAGCGCTTGTATGTCGAGCGCACGGTGGCCGCTTTTCAGCGTTTGGTGGGGTTGGAGATGGTGAATCCCATATCCCACGGTGGTGCGGGCAATTTCCATATTTCGGCGCGTGCCCTCACGGGCATGCATCCGGTAGCGGGAGAGCAGGCCGGTTTTCAGGATTTTTTATTTGGCTTCGGCATGCGTTATGCCATCGTCTCCGGGGTGCTGGCAGCGCGCAGCCTGTTGGAAAGCAAAGACTACGACCTGCTTTGGCGGCAGGGGCTGGAAGCGCCGATGTGGAGTTCCATGGTCAATCGGGTGATCTTCGCCCTGTTAGGTAATCGTGGTTATCGCTGGGTGCTGCGGAAAAACCAGACGCAACGCTGGGATGTACTTCTCGCCCTTCGCTGGATATACCAGCCATGGGCAATCAAGCGCTTGCTCTTGCCTTGGGCGCGTCGCCGTTACCACTCCCATCGGCACGATGTGAGTTGCGATCACGTCAATTGCACCTGTGTGTGGTGTCGTCACGGCGATCATCACAATGCGGAGGCTAACAAGGCCTGTGCTAGCTGACCCGATACAAAATAAACTGGAACAAATAATGAGCAAAAAACGCGTATTGACAAATTTAGGTGTGTTTCTGAAACGAATGGTCAAAAGATTATGAGATACATAAAAATCACAATAGCTCTCATCCTTGTTTTTACACTTGGTGTCGGCATATTTATTGGGTCTGGTCTGTATAACATCGGCGCGGACAGTCCGCACTGGAAAATCACTTACGTAGTAATACAAGCTATGCGCGAGCGTTCCCTCGACTATCATTCTTCAGGGATCACCGTGCCTTCCAATCTCAATGATTCTCAGCTAATACTGAAAGGCGCAGGTCAATACGCAGCAATGTGCACTAACTGCCATTTGGTGCCTGGGAAAAAAAATTCCGAGTTGCGTTCTGGGCTGTATCCCCTGCCACCAAAACTGAGCGAGGTCAGGGTAAATCCACGCGAAGCATTCTGGGTCATCAAACACGGCCTCAAGCTGAGCGCGATGCCCGCTTGGGGAATGAGTCACGACGACGCGACGATCTGGAGTATGGTTGCCTTCCTGCAAAAACTGCCTGATATGACTCCAGAGCAATACAAGGAAATTGTTGCCAAAGCTCCGCCGGACGAGGATATGGATACGACGGACGCTGGTGTCCTTATGCCGATGTCCCACAGCCATACGCATGCCGGCGATTGATGCTGCTTGGAATCCTGTGATGATTGATCTAAGGCAAAATTTAAGGTGAAGAAAAAAATGGGCAGTTTTGTAGAGGGCACGGTGGTAGGTAAGCGGCGCTGGACCGAGCGGCTGTACTCGTTGCAAGTGGCGGCAGAAGTGGCATCGTTTCAGGCTGGGCAGTTCGCCAAGCTCGCGCTCGACATCAACGGAAAAGTGGTCGGACGCGCCTATTCTTTTATCAACGCACCGAGCGAAATTCCGCTGGAATTCTATTTCATCGAAGTGCCGGATGGATTGCTCACTCCGCGTCTCGCGGCACTTGAAGCTGGGGACACAGTGTTGGTTTCCTCGCAAGCCGCTGGACATCTGACCCTTTCCGAAGTGCCTGATGCAAAGCACCTGTGGCTGCTCTCGACTGGCACTGGTATCGCGCCGTTTCTCTCTATCCTCAAAACCGAAGCGCTCTGGCAGCGCTTCGGGCGCATAGTGTTGGTACATGCGGTGCGTTATGCCTATGAGCTTGTTTATGGCGAAACCATCCGCGATTTCACGCAACAATATGGAAACCAGTTCCGTTTCGTGCCTTTCGTTAGCCGCGAGGAAACGGACTTCGCGCTGCGTGCGCGTATCCCGGAAGCTATTGCCGATGGACGACTAGAGGCCATAGCCGGCATTGCATTTGCACCGGAAATTTCGCAAGTGATGTTATGTGGCAATCTGGGCATGGCGCGCGATACGACCAAAGTGTTACTTGCGCGCGGCCTGAAGAAAAACCGGCGGCGCAATCCCGGTCATATTACTCAGGAAAGTTATTAGTCATGGGCGAATTTTTTGTTGTTATGCCCGCTAATCGGCTATGGATATTGCATCTTTCGGCGTAGAGGGAGAAGGTATTGTGGTGGTGCTGCCGGATCAAGAGTCGTAGGCATTACAACACAGGTGTAACTGAACAGGAGGACAGTATGGAGTATGACGCATCATCAATCCCTAGCGGCATGGGGCCGACGTGTTCAGTAGGTACAAGGAGTTAAAACCATGCAAATCGAGACGAACCATCATGTGCCCCGTCCTGTAGCTAAAGAGGGCTTGAAAGTAAAAGCTTTGAGTCGTGTTAATCCGATCAGGCATGATCAGGAGGGCACCCTAGCGTCTTTGGTCGCTGCGCAACAAGCACCACTTGAGGCGACTCCCGGTCTTGCCGGGCTTCAGGGCAAAAGACAGGACAAGCATTTTCACGGGGAGCGTCGAACATACTGCCGACGTTTTGAACACTTGCCAGTATTGGAAGAGTTGCGTTCGGGAATAGACCGACGCAAACATATGCAACGGGCTGGGGATGTTGCGGAACATGTTGATGAGATAGTTTAGTCGCACAACCCTTTCATCTCTACAAATACGAAAGGAGATTTATCATGAACGAAACAGTCGAAGACTACGTTTGCCACATGCAAGTTCCACTCACCTCGTTTCCCGCAGAATTCGCGGGTAGCCACTACGCATTTTGTTCGGAACAATGCAAGCAACGCTTTTTGGCAAACCCGCGTGTGTATGTGGGTTTTCCTGGCAACAAAGCACCGGGGCAGGAGGGCAAGCAAGTCATCAAGCGCCGTCGCCTTTTGCTATCGGAGCCGCTTGATACAACGCAGATTGAACATGTGAGGCAAGCGTTACTTGAGATGATGGGAATGCATGAAGTTTGTATTGAGGGCGAAAAAATGGAAATTCAATATGACCTTATGCAAGTGACTGTCGAGCAGATTGCGGACAAGCTGGCATTGGTAGGAGCCAGCCTCGGTGGGGGATGGATAGATAGTTTTGAACTGGCGTTTATCAATTGTCAGGAAGAAGTCGAAATCAGCAGTCTTGAGGTGAACAACAAAAAACATTGCAGCGGAAGCGGGGGGCCTTGATAGGTTTGTTGTAAGAATTCCGAATTACTACAGCGAAGGCATAACTAAACACGAGGTTCACATGGTTCACCAGCAAGCCGAGACGGCACAGTCAATATTCATCCGGCCCATACAGTTTGGAACAGGGGCGCTAGTGTTGTTGCTGGCCATCTATTTCACTGTTGTCGGTTTGATCTCAGGGGGGAAATTCGCGTTAGAGCAATTTTCGGAATTCTGGTATTTCATCGTGCCGCTTGCGTTGGGATTCGGCATTCAGGTCGGGCTTTACACCTATCTTAGGAATCTTGTCGGACAATATGGCGTATCGGGAAAAGTAGTGGCGGTATCAGGAACGACCTCTACGGCTGCGATGGTTTCCTGTTGCACCCATTATATGGTCAACATTTTGCCTATTCTGGGGGTTACGGGTTTTCTTGCAGTGGTTGCAGAATACCAAATTGAGCTGTTTTGGCTGGGCCTAGTATTTAACGCTGCCGGCATTTTGTATGTTTTGACAATGGTTATTAACGCTACGAAGGAGCATAAAAAATGCGTAAACAATTCTTGATCGGTCTGGCTGTTGCGGCAATAGTAGTTTTTTCATGCACCGATGATTTTGGGGTGGTTAAGCTTATTGCGGAGAGCAGCGCGGCGGAAACTGGCTACGAGCCGCAAGTAAGCAGTGAGCGGAAAATAAAGGTGACAGTCGCCTTGCAAAAAATCCCGAACGAAGCAAAAACATGGGATTTTGAGGTGGCTTTGGAAACGCATACCAAGGCCTTGAACGATGACTTGGTCAAATCTTCTGTACTACTGTCGGATGGTAAACAATATCTGCCCTTGGGTTGGAATGGCGCTCCGCCGGGAGGCCACCACCGTAAAGGGGTATTGCACTTCAAGGCGATTGCTCCTTTACCTGCGTTGGTGGAATTGCAGATACGTTTGGCAGGTGACCTCGTGCCAAGAAGTTTCAAATGGTATCTGAAATGAGCGACCGTGATTATGCCCTGACTTACCGGGTTGAGGAGGTGCCATGAACGCAGAGACAGATATTCTGGAACAAGCAGACAGTGCATTCGCCGAGGCATTGGTCGAGACCCTAGACATCCGCGAGCATGAGACCGGCAATCACTCCAAGCGGGTTGCGTGTCACACTCTGGTGCTGGCGCGCCGTTTCATCAGTGACCCTCACCAGCTGCGCCATATCTACTGGGGCGCGCTGCTGCATGACATCGGGAAGATCGGCGTGTCCGATGGCATATTGCTGAAGCATGGCGAACTCAGTGAAGATGAGTGGGTGGAGATGCGCACCCACCCCGAAAAGGGCTACCACATCGTCACGCAAATTCCGGGAATGAAGGATGCCGCCGAAATCATTTTCAGCCATGAAGAACGTTTCGACGGCAGCGGTTATCCGCGCGGACTTCGTGGCGAACAAATCTGTCTGGGGGCAAGACTGTTTTCCGTGATCGACACGCTGGATGCAATTACTTCTGATCGCCCTTATCGTAAAGGAGCCTCTTTCGAACATGCGTGTGAAGAAATCGTAAGCATGAGCGGAACGCAATTCGATCCGCTGGCAGTGCAGGCATTTTTGGCGGAGGAGGCCACTCTGCGCGAGATGGTGGCGAGCAAGTGCATGGTGACGCAAGATGCCGCCGTTACTCCTCAAGCAAAATTGACGTATAAAACTTGAGTTTGATTACTTAATCAAGAAAGGAGCAAATCATGGACGGATTATTTTCATTGTTGCTTTTCGCGGTTTTTTTCTATGTGATGATGCGCTTCGGTTGCGGTGCCCACATGGTGCATGGCGGACACGGTGGGCATGGGTGGCACACAACGGCAGAAGGTGACAACGCCGATCCGGTGTGCGGCATGCAGGTCGCTGCGGATAGCGGCTATACGAAAGTGCATCAGGGCAAGTCGTACCGCTTCTGCTCCAGAAATTGCCTCGACAAGTTTGAGGCTGATCCGCAACAGTACTTAGGCAAGGAGCAATCATGAAACACGGTATTTCTTTGACGGCAGTAGGTCATGCGAGCAGCCTGTTTTTGGCTATCACGTTTGTACTCTGCGTGGCGTTTGATATGGTATTTCCGCAGCACGCAATGTATGAAGCATGGCGCAAATTGCTGCCGGGGTTCGAGTGGATTAGCTGGCAAAGTTTTTTGCTGGGTGCGATTGAATGTTACGGCTATGGTTGGTACTTCGCGCTGATCTGGGTGCCTTTATATAATTTTTTTGCCAACCGTCGCGGTGCTTGCTGCAAGCAAAGCGGCACACATCATCATGATTAACGGGATAGGGGTAAGAGGTGAATAGAAGTATATGGCTATTGTGTATCAGTCTGTCACTTGCTGGTTGCCAGCAAGGCAGCGATGAACCCAAGGTGGCTGGTCGCTGGTACACCCAGTCCCAGCTTGATTTGGGCAAGAAAGTGTATACGGAAAATTGTATTGCTTGCCACAATGAGAATGCACAGGGGACATTCAGTTGGAGAACTCGGGATTCGTCAGGAAATTATCCGCCTCCTCCTCCGCTGAATGGAACCGCGCATGCTTGGCATCATCCGTTAGGCATGTTGAAAAAAACCATAGAAGAAGGCGGAGTCCCGCAAGGTGGAAAAATGCCCAGTTTTGGCGACAAGCTGAAAAAGGAAGAAAAGTTCGCGGTTATTGCCTATTTTCAGAGCTTTTGGTCGGGCGAAATATACGCTGAATGGTTAAAGCGAGGCGGACTGAATTAGCTTGCTTCGTATTGGTTACAACTGCAAAAGGAGAATAAAAATGCCCCATAATTTATCTGAAGCAACCGCAGATCAAACAGAGTCTGTTGTCCATCAAGACCCGGTTTGCGGTATGGAGGTTGCAGGCGACAAGCCGCATCATCTGGAACATGCAGGACAAGACTATCGCTTCTGTTCGCTTCATTGTCTGGAGAAGTTCCAGGTGAATCCTGATGCATACATTAAAGCAGAAACGAGCAAACCCGCCGCTATCGCCCCCCCGGTCGCTGGGAATTACACCTGTCCCATGCACCCTGAAATCCGTCAGCCTGCGCCGGGAAGTTGCCCGAAGTGCGGCATGGCGCTAGAGCCGGAATTTCCCTCAACTCCAAGTGCGGTTGAATACACCTGCCCGATGCATCCAGAAGTGGTAAGCAACGAACCCGGCAATTGCCCGAAGTGTGGTATGGCTCTGGAAGCGCGTGATGCATCAGTAGAAGACAATACCGAACTGAATGACATGACACGGCGTTTTTGGATCAGCACGGCGCTTGCTTTGCCAGTATTCGTGATGGCGATGGTCGCCGATCTGGTTCCGCAGTTTCTGCCAAATGGTGTTTCGATAAAATTGCTCCAGTGGATCGAATTTATTCTGGCGACTCCAGTGGTGTTGTGGGGCGGCTGGCCGATCTTCCAGCGCGGTTGGGCGTCGGTGGTCAACCGCAGTTTGAACATGTTCACGCTGATCGCGCTCGGCGTGGGGGTGGCGTGGACATACAGCGTGGTGGCGATGCTGATGCCGAGCATCTTCCCCACCATCATGCGCAGCGCGGCTGGCACGGTGGCGGTGTACTTCGAAGCGGCGTCGGTCATCATGGCGCTGGTGCTGCTGGGTCAAGTGATGGAGCTGCGCGCGCGCAGCCAGACCAGCGCGGCGATTAAACTGTTGTTAGGGCTTGCGCCAAAAAATGCACGTATTGTGCGCGCTGACGGACGCGAGGAAGACATCCCGCTTGAACAGGTGCAACCGGGAGATACGCTACGGGTACGCCCCGGCGAGAAAGTGCCGGTGGACGGAGTAGTGCTGGAAGGAGCCAGTTCATTGGATGAATCCATGGTTACCGGTGAATCCATCCCAGTGGAAAAAATCAAAGATGCGCGGCTGATCGGTGCAACGGTAAACGGTACTGGCAGTTTATTGATGCGGGCCGAGCGGGTCGGTGCCGACACATTGCTGGCACAGATCGTTCATATGGTGAGCGAGGCGCAGCGTTCGCGCGCACCTATCCAACGGCTGGCCGATGTGACTGCCGGTTATTTTGTACCTGTGGTGGTGCTGTCCGCACTTGCCACGCTGGCGATCTGGGGGCTGTTCGGGCCGGAGCCGCGCCTTGCTCACGCCATTGTCAACGCAGTGGCGGTATTGATTATCGCCTGCCCGTGCGCATTGGGACTGGCCACGCCGATGTCTATCATGGTCGGTACCGGACGCGGCGCCACACTTGGCGTACTGATTAAGAATGCCGAAGCGCTGGAAACGATGGAGAAGGTGAACACGCTGGTGGTGGACAAGACTGGCACGTTGACCGAGGGTAAGGCGAAGTTGACCTCGGTGGTGCCGCTTGAAGGATTCGATGAAGGCAATGTGCTGTGGCTGGGTGCTAGTTTGGAACGCGCGAGTGAACACCCGCTGGCCGCAGCCATTGTGAACGGTGCAACGGAAAAAAATATCACGCTTACAACAGTTAGTGAGTTCCGTTCGATCACCGGAAAAGGCGTTACTGGAACAGTCGAAGGCCGCACCGTCGCGCTGGGTAATCTCAAATTGTTTGAAGAGCTGAACATTGACGCAGGCGATTTGCCCGCGCGTGCCGATGAAATGCGCGGTGACGGACAGACGGTGATGCTGCTGGCGATTGATGGTAAGGCGGCGGGATTACTCGGCGTGGCCGACCCAGTCAAAGACTCCACGCAGGAGGCAATCCGCGCCCTGCATCAGGAGAATATACAGGTCATCATGCTTACCGGCGATAATCGCACCACAGCGGAGGCAGTGGCACGCAAGCTGGGTATAGACCGGATAGAGGCGGAAGTGCTGCCCGAGCAAAAAGCGGAGGTCGTCAAGCAACTGCAAGCGCAGGGTCGCATCGTGGCTATGGCCGGTGATGGCATTAACGATGCGCCGGCATTGGCACAGGCGCAGGTCGGCATTGCCATGGGTACCGGTACCGATGTGGCGATGGAAAGCGCGGGCATCACGCTGGTTAAGGGTGATCTGAACGGCATCGTACGCGCCGTGCGCTTATCGCGTGCGACCATGAAAAACATTCGTCAGAATTTATTTTTTGCTTTCATCTACAACATAATCGGGATTCCTATTGCCGCAGGCGTGTTGTATCCGTTCTTTGGTTTGCTGTTGTCGCCCATTATCGCGGCGGCGGCGATGAGTTTCAGTTCGGTGTCGGTGATTACTAACGCGTTGCGATTGCGTAACGTGAAACTTTAACTTCGTAAGGGAGCCAAAATGTGGGGACATATGAGTGAATACGGATGGGTTGGTGGTATGGGTTTCGGCATGATACTGTTCTGGGGATTGCTGATCGTCGGTGTTGTGATGCTGGTGAAACGTTCCATAGGTTCAGATATCAGTGAGAAGCGAGACGGGGAAAAATCCGCGCTCGACATCCTCGAGGAACGCTATGCGAGCGGCGAGATCGAGCGCGATGAATTCGAGCAGAAGAAGCGGGATATGAAAAGCTAGTGCGCGATGGTTGCATTGTTCGAGCTTTGAATGTCTGATCCACACGCCAGCCAGCATATATTCTGAGATCAACTCGTTGCTGTTCATTATTTTCGCGTTCAGTTTCTCATAGTCTAAGGTGTTGCACGGCAGGCTTTTCTTCAGTTGTTTCCGATATTGGTATGGATGTATATCAAGCTAGTGCATACAGAAGAGCGTGAGGTATCAACGGAATTCGGTAAGCGTTGGCGTGAGTATGCAGCACATACGCCAAGATTTATTCCGCAACGTGCACGAGCCTGATCGCAGGGTAGTGATGTGAAGTGATTTCAACTAAAACGATAAAGAGAATACATCATGAATGAAACTGTCGAAGATTATGTTTGCCACATGCAAGTATCTCCCAGCTCTTTTCCCATAGAATATGCGGGCAGCCATTATGCATTTTGTTGCGAGCAGTGTAGGGAGCGCTTCCTAGCGAATCCGCGTATCTATGTCGGATTCCCCGGCCACAAAGCGCCTGCACAGGAGGGGAAGCAAGTCATCAAGTGTCGCACCCTGCTGCTATCGGAAGCGCTGGAAGCGGAACAGGCAGAACAGGTAAAACAGGCATTGCTTGGTATGATGGGAATACATGAGATTTGCATTGAGGGAAACAAAATTGAAATCCGGTATGACCTTATACAGGTAACCGTCGAGCAAATCGCGGACAAGCTGGGGCTGGTGGGAAGCGGGCTCGGCGGGGGCTGGATTGATCGTCTGAAATTGGCATTTATTAATTATCTGGAGGAGGTAGAGGTCAGCAACCTTGAAGTTGATAACAAAAAATGTTGTAACAAACCTTGAAAGATGTAGTTGATCGCACGCAAGGGCGCGTGTGTTTTCCCATCAAGGGGACCTCTATAAATCCAAACTCCGTCGCGATACTGCGTTGCTCGCAAAAACTCACTCCTAACATATCAAGAATATGCCTCGTCGCATTTTTTTACTCGCATCTTGCCTTGCTTAGGATTTTGAATTTATAGAGGCCCCCTCAAGTGATCTTCCGCTCAGAGATAGGGGCTGGGATGATAAAAATAGAAGGAAATTATTTGTGTTTCTTGCCTTCTTCGGGCGTATTGAAAAACTATTATATGAGGGCGATTCCCCGCTGGACAGAAAAATGCTTAGCTATCGGAGATAGATGGTTGGGTGCCGTTCATTTACTAAATAAAGACTACTGTCATGATCGTCCATATAGACTTTCTTTCGCGTGTCAGCCCTTATGTTGGCGTGATGGAAATGGCGCGGTCCATTTATTGATGTAATTGTGTTGCTAGGTCACGCTTTTTTTGTGCCTGATTTAAACATATATAAAATATATATTTTCTTGTTGACAGACGGATTGTTACACAAGTAAAGTGCGACAAATTGTCGCAGGGAGCGACAAGGTTGAATGGCACAAAGGCCATTTTTTTAGCAGCAAAGATGTATTTGTGATGTATTAATAAAAAGGGGAAATACATGGGTGCAATATGTCGGAAGATGATTTTCATACTTGGGGTTTTACTTCTACCGACCTTAAGCTGGGCTGAACAACGTGAATTTAAGCTGAGTATTGAAGAGGTTGTGGAGCATGTTGCTCCTGACTTGGATTACAAAGTTTTTGCTTTCAACGGACAAGTGCCAGGCCCATTGATTCACGTCAAACAAGGCGACGACCTTGTGATTCACGTCACCAATAACACTGGCATGCCGCACACCATCCATTGGCACGGAACCTATCAGACAAACAGCTGGAGAAACGACGGTGTACCCGGTTTTACTCAAGAAGCCATCAAAGCAGGCGAAACCTTTACCTACAAATTCAAGGCGGATCGTCCCGGCACGCTGTGGTATCACTGTCATGTCAATGTCAACGAACACGTAGGTATTCGCGGCATGTGGGGACCGATGATCGTCGACCCAATTGACCCATTGCCAATTGAAAAAACAGTTACCAAAGAGGTAATCATGATGCTCTCTTCATGGGAAAGTGCCCACGGAGAAAAGTATGGTGAGGGCTCCACTCCTTACGATGTAGAAGACTATTTTTCTATAAATGGTAAGTCATTCCCGTTGACCCAACCAATCCGAGTCAAAAAAGGTGATGTGCTGAGAGTACGCTTTATTGGTGCCGGAGGTGCAATGCACGAAATGCATTTGCACGGGCATGACATGTTGATTACTCATAAGGATGGCTTGCCTCTCGCCAGCCCGTATTACGTGGATACTATTTTGATAGGCCCAGGGGAGCGTTATGACGCTATTGTCGTAATGAACAATCCCGGACGTTTTATTTTTCATGACCATATAGACCGTCATGTAACTGCACGCGGCAAGTTCCCAGGCGGTCCTATTACCGATATCGAATACGCGGGCATACCTAATGATTCTTGGTATGTGTGGAAAGACAAGGATGCCACCTACGACTCGAATTTCTTCTACAGCGATTCTATGACTAAAGGCTATGGAATGTTTAACAGCCCGGGCTTTGCAGGTAAGCCAGTTGTTCATTCACGCCGCAGGAGATAAGTGTGAAGAAGTCTGCTCATAAAGTATTGCTTGCAATCGCTTTGCTATCGCTGGCGTCAACTGCTTCGGCAGTTGACGGAATGGCGGTGCTGCAAAAGGATTGTGTCGCTTGTCATGACATAAAGGGCCCCGCACCTCAAACCCTGCAAGCTTTATGGGATAGAAAAGGCCCCGATTTATTTTACGCAGGTAATAAATACCGTCAGGAGTGGCTTGTCAGTTGGATGCAAAAGCCTGTGCGTATACGTCCTGCGGGAGAGTTCTATGGCGATCATATAAAGCCAGGTGCAAAGGGGGATGAGATTGATTCATCCACACTGACGAATCATATGGCAATAACTGAAAGCGAAGCTGTTGCAGTTGCGGCTGAGTTGATGAAGTTGAAGCCAAATGATGAATTAATTGCTAAAGAAAAAATTGAGCCGGGCACGATTAGCAAAATGATGGGGGAAATGAATTTCGATAAATTTCAGGGCTGTATGGCTTGCCATCTGATCGAGCCGGAATACGGTGGTTTTTCTGGGCCAGAAGTGTATACCGCAGCGCAACGTTTGCAGCCTGAATTTATTGCGAGTTTCATAAGGAAGCCACAAGCATGGGACCCGAAAACATGGATGCCTAACAAACATGTTTCGGATCAAAGTATTCAGAAGCTAGTTCAATACTTGCAAGTAATCGGCAAGGAGTCTGCACATGCTAAATAAATTGTTGTTTGCCATTTTACTTGCCAGTTCGTTTCACGTACTGGCGGGAGAAACAGGTCTTGATAACTATAAGACTTATTGTATTCAGTGTCACGGTATGGAGGGGAATGGCAAGGGGATAAATGTGCGAGATATGTCGGTTATTCCACGCGATCACACCGATGTGAAGTCAATGTCGGCACGCTCAGATGATGAGTTGTTCAAAGTGATCAAAGAGGGTGGGGCATCTATTAGTAAATCAAACTTAATGCCGCCTTGGGGCGAGACGTTTAGTGACGAAGAAATCAAGGATCTGGTGCAGCATTTGCGCGAACTGTGCAAGTGTAAGTACGGGTCCTGATATGTAGCACCAAAGGGAAGTAGTTCGTAGTTCATAATAAATAGGAGAGACACTATGCAGGCATTCAAGAAAGCAACAATTGCAGCGATGACCGTGGCGGCGATTTTTTCCGCACAGCAGGTATTAGCGAAGACTGTTAAAGTTACTATGACGGCTATGGAAAACAACATTCAGACTAACGGAAAAATGTTGGGCGGCTCAGATACCATGGCTGCATGGACATTTGATGGCACATCTCCAGGCAAAGTGGTTCGTGTTAAAGAAGGTGATATCGTAGATTTCACACTAGTTAATCCTGCAAAAAATAAAAACTCACATGCGATGGATTTCCATGCAGCTCAAGTAAATGTATTGGATGAATTCGCACCCGTTAAACCAGGTCATAGCAAGCACTTTACTTTTAAAGCTAAGGTTCCAGGCGTGTTTATGTACCACTGTGGTGCAAGTCCTATGGTGCAGCACATTGCACGCGGCATGTACGGTCTTATCATCGTAGATCCAAAAGCGGGTTACACCAAGGCATTCCCTAAGCCTGACCGTGAATACGTTCTAGTTCAGCAGCAGTATTTTCCTGATGTAGAGAACTACGGCGCTATGTTGAATGATGCTAATGCTTGGAAAGGTGCTTTGATTAATGGTCAAGCCTTTCATTACGATCCAGTACATGATGCAAACAAAGGTCATGATGTTCTAGAAGCTAAACCAGGTGAGCGTGTACGTATTTACTTTGTAAATGCAAACATCAACTTGCCAGTTGCATTACACCCTATCGCCAGCATCTGGGATCGTGTGTATATCAATGGCAATCCAGCAAATACTTTGTACGGTGTTCAAACTTACAATGTAGCTGTAGCTGAAGCTGTTACGGTTGATCTAGTGACACCTAAAGATAAGGAAGTTGCTGGTATTGCAATTGTTGACCACTCTATGAACGCAGCTCTGCGTGGTGCGATTACAGTTTTGGTAAGCAAGAAGGATGCTGATCCTAAAAAAGGACGTAATGGCAATCTTGTTCTGAAGTAATTTTATTCGGAATTTTAAAAGGGGGAGGCGATGCCTCTCCCTTTATTTATTTTAAAACTCTCACCACAGAGACATAGAGAAAGTACAAACCATTCAGTTAGCCAGCATTAGGGGGGCTTCTTTACTGACTTATTTGCCCTTAAAGCCGCAGTTACGCTCGAAGAGGGGAATTTGGGCACTAGGAAGTAGCTTTTTCAATAACATAATCATTTTCTTAGCAAACATTGCAGGTCTTAACTAGGCAACTTCTTCAGAATCGCGAGGATATTTTTGTCGAAAAAGCGGTAACTGTGCGATAGGTATTCCATAGACGCCAAGTATTTTTTATCATCCATGCTACGCCGCGCCAACGCACTACCGTAAGTACGACCATCCCACCAATTAAAAATGGATGTGATCGAGCATAACGTACCGCAGCAACCCCTTGGTCTAGCAGTGTTAGAGGAATTTTCAAGCGTGGGCTAAGTTCAACTATTTGCTCACGTTGTGCTGTTATCCTCTGTAACAAATATCTGCGTCGCTGCATCACATCAATCATTTGTTTATTCATGACTTGGAATTCAATTCCTCTCGGTCCTTGGTTAGTTCCGCTAGACTGACTGTAAATAGTTTGGTTTTGGCCTGCGCCTTGCTACGCAGCAACATCGACAACCACACACCGAGCACAAAGAAAATCGCGCTTAGTGAGCCGAGTATTGCAAGACGGTGATTATCCCAAAAAAGAACTACGATAAATGCTGTCAGCAACAGCACCGCCAAACCAAAACAGAATAGAACTGATACAGAAAATAAAAACATCTGCTCCATGTGCAGAAGTGCTTCTTCCAACTCATTTGACAACAATTCAAGTCGGGTTGAAATAATGGCAGACACCGTGCCAAACAGTCTCTTTGTCGACTCCAGCAAACCTGTACTTTGTTCCGCCACGGCTTATCGGCCGCGACCAATCAGCATGCCAACGATTACACCGACGGCAGCGCCAACACCAATTGCCTTCCATGGATTGTCATGCACGTACTCGTCTGTTACCTTGGCGGCATATTTAGTCTTTTCGATAACGGCAGCTTCGGCAGCTTCGAGGCGAGCTTTGGCAGCGTCTAGATTCCCCTGAATACGCTCGCGTACAGCGCTGATTTTTTCACCCGACTGACTGGCGGTTTCTTTCAGCAACTCTTCGGCATCCGACACTACCACCTGCAAATCCTGCATCAGTTTTTCTTTGCTTACATCGTTAGAAATTTCTAGTGATTTAGTGCTCATGGTTTTCTCCTTGATATGACGTGAAAAACATCCGACTCCAAGTTACACTATTACTTGATAATAACTTAGTCAGGCTAGTTCCTTTTTATGCCAAAGAAAGGGACACGTCAATACGTATAGTTTTTTTATGATTATTAAGATCTCATAGTAGCGTTTAAGGTGCAGCTTCTAAGCTCATTTCCATCTCCAGCCAAATTTCTTCCAGCTCCGCTACTTTTGTTTCCAATAGTTTGTGGCGCGTATTCATTTCGGCAATTTTCTCATTGCTGCAATCTGAATAGGTGTCCGGATCGCCTAATTGTCGATTGATATCGGTCAGTTCAGTTTGAGCTTTGTTTAGCTCAGCTTCTAATTTATTTTTTTTGGACTGCAATGCTTTTCTGTTCTGTTTAGGCGCCGCTGATTGGGCTGGTTTGTCTACCTTCACTGTCACGCTATCGCGCCGACGGCGGGTTTCAATCCATTCTTTGTAATCTTCTAGGTCGCCGTCAAACAGCATGGCATTTTGATCGGCAACCAACCACAGTTCATCCGCTACCGCGCGTATCAGGCTACGGTCATGGGATACCAGCACCACAGCACCCGTGTATTCTTCAAGTGCCAAAGTCAGCGCGTCGCGCATATCAAGGTCGAGATGGTTGGTCGGCTCGTCCAGCAGTAGAAGGTGAGGCTTTTGCCAGGCGAGGAGGGCGAGTGCTAAGCGGCTTTTTTCTCCGCCGGAAAAGCTCTCTACAGGGCGCTCCTCGCTATTGCCTGCTAGACCGAAACGACCGAGGAAGGTGCGTAAGGCTAAGGTGGTTTCCTTTGGGGCGAGTCGCTCCATGTGCTGTAATGGCGTGGCTGCGCTGTCGAGGTTTTCTAATTGATGTTGGGCAAAGTAGCCGATGCGTATGTCAGGTGTAATTTCCAGTATGCCTGAGCTAGGTTGTAGTTCACCTACTAGCAATTTAATGAGTGTGGATTTGCCCGCTCCATTTGGACCTAGCAGGGCGATGCGTGCACCAGCACGCAGGATTAATTCGACCTTATCAAATAGTTTTTTGTCGCCATATGCAAAACTCATTCCTTCGCTACGTAAAAGTAGATCTGGACTGCGCTCTGGTGCCTCAATTTCTAATTCAAAATGGCCGTCGCTTACATGCGCGGGAGCAATACGGGTAAGCCGTTCCAAAGCTTTAACGCGACTTTGAGCCTGCTTGGCTTTGGTCGCTTTGGCGCGGAAACGCCGCACAAAATCTTCCAGATGCGCAATTTTGGCTTGTTGAGTTTGGAAAGCCTGATTTTGTAGGGCGATTTTTTCGGCGCGCGCACGCTCGAAAGCATCGTAGTCACCTGCATAGCTGTCGATAACACAATCGTGGACGTGGGCAATACGGTTGACCGTGGCATTGAGAAATTCACGGTCATGAGAGACTAGCAAAATGCTGCCAGGATAGCGTGCAAGATACTGCTCAAGCCAAATGATGGCCTCTAAATCAAGGTGATTGGTTGGTTCGTCTAGCAGTAGCAAATCTGCGCGATGCATCAGTGCGTGAGCAAGGTTTAAGCGCATACGCCAGCCCCCGGAAAAGCTACTGACTGTTTTGCTTAATGAATCTGTGTCAAAGCCCAGTCCGCTCAGTAATTGCGCGGCACGAGCCGGAGCGCCATAACCATCAATCGTTTCAAATTGTTGTTGGGCTTCGAACCAATCTGAGTCATGTTGTTCTTGTGCCAAAATCTGTTCCAATTGGCGCAACTGGCTGTCGCCATCCAATACGAATTCCAAAGCGGCTTGCGAGGAGTTGGCAATTTCTTGTTCGACGAAGCCCAGTGTCTTACCGCTTTGAAGTGATACTTCGCCGCCGTCGGATTTAATTTCGCCACGTATCAGGCGGAATAGCGTCGATTTTCCGCAGCCATTCTTGCCTACTAGTCCGATGCGCTGATTGGCAAAAGCCTGAAGATTAGCAGATTGAAATAGCGGAATTCCAGCTTGCAGGTAAGTTACGTTTTGAATGTTTAGCATAGCTTTATGATAACAGAGGGGGGGCGTAAACTTGATTTGTATATATATGTATTAATTTCAATTAAGTAAATATTTCTAGCTAGAGTGGCTTAATATGTAGTGATTTATTTGGTGAATTAGGGCTGATTTAATCTCAAAGTCAAAGACGAATGCTATAATTTATCGGATTGATTTATAGAAATAATTTTCGTTATGAGTGCTTCACAAATAAAAAACAGAAAATTGAATAAAATATCGTCACGGTATTTTTTTATTGTGGGTGCAGCTTGTGTGTTGCTGCTGATAGTTTTTATTAGTATATCGAGTATTAAACGTATAAGTTCTGTGCAGCGCAGTTGGGTGCAACATAGTCAACACAGTACTTTGCTTTTCAATGAAATTTCGGATATTCGGGGGGATATTGGCTTCGGTGGTTTTATTCATAACTTTAAGAATTTGTTGCTTCGGCGTGATTTGGAGCGCTATCAGCCAGCGATAGACGCAAATATCGCTAAGTTAAATGAAGATTTAGAAAATTTAGATAGAGCACTTGATACTCCGGAAGGCAGGGCTTCGTTAGTTCAAATACGCTTTACCTTTAATGAATATATTAAGGGCTATCATTTGGCAGTCAAGCTGATTACTGCGGGCGAAAGTACAGCTGATATTGATAAACTTGTTAAAGTTTCTGACGGGGCTAGCGTTTTAGCTTTGTCTCATCTTGCTAGCATTGCCAAAGAAGATGCATATATGCACGAAGGTAATGTTGTGTCAGTTTTTTCTGAAGCTATAAATTTCATTAAGTTTGGTGCTGCTGCGTCGCTCTTTGCGATCTTAATTATGACAGGCACATTGTTTTGGATGTTATCTCGTGTGATGTCATCGAATGGCAAACTTAAACAGTCCCGTACGGAACTCGAAGATCTGATGCGTGAACAAGAATTCATTCTGAGGGCAATAAATAAGCATGCCATCGTGAGTTTTACGGATGCTGCTGGAAATATCACGGAGATGAATGATAAGTTTGTTGAGGTTACTGGTTACAGCAGACAAGAGATGCTGGGGCAGAATCATCGCATGATTAAATCTGGTAAGCACTCTACCGAATTTTATAATGGTCTTTGGGGTACCGTGCTTAGCGGGAAAGAATGGCATGGTGAGGTTTGCAACCAGAAAAAGAATGGTGAGCTGTACTGGGTGAGGGCGACTGTAATGCCCTTGCTTGATGACAATGGTCTCCCAGAGCGTTATGTATCCATCCGCACTGATATTACCTCAGTAAAAGAGACCGAACTACAACTTGCACTTTTTGGCGAAATGATTGAAAACACAGCGCAACCAACATTCTTGATTGATGTTGAAGATAACTATCGACTGGCTTATGTCAATCAGGCTGCAGTGAATCACTGGGGCATCAGCAAAGAGAAACTGTTGACATGGCAATTGCCAGAGTGGGATCCTAATTTCGACGAGAAAAACACGGCTACAAATTTTTCTGAAACAGTAGATAAGTCGGGCACTTTGATTGAGACCCAGCATTGGCTGCAAGATGGTCGTGTAGTACCGGTAGAAATGTTTGTTAATGCGCGCATGATTTCCGGAAAACCATATTTATATGGCTCCTTCCAGAATATTTCAGAACGAAAAAAGAATGAAGAGTCGCTAAAATTATTTAGACGAATTTTTGAGACATCAGATCAGGCAATTGGTATTGCGGATCGTAAGGGCGGGATTGTTTACATTAATCCTGCATTTGAGCGCATGAATAGGTGCCGCGAAGAGGATACTCAGGGAAAAGATTTCTTTACTTTTATTCCTGAATCTGCGGATACTCAAATGGTCGAGATTATTGAGGCTACAAATCAAGGTAAAAGCTGGGTAGGGCTGCTTCCGCAAAAGCGTAGTGATGCAACTGAATACATGTCATTTAGTCATATTGGCATACTAATGGGGCAGGATAAAAAACCTCAATTTATTTTTAATGTCATGTACGACTATACTGAGGAATTAAATCGGCAACAGGAGCTACGTGCCGCACGTGATAAAGCCGAGACTGCCAACAAGTCAAAGTCGGAATTTTTAGCCCATATGAGTCATGAGTTGCGCACGCCAATGAATGCGATTCTCGGCTTTGCGCAACTGCTTGAAGGTGATGAATCTATCACTGAAGATCAACTCGAAAACCTTCAGCAAATCTCAAAAGCTGGCTGGCACTTGCTCGACCTGATCAACGAAGTGCTTGATCTGGCTAGGGTTGAGTCAGGCGAAGTAAAGTTGGAAATTAAAGATGTAGATCCTGCTGAAATGTTTGGAGAGTGCCTGTCATTGGTTAATCCACTATTAACTCAAAGTACGGTTTCTATTATCAACAATATAGATGCAGCGATCCCTAAAGTAAGATCAGATTTTCAGAGGCTTAAACAGATATTAATTAACCTACTGTCAAATGCCATCAAATATAATCGCACTGAAGGTAAGGTAATCCTCGAGTCGCAAGATGCCCCAGAGGGCTTCGTAAGGCTGTCAGTCCGCGATACGGGCAAAGGTATGACGGCAGCGCAGTTGTCTAAATTGTTTGAACCTTTCACTCGTTTTGGAAATACGGAAAAAATACAAGGGACAGGCATAGGCTTGTCTATTTGCAAGAATCTAATTGAGCGAATGAATGGTCAACTATTAGTAGAGAGTACGCCCGACGTGGGCAGCATATTCACGCTAGAGTTACCGGAAGGTGGAAACAATAGCTATACACAATTACGTAAGAATACTGTGTCATTACTTTATATTGAGGATGATCCGGCGCAACAATCATTGTTGGGCAAGTGGGCGACGAGTAAGGGCTGGAGTATTGCGTTTGCACATGATGCATCCATGGGTATAGATGAGGCAATGAAGGGGGTTTATGATTTTATTTTGCTGGACATCGAACTTCCTGGTGGTTTCAGCGGGTGGGATGTGAAGGATGTGTTGAGCGAAATGGAAAGCGCGAGAGGCATTCCGGTGATTGGTGTGAGTGTCCATGCTAAGCAAGAACACTATACTCAAGCCAAACAAGCAGGTTTTTTTGACTATCTTGCAAAGCCGATTGATTTTGTAGAACTAGAGCGCGTTGTACAGAATGCGATTCATATGGAGAGTGGCAATGCCCAGTAGATTGAATTTAACTCAGAGCAGGATTTTGATCGTGGATGATCAGCCAGGCAACCTGATGCTGCTAGATAAACTATTGAAAAAAGAAGGATTTATTAATATTTTCGCGATTTCTGATTCGCGTGAAGTTGAGGCGGTGTATCTGCAAGAGTCCCCCGATATTGTACTGCTTGATTTAAACATGCCACATCTTGATGGGTTTCAGGTGATGGCGCGTTTGCGTGAGATTGACCCAGAAGGTGCAGCTATCCTTGTATTAACCGCACAAATGGATCAAGAAACGCGTCTGCGCGCATTAAAAAGTGGTGCTCGCGACTTTATTGCTAAACCGTTTGATCGTCATGAGGTGATGGCAAGAATTCGCAACCAGCTTGAAGTTCGTCTCTTGTATAGAAAATTGAGTGGACAAAACGTTGATCTTGAGCAGCTCGTTGCTGAGCGCACTCAAGAATTGCTGGATACGCGTTTGGAGGTGGTCAGGCGATTGGGTAGGGCTTGCGAATTCCGCGACAATGAAACGGGATCGCACATTGAACGTATGAGCCGCTACGCCCACTTGTTGGCATTGAAAGCGGGTTTGGGTGAGGATGAGGCAGATAAGATTTTGAGTGCTAGTCCGATGCATGACGTAGGCAAGATAGGTATTGCCGATGCAATTTTACTCAAGCCGGGGAAGTTGAACCCAGAAGAATTTGAAGAGATAAAAAAACACCCAGCGATTGGGGGGCATATACTTACTGGTAGTGATTCGGCTTTAATAAAATTGGCTGAGTTAATCGCACTGACGCATCATGAAAAGTGGGACGGCTCAGGCTACCCGCAAGGATTGAAGGCGGATGAGATTCCTATTGCAGGCAGAATAACCGCTATCGCGGATGTGTTCGATGCCTTAACAACGATTCGTCCTTATAAAAAAGCATGGGAAGTCAGTGACGCAGCAGACTTTATCTTAAAAAATTCGGGAAGTCATTTCGATCCAAAATTAGCTCTACTATTCGTTCAAGCATTACCAGAAATGCTAGTTATTCGTGCGCAATTTCCAGATAATTCAGACGAATAAAAAGCAAATAGTATGCCTGTGCTGATGAATAGTGGCAAGGAAGAATGTATGCTATCAATATTGGTAATTTTGTAAGTCATTGCGACTTGATGTCTATATAGGCTGAGAAAATGAGCAACAGTAAAGTATTAAAAGAAGGTCGTGAATTTCATTTCACATCAAAAGACTTTGATCGTGTGCGTAAAATGATTTATGCCCATGCGGGCATTTCACTGAGCGACTCGAAGCAGGAGTTGGTGTATAGCCGCTTGTCGCGTCGCTTGCGAGCGACTGATATCTCTACCTTTGGTGAATATCTGGCCTTGTTGGAAACGAATGACCCAGTAGAGTGGGAGGCATTTGCCAATTCATTAACCACCAACCTCACCTCGTTTTATCGCGAGCCGCATCACTTTCCCTTGTTGGCAGAACACTTGCGCGCAATTCGAGGCAAACATCCGATTTCAATATGGTGCTCAGCAGCCTCTACGGGTGAAGAACCCTACTCGATAGCGATGACGGTAGTTGATGCCTTGGGGCGCGATGCATCAAAAGTACAGATTATTGCAACAGACTTAGATACCAAGGTATTGGAAACGGCTAAAAAAGGCGTGTATCCAGTGGATCGTGTAGATAAGCTTGATCCAGACTTGGTCAAACGTTTCTTTTTGCGTGGCACAGGTGCTCAAGCAGGATTTGTGCGTGTGCGTCCTGAGTTGACTGATATGATTACATTTCGTCAGGCCAATTTGCTGCAAAGTAACTGGGCGCTGAGGCCGCCATTGGATGTGATTTTTTGTCGCAATGTGATGATCTATTTTGATAAGCCGACACAACTGGACATTATAAAAAAATTCGTTCCGTTAATGCGCAGCACGGGTTTGTTATTTGCTGGTCATTCAGAGAGTTTCCACAATGCCGATGAGTATTTAAAATTGCGAGGAAAAACCGTTTACGAATTAACTCCGAAATGTAAAATGCAGCAAAGCAAAATTTCAGAAAGTCGTTAATTTACTGATTGAATATCTATTATTAAATGCGCGCTACCTTTCCGCTTTAAGCGTTTTTGTGTTTTACTTGATCAATCAAAAATCTCAACACAGATACAACGAGAAATTCAAATAGCTGAAGAGTTGCGGCTATCGCGCGTTCATCTATAAAATCATGTTAATGGCTTGTTAATATTCTACCTCCCTATACTTTAAGCTAAGTTTTAGCTTAATAAATCATCTTTCTTTCTACTTGATCGCATTATTCTGGTGCGTAAATGAGTGTTAATTTCTATTTTCATGGGGTATTCCCTTATAAATCAAGCAGCCTAATATTTGGCGCGTTTATTGCTTATCTATTTGCGAATACAAGGAGCTAAATTGAAACGAATACTAGTTATTGATGATGTAAGAGAGCGCGCTGCATGGTTGAAAGCCAGTTTGGAATTGGCTGAATTCGATGTTGTCGGGGTTCTAGCTTGGGAGCAGGTGGACGAAGCGTCAATACAGGCTGCATCCGCTGATGTGATTATCGTGGATGCCAATGCACCTGGGCGGGACACATTGGAGCAAATCAGCCTGATGTCTACTACCTTGGAAAAACCTGTTGTAGTACTTAGTGCGAGGAATGACAAGCACAGTATTAAAGAAGCAATGCAAGCCGGAGTTAGCGCCTATGTATCGCATTCGATTCAAAGTGAAGATCTGAGTAGCATCATTCATGTGGCAGCGGCGAGATTCTGTGAACATAAGCGACTACGAGATGAGCTGAAAGAAGCTAAAAGCCAGCTAGTTGAACGTAAGTTGGTAGACCGAGCTAAGGGAATATTGATGGACAATCATGGCTTTGACGAACCGGAAGCCTATAAACGGATGCGAAGCATGGCAATGAGCAAGGGAAAGCGCATGGCTGAAATTGCTGAGGCGATTATTTTTGCTAAAGAGTTGAGTGCATGAAAAGTGTGCGGAAAGCTTCTTGTAGACTTAATTAATGCACCAATATCGAAGGCTTTCTTGATTAGGTAGATCTACTTAATAATAGAGTAAATTTTGCATCATAATGATTTAAATAGGTATTTATAGGGGTTTCATATGCTGGCGTGACTGTTGCATTGTATTAAATAGCAACGAATCAACGACGACTCGTAATTTTGAATCAAGGACAAAGGCGTTCCACCGCACATATGCGTGGTAGAACGCCTTTTTTCGTTTAGGCTTTTTCAGCATGAGGAGCTTAAACCTGAATACATCTAGATACTAAATTTAGAGTAATTTTGGGGAATGATATGAATTTAGCAAGTTATGAATCTGCAAATGAAAAATTATGCATAAGCGTCATGGTAACAAATGACACAGCTATTATCAGCCTTAAAGGCGTGTTCTCCGTGCATGCACGACACCAATTTAAGTCTAGCTATCTGTTTGTTATGAATAAGGCGGGGATAAAAAATATCGTGGTAAACCTTGCTTCAGTAACGTTTATGGATAGCTCTGCATTGGGAATGTTACTTGAATTGCGCCAATCCGCAGGCGTATTTAATCGGATCGTGTTTCTATCAAACCCAATTGAGCACGTAAATAAAATGTTAAATATCGCATGTTTTCACAAATTGTTTTCTATTGTTAAAGATGTCTCCCCCGTTCAGCAGAATGTCCCAGCGCATTCATTTTCAGTTCATTGCGAAGGGTAAGCTATCTTTTTTGACTCAGCCTTGTTCTGAGCGCCTCAAGTCAGATATCTAAAAATCACAGGATAAACTATAAATAGTTGAGTGGGGAGTGTCACTCTATGGGCGTGAGGGCTTGTTTAATGCACCAAAATTGTTCGAGTTTGTGAAATGATGGCTTGAAAGGATGGGTTGGATTTATTTGTAGCTTACTGATTTTATGAATATATGAATTAATTCATAAGCTCTGGCACGAGTGTTGCATAGTAATTATTACCTGACGAACCAATGGCGGTTCGGGCAAGCTGAAGTAAATAGGAATTAAGGACAAAGACGTCCCACTACATAAAAATGTAGTAGGGCGTCTTTTTATTTTGTAGTTCAGGAGCAAGTTCATTTTTTAGCGGTTTAATTAGAGGAGAGTGCAACATGAAGAGCGCAAACACTAAAGGATTCGCTGGTTTCGTAGACGTAAAAAATAAAGCGCGTCGCGGATTTTTAAAAACGACAGCAGTAGCTGCGTGTGTATTGGCATTGACCGGTATTATGCCGCTTAGCGTGCAAAATGCTCAGGCAGAGGTAGGGCGGGCCGAGAAGACTTCGCTGAAGTTTGGCTTTATTAAGCTGACCGATATGGTGCCACTGGCGATAGCTTACGAGAAAGGTTACTTTGAAGATGAAGGTCTATCCGTCACGCTGGAAGCGCAAGCGAACTGGAAGGTGTTACTTGACCGTGTTGTTACCGGTGAGCTTGACGGCGCGCACATGCTTGCAGGTCAGCCTATCGGTGCCACCATCGGTTTTGGTACCAAGGCAGACATTATTACACCTCTTAGTATGGATATGAATGGTAACGGTATCACTATCTCTAATGCCGTATGGAAAGAACTCAAGAAAAAATTGCCGATGAAAAATGGCAAGCCTGTGCATCCGATTGATCCGAAATTTCTCAAAGAGGTCGTAGACGATTACAAAAAACAGGGAAAGACTTTCAAAATGGGTATGGTGTTTCCTGTTTCCACACACAACTATGAATTGCGCTACTGGCTCGCAGCTGGCGGCATAAACCCCGGTTTTTACGCACCAGCTAAGGGCGATACCAGCGGTACGCTTAAGGCTGATGTGCCACTGTCTGTGACTCCGCCGCCACAAATGCCATCCACCATGGAAGCGGGTACGATTGATGGTTATTGCGTAGGTGAACCTTGGAATCAACAGGCTGTATTTATGGGCATCGGCGTACCTGTCGCGACTGACTACGATGTGCAGAAAAACAATCCTGAAAAGGTATTTGGTGTTTCGAAAAAATGGGCGGACAAGAATCCAAATACACTGATTCACGTCGTGAAAGCGATGATTCGTGCTGGATATTGGTTGGATGAAGAAAACAACAAAAACCGTGCAGAAGCCGTCAAGATTATTTCCAAGTCCAACTACGTTGGCGCGGATGAGAAGGTTATCGCTAATAGTATGACAGGTACTTTTGAGTATGAAAAAGGTGATAAGCGCCCTGCACCTGACTTCAATGTGTTCTTCCGCTACAACGCGACTTATCCCTACTACAGCGATGCGGTGTGGTATTTGACACAGATGCGCCGTTGGGGGCAGATTTCTGAAGCTAAGCCAGATAGCTGGTATCTGAAAATGGCGAAGAAAATCTATCGTCCTGACATCTATGCAGCAGCAGCTAAGGAATTGATTGCTGAAGGTACGATGAAGGCTTCTGACTTCCCGGATTTCGATAAAGAGACAGGCTTCAAGGGCGTTCAAAGCGGATTTATCGACGGTGTCACATTTGATGGACGCAAGCCAAATGCCTACATCAAGAAGTTCAAAATCGGTTTGAAGGGTAATCAAAAGCCCTAAGTAAAGTATGAACCTAAAAACGGCAGTTCAGTCCGCAGATTTCACAGATTAACGCAGATTTTCAAGTGCTTGTAGATATGTGCATTTGTACCCTATGGGTGACTCATTAGTTTGGTATTAGTTGTTGTTTAATCGGCAGAAAATCTGCGTAATCTGCGGGCAAAAGCTTTTTCTAGGATGAAGCACCCTAGCGTAGGCTAGGGTGAGAATGACTAAAAGAGGTAAATATGAGCACAACAGTACAAACATCTATTTCGCAACGATTGATTGCATGGCTTAAGCCAAAGACAAATGGTGAATCAATTTCGCGAAGTGTTTTCCGCAGTGTTTCTCCGCCTTTATTGGGGATTGTCATTTTTCTCGGTATTTGGCACGTAAGCGCGAGCGGAATTCATACCTCACTAGGTACTTTGCCTGGCCCGGTTGCGGTGATGAAACAAGCGGGCAATCTGTATCAGGAATACCTCAACGAGCAAGTGCGTGAGGAAAAATTTAATATTCGTCAGGAGGCGCGCAAGGCAAAGTTCATGGCTAAACATCCTGGGGAAGAGTTTTATCCTATTAAATACACAGGTCAGCCGACTTATTTGGATCAGATATTTACCAGCCTCTACACCGTATTTATCGGTTTTATGCTGGGGACAATTATTGCTGTTCCGCTGGGGATATTGTGCGGGCTGAATAAGACAATCCAAGCTGCACTTAATCCGTTGATTCAGATTTTCCGACCTGTGTCACCGCTCGCATGGCTACCCATCGTTACCTTGGTGGTAAGCGCCCTTTATGTTAGCGAAGATCCGATGTTTGCTAAGTCATTTCTGATTTCGGCGATCACTGTGACGCTATGTTCGATGTGGCCGACCTTGGTGAATACCGCACTGGGGGTGGCTTCCATTGACAAAGATTTGATTAACGTCGCGAAGGTGTTGAGATTGTCTACACGCACCAAAGTGATGAAAATCGTTTTGCCTTCATCGCTTAAATTGATCTTTACCGGCATGCGTTTATCACTCGGTGTGGCATGGATGGTGTTGATTGCTGCTGAGATGTTGGCGCAGAACCCCGGTCTTGGAAAGTTCGTTTGGGATGAGTTTCAGAACGGCAGTTCGCAGTCACTGGAACGCATTATGGTCGCCGTATTTACGATTGGTTTTGTGGGCTTCTTGCTGGATCGAATTATGCATACCTTTCAGCAAATGGCGAGTTTCGGGCAGAGAACAGAGTAAGTGTTTGTAGAGTGGGCAGGATTTTATGCCCACGCAGTACGCCAAATTGAATACATAGAAAGAATGAATTATGCCAAGCGCTCAACTTAAAACCGAAGTCCCCAGCGAAGTTGCTCCTTCAGAGGAGAGCTCAACTGAGGTGCTCAGCCTTGAATTCAAAGGGGTCACAAAGTCCTATGGCACAGGTGCGGAACGCACTGTTGTGTTAAACGACATCAACCTTCAGATCAAGGAAGGCGAGTTTGTCGCTATTGTCGGTTTTTCTGGTAGTGGTAAATCCACTTTGATCTCGCTCATCGCGGGCCTGCAACAAGCTGATGAGGGCCAGTTGCTGCTTAAAGGTAAACAGATTGATGGGCCAGGTGCGGATCGAGGCGTGGTGTTTCAAAATTACTCCTTGATGCCGTGGATGACGGTACGCCAGAACGTCGCGCTTTCTGTTGATCAGGCCTTCCAGCATGCCTCCAAGGAAGAGCGTATGGCGCGGGTCGAAAAATACATCGATATGGTGAATCTCACCCCGGCTATGGAGAAACGACCTTCTGAACTATCTGGCGGCATGCGTCAAAGGGTGTCGGTAGCGCGCGCATTGGCAGCATCGCCGGACATTTTGTTGCTGGATGAGCCGCTGAGCGCATTAGATGCACTCACCCGTTCCAAGCTGCAAGACGAGATTATCCGTATCTGGAGCCAAGAGAAAAAAACCGTCGTGCTGATCACCAATGATGTGGATGAAGGCATCATCATGGCTGACCGCATTATTCCTTTAAATCCCGGTCCAAATGCGACACTGGGGCCAGAGTTTCTTGTGACCTTGCCACGTCCGCGTGACCGTGCAGCGATTAATCATTCCCCTGAATTTAAACGTATCCGCCGCGAAGTGACAGAATATCTTATGCAGGTTGGTGCTGAAAAAAATTCGATGACTGAAGGTAATATCGTTGATTTGCCCTCGGTGTTGCCGAATACCTCACGCGAGCATTTGACCGGATTAAATGGTGGAGCGCGTAACGCCGCTGCGCCGAATGAAGCACGTTATGTGGATTTTTCGCGGATATCGAAAATATATTCAACGCGAAATGGCCCTGTGAAAGTAGTGGACGGATTTGATTTGAAAATTCGCAAAGGTGAATTTATTTCCATTATCGGACACTCTGGCTGCGGTAAGTCAACGGTGCTGTCCATGATGGCAGGACTAAACGATATTAGTGAAGGCGTTATCGTTTTGGATGGGCGTGAAATTGACAACGCGGGGCCAGATCGCGGCATCGTGTTTCAAGCACCTAGTCTTGTGCCTTGGCTCAGTGCTTATGAGAATGTCGCGATGGGCGTTGAACAGGTGTTTCCGCACGCTAGCAAACAAGATCGCAAAGACATTATTGAAAACTACCTTAGCCGTGTGGGTCTTGCTGATGTGTGGGATAAGAAAGCTTCTGAATTATCTAACGGCATGAAACAGCGCGTGGGTATTGCAAGAGCATTCGCACTTTCGCCCAAAATGCTATTGCTTGATGAGCCATTCGGTATGCTAGATTCGCTAACGCGCTGGGACTTGCAAGAAGTGCTAATGGAAGTTTGGACGCGTACCAAAGTTACCGCCATGATGGTGACGCATGATGTGGACGAAGCGATTTTGCTAGCCGATCGTGTCGTCATGATGACTAACGGCCCGAACGCCAAGGTCGGTAAGATTCTTGAGATTAATCTGCCGCGTCCACGTACTCGTAAAATGTTGCTTGAGCATCCAGATTACTACGGCTTGCGTGAGCAATTACTGACCTTCCTAGCGGAGTGCGATCATGGCTGATAGCAACTTTATGGACAGTGGTGTGCCTGAAATCAAAGAGGTCAAAGTAGGGTTTATCCCTCTGACGGATTGTGCACCCTTAGTCATCGCCTCATTGATGAAGTTTGATGAAAAGTATGGCATCAAGATCGTTCCTTGCAAGCAGCCATCATGGGCCGCTGTGCGCGATAAAGTTGTTAGCGGAGAGCTGCATGCGGCCCAAGCGCTGTATGGCTTGGTGTATGGCGTACACCTAGGCATTGGCGGGTTAAAAAAAGATATGGCTGTGCTGATGACGATTAATAACAATGGTCAGGGTATCTCGCTTTCCAGCTTGCTTAAGGAAAAGGGTGTGACAGACGGGCCATCGTTGGCGAAGCTAATTAAGACTCAGTCAAATAAATTCACCTTTGCGCATACTTTTCCAACAGGCACGCATGCTATGTGGCTGTATTACTGGCTGGCCAATTATGGAATCAACCCGATTTCAGACATTAATACCGTAACCGTTCCTCCTCCTCAAATGGTCACCAATACACGGCAAGGAAGCATAGATGGGTTTTGCGTAGGCGAGCCGTGGAATGCGCGAGGCATTTATGACAATGTAAGTTTTTCAGTGGCGTCTTCTCAAGACGTATGGCCTGACCATCCCGAAAAAGTATTGGCTAGCAGTGCCGAATTTGTCGATAAAAACCCCAATACTGCACGAGCACTGCTAATGGCGATGTTGGATGCGGCTAAGTTTATTGATGCGCAGGCAAATCGCAGCAAAGTGGCTGAGATTATCTCAAGTGCAGCTTATGTTGATGCGCCTGTAGATGTTATAGAAGGGCGCTTCCTCGGCAATTATGAGGATGGTTTGGGAAAAACATGGCATGACCCAAATTACATGAAATTTTTTAATGATGGCGCCGTACCTTTTCCTTATCTGTCAGACGGCATGTGGTTTCTTACACAGTTTAAGCGTTGGGGCTTGCTCAAAGAAGACCCTGACTATCTAGAGGTCGCCAAGCAGATTAACCGGATCGACTTATATCAACAAGCCGCGACCCAACTCAACATAGCCGTGCCTTCTGAGGTAATGCGCAGTTCTATACTGCTGGATGGCACTGTGTGGCAAGGCAAAGATCCCCAGGGCTATGCCGCTGGCTTTGCGGTGCAATCTGTATCGATCTAGCTGAGATGTTTTTGTAACTGTTGCGCGCTATTTCGAGCGCGTTAGGGGAGTGTTTGCCTTTTTTTAGCCGCAAGGTATTACGAGCAGGAATTTTAACAAGCCAGTTTATTCACTAAGGAGACGGTACTATGAAAGCGACACACAGAAGTTTAATTAAGCAATTGCCAACTACACTTGCTGCACTTGCCTCGTTGACGTTTGTTCCTCAGGCTTACTCTGCGGATACAATTAGCGAAGCCTTGTCCAGCGGCAAGACCAACGCTAACTTGCGCTACCGTTATGAGACTGTTAACGATACAAAAACTGCGACAGCATCGACAGTACGTTTGCGTCTAGCTTATGAAACAGCTGACTTTAAAGGGCTTGGCGCGAAAGTTGAATTTGAACACCTCACCTCATTAGGTGGTCAAAATTACAACAGCAAAGCTAATGGCCAGACCGCTTACTCGGTTATAGCAGATCCAGAGTTTACCGAAGTCAATCAGGCTTACCTGAGCTATAGCGGCATTCCAGATAGTGCTGTTAAATATGGTCGCCAAAAAATTGTATTGGATAATCAGCGCTTCATCGGAAATGTGGGGTGGCGTCAAAACGAGCAAACTTATGATGCACTGTCAGTCGTCAATAAGTCGCTCCCCGATACTCAAATTATGGCCGCTTACATTAGCAATGTGAACCGCATATTTAGTAATAATGCTCTCGCTACATCCGGAGCGGCGGCGGGTAATTTCGCAATGCAATCCTCAATTGTTAACGTGAACTATAAAGGTTTGAGTGCAGGAGAAATAGTAGGATATAGCTATATGCTAGATTTCAGCCTACCAGCCAACGCAGGCAATTCAAGCAAGACATATGGCCTCAGGTTTAAAGGAAAAACGTCTATAGGTGATAATACTTTGCACTACACGGCTGAAGCTGCAACCCAGTCAAACTATGCCAATAATCCAAGTACCTACACGGTGAGCTACTCCTTGCTTGAGGGCGGAGTGGATTTCAAACCAGCAAGCGTCAAATTGGGCTATGAAGTGCTGGGCAGCAATGGCAGCAAAGCATTTTCAACCCCACTGGCGACTTTGCATGCTTTTAACGGTTGGGTTGATATGTTTTTGGGCACCCCCGCAACAGGTCTGACAGACAGCTATGTGTCAGCGTCTACCAAACTGGCAGGCGTAAAAATGGCAGCGGTATATCACAACTTTAGTGCCGCATCCGGCAGCGTAAAATACGGAACTGAGTTGGATTTAGTGTTGGTGAAAGTGATAAGCAAACAGTATTTGGTGGGTGCTAAATATGGCAGTTTTGCTACTCAGAGTGCCCCCACTCGTGCGGACACAAATAAACTCTGGCTAACTGCTCAGGCAAAGTTCTAAGGAAACGCGGAACAATTTGCGCAAAGCGGTATATCTTTTGTTAAACGTAGACACCTAGGTGTTATGTGGTAAATTTGCTAATGAGGCCCACGCCCAATGTGGGGGATGGGCCTCAGTTACGTCAGCGACTTCATTCCAATTTTGTCTAACACAAGATCCTGCAAAATCATCTGTCCACAGATGACGCAAGTTCACATAGATTCAGCCCTATGTTTTGAAATCTGCGAATCTGTGGATTGATCTACTGTTTTTAGGGCTAAGCGCAAGTGGCTATGTTTCTCTATAGCTAGTGTTAGCCTTGTTGCTGAATTGAGAATCGAACTTGCTAGTCGTTACTTAGCATTTGCTCAAGCAATCTTTTGACTACAGCTGGTTCAAATGGTTTGTCGCATACGCCTGATACTCCGGCTTGTTCTACGGCAGCTAGGCGACCTTGGTTGCTTTCGCTGGATACCATCAATATCGGTACTGTGCTTTGCCAGCTTTGGGTGCGAATGAATTCGGTTAGCTCACGACCATCCATTTCTGGCATGTTGTAATCGGTGACTACTAAGTCAAAATATTGTTCTTGAATTATTGCGACAGCTTGCTTGCCGTTTTCAGCTTCAGTGAAATATTGGATGCCAAGATTTTCCAGTACGCGGCGTATGAATGCACGCGCGCTGCGGCTGTCGTCTACTAGTAGTACCCTGATGGCTTCAAGGTCAATATCGCTTTCTACGTCGAGTTTTTGGCTATCCGAATTCAGGTAGTCTAGCGAGGTGGCGAGGGCTTTTATCAATTGTTCGCCAGTAAAGGGTTTGCCGAGGATGGCACTGGCTCCGCTTTGGCGTACTGGTTCCAGATAGTGCGGATTGGACTCACTTGAAACGAGTATGAAAGCAATTTCGCTGCCCCAGTCACTGGCGCGCATCTGTGTGACCAATTCCCCGCCCGTCATATCTGGTAAATACATAGAGCTGATGATTACGTCACAGCCACTTTCTTCCATTGTCTT
>Ga0316202_10000572_pt1 | contig 37971 bp, 37 predicted proteins | sample 3monrhotite_MG_FD_204934 | JGI IMG/M metagenome (GOLD analysis project Ga0316202, IMG submission 204934) | Microbial mat bacterial communities from mineral coupon in-situ incubated in ocean water Damariscotta River, Maine, United States -... | ecosystem: Environmental > Aquatic > Marine >...
TTACCATTAGATAAACTATCTGCCTATTTAGAACAAATGAAGGCGGTTGACGAGCTTGTTAAAAGTTTTACACTTATTTTGACAACATAAGAGATTTAAGCATTAGACAAAAAAATACCACTGTGGCTGATTGGGGATAGGCCGCAGTGGTAAAGACAAAAATCTATCTTAAAGTTTATTTAGTTAAAATGTTTGCTAACTCAATTCCAAGCCAATGATATAAAATTACTCTGCAATATAAGCAACTTTAAGCGTTTTTTGTTGGTGCTTAGTTTTTGCAACTTGTTGTTTAGCAAACGATGAACCGAAAATTAATTCAGTTTTTACTGGTGTTAATTGTAGATTTATCATTGTTTCAGCAACGGCTTGTAAAGCTTGTTGGTTAAGTTCAACTTTGGTTATTAATTCAACTTGTTCAAGTTGAATTGGTAACTCAGCAGCGCGAACAGTTGCTGTACTTAAAAATAAAGTGACTAGTATTGTTAAGCAAAGGGTGATAAAAACTGATAATGTGTTAATTGATTTCATGATGGTTACCTTTTTAATCCAAATATGTTTTAAACGTCATTTTCCATATAGATGTTTTTTTGGACTACTTACTTTTTTAAAGAGTGTGAATTCTCTTGTTTACCCAAAGATCTCTGTTTTATGCTTTGGGATAATGTCGCCTTTCATCTACGAGTAAAATAATAGCAATTTACTAGTAATTTTTAAAATGACGAATTATAATGCTTTGCATTAGAAAAACTAATGCGAAATTATAATTCAAATTTTATGCATAAATAGGATCTTGTGTGGCTAATCGTCTTCCCCCTTTAAATGCTCTACGTGCCTTCGAGGCTTCTGCACGGCAGCTTAGCTTTACTAGAGCTGCCGAAGAGTTATTTGTTACGCAAGCCGCAATTAGCCATCAAATTAAGTCGCTTGAAGAGTATTTAGGCATAAAGTTATTTATGCGAAAAAATCGTTCGTTACTGTTATCGGAAGAAGGACAATCTTATTATTTAGATATTAAAGATATTTTTAATGCACTGTATGAAGCAACTGAAAAACTACTTGCCAGAGGGGCAAAAGGGGCAATTACGGTAAGTATGCAACCTAGTTTTGCTATTCAATGGTTAGTACCTCGTCTTAATGCTTTTAATCAACTACACCCAGAAATTGATGTAAGAATAAAGGCCGTTGATCAAGACGATAATTCACTCACTGAAGATGTTGATGTAGCTATTTATTATGGAAGAGGGCGATGGAACGATGTATCTGCTGAAAAACTGCACACTGAATATTTTATCCCTGTTTGTTCGCCTTTATTACTACAAAGTAAGAAACCATTAAATATGGTAGGTGATTTAGCTCAACATACATTACTACATGATACTTCTCGTCGTGATTGGAAACGTTGGTTTAAAGAGGTTGGTGTTAAAGGAGCGAATGTGAATCATGGTCCTATTTTTAGTCACTCGTCTATGGTGTTACAAGCCGCAATTTATGGACAAGGTGTGGCTTTAGTTAATAGTGTGTTGGCAAAACCTGATATTGATGCCGGGCGTTTAATATCACTGTTTGAACATGTATTAATTTCTAAAAGTAGTTTTTATATTGTTTGTCGTGAACACCAAATCGATATTGGAAAAATATCATCTTTTCGTGAATGGGTATTAGATACCGTCAATGCAGAAGAAGATTTAATAAATGAATAAATTTTTAATATCTCCCGCACAGAATGCTATCGCTACTTTTGTATTTGCACATGGTGCTGGTGCTGATATGCATCATGAGTTTATGACACAAGTTGCTCAGTTATTGGTTGCTAAAAATGTTAATGTGGTATGTTTTAACTTTACTTATATGATTAAACGCCAACTCGATGGTAAACGCTATCCTCCCGATCGTATGCCAAAATTATTGCTTTCTTATCAGGAGGTACTAAACGCTATTGCTAAGCAAGAAATATCCATTGAAATAGACCCCGATTTACCGCTATTTATTGGAGGGAAATCAATGGGAGGGCGTGTTGCGGCAACGTTGCTTCATAGTATTGAATTTAAAGATGTTACGGCAAAGGTATTAGGATTAGTGTGTTTAGGTTATCCTTTCCATCCACAAAAGCAGCCGGAAAAATTACGTTTGGAACCATTACATTTTAAGAATAGCGCACTAATAGGTAAACCGACGCTAATTATTCAAGGTGAAAGAGATAGTCTTGGAAATAAAGAGGAAGTACTAAGCTATCAATTGCCTAAACATTGTCAAAGTGTCTTTCTTGAAGATGGCGATCATAGTTTTAAACCGCGAGTAAAATCAGGTTTTACTCAAGCTCAACATATAAAGAGTGCCATTAAACAACTAGTGAAATTTATTCATGAACATAAATAACCAAACACCAGAAAACTTATTAAAGCATTGTCGATTCTTATTTATTTTTGTCGGTATTAGTGGTGCGTTTGCGGTGCTATTTTCTGCATGGCTTTCTCATGCAGGTAGTGCATTAGCCGTACTTGATCAACGTCGTTTAATTATCGCTTTAGCTATGCAGTTTATTCATACATTGATCTTGGTTATTGTCTTAATATGGGTTTTTATTAATGCTCAAAGGCAAGCAAACTTACGTGTAAATAAATTTCTATTAATCACTGCTTATTGTTTTGCGCTTGGTATTTTATGTTTTAGTGGTGTTTTATATCTCAAAACATTTCATCTGCTAAGCTTTTTCGGTAAACTAGCGCCTTTTGGCGGCAGTACTCTAGCATTGGGCTGGTTAATGCTCGCTACATCAGCACAGCTCAGGAAATAACCCTTAATGACCGCAATTGTTTTATATTGTCGCCCCGGATTTGAAAAGGAATGTGGTGCAGAAATACAAGAGAAAGCTGCTTGGAATGAAATTTATGGTTATTTAGAGCTAACTAAAAAGCAAGGGTTAGTTTATTTTCATTTGCATAAAGAGGATGATGCTGAAGTTTTATTACAAAAATTGCCTCTTAAACGCTTAATTTTTACACGTCAGTGGTTTGCTACTATTACTGAAAAAATTGACCTACCTGAATATAATCGTGTTGAGGCTATTAGCGAAGCGTTAGGAAATGAATGGCAATATAGCGATTTGCGTATGGAAACGCCAGACACTAACGATGGTAAAGCGTTATCTAAGTTTTGTCGAAAGCTTTCTGTACCACTTAGGCAAGCATTAAGAAAAACCAAAGTGTTGACTGAAAAAGGTGATAACGATGGTGTTAATTTACATGCGCTATTTTTAAGTGGTCAACAAGTGACTTTAGGCTATTCGTTTACTCATAACAGTTCTGATCACGTTATGGGTATTCCTCGATTAAAATTTCCCTCACAATCACCAAGTCGTTCAACGTTAAAATTAGATGAAGCTTTTCTTCATTTTATTCCTAAAGACGAACGAGAAATGCGTTTGACTTCAGGTTTACGTGCTGTAGATTTAGGTGCTGCGCCGGGTGGTTGGACTTATCAGCTAGTACGTCGTGGTATGATGGTATCGTCTATTGATAATGGTCCTATGGCAGAATCGTTAATGGAAACAGGACAAGTAAAACATTACATGGTCGATGGTTTTAAATTTACGCCAATGAAACAAAATGTATATTGGTTGGTATGCGATATGATTGAACAACCAACACGTGTGGCTAAATTAATGGCTGAGTGGTTGCTCAATGGTTATTGTAAAGAAGCGATATTTAATTTGAAATTGCCAATGAAAGGACGCTATCAGCAAGTGCAAAAAGATTTGCAACTAATTAAAGAGTTGTTTACTAAAAGTCATGTTAAATATGAAATGCACGCTAAGCATTTATATTATGACCGTGAAGAAGTAACCGTGCATGCGCGCTTATTGTCACCTATTCCTAAAAAGGATTAGTGTTAGCTTTAATTCTGGCTTTTATATAGAAAACCCTGCAAAGATGCAGGGTTTTTATTTTTCAGTTGAGTTTAAAACTAATTGTTATAAACGCTCTAATACAGCTTCTGTAAAATCGGTAGTGCCATGAGTACCACCTAAGTCACCAGTGGTACGGTCACCTGATTCAATAACATCTTTAATCGCAGCACGAATTTTTTCTGCTTTGTCGGTCATATTCAAATATTCAAGCATTTGAATTGCGGCTAACATTACAGAAGTAGGATTAGCTAAATTTTTACCTGCAATGTCTGGTGCACTACCATGAACAGCTTCAAAAATAGCACAGTCTTTACCAATGTTTGCACCCGGAGCCATGCCTAAACCGCCAACTAAACCTGCACATAAATCAGATAATATATCACCGAATAAATTGGTTGTTACTAATACGTCAAATTGCTCAGGGTTCATAACTAACTGCATACAGCAGTTATCAACGATCATTTCAGTTGATTCAATTTCTGGATACTCTTTAGCAATTTCGCGTGCTACTTTTAAGAATAAGCCAGAGGTTGATTTTAAAATATTAGCTTTGTGAATCGCGGTAACTTTTTTACGGCCTTCTTTACGTGCGGTTTCGTAAGCAAATTTCACGATGCGTTCTGCACCTTCACGAGTAATTAAACTCATGGCTTCTGCTTGGTTACCATCTTTTGTTGTGGTTTGTCCAAGCCCTGAATACATACCTTCAGTATTTTCACGAACGGTTAATATATCGATATTTTCGTAACGTGCTTTAGTTCCTTTAAATGACAATACTGGGCGTAAATTTGCGTATAACTTGAAATGCTTGCGCAAAGTTACATTAATTGAAGTAAATCCTTCACCTACAGGCGTTGTTAAAGGGCCTTTTAAGGTGATTTTATTTTTTTCAATTAATGCAAGCGTTTCTTCTGGAACGAGTTCACCATGTTTTTCTAACGCCGTTAGGCCTGCATCGGCAAATTCATAGTTAAAGTTACAGCCTGCTTTATCAAGTACTTTTAGTGTGGCGTCAATTATACTTGGGCCGATTCCGTCACCAGGGATAACTGTTATGGTTTTTTGGGTCATTAAAAATCACCTTTTAAAATGGGGTTAGCTATCGATATAACTAGGGAAATAGAGTTACTAACGATAAAAATAGCGGTAAACGTTGATTGTACCACTTATTAGTGTCTTTTATAGTGTTAAGCCTTTATGTAATGAGGCCTAAAAGTTTACAAGACTACTTTTATAAAGCATCAACTAATATATGGTCATAATTAATAGTATTTAAAGAAAATCAATAAATACGAGTATTTGCTATGAGTATAGCCATAAATTTGAGTAATGCTTTGATTCTAAACAAAGGGTTGTTAGGAAAGGCTATTTTAACTAATGATATTCACTATTTTAGTGCGTTATATTCTTTAACCGCACTATGGCCAATAGCATTAAGTACATCGTTTTTAAATAATAATGCGGTGCATTCTTCTTCGGTCGTAATACCATCTGATTTAACATGTTGTGTACGATAGTACATTAATTGGTATTGATCTGACATGACTTTTTTAGCTTCAGTGATGTCTGGACTACCTAAATCTAAAATAACTTGATTAAAGGTCAGTTGGTCAATTTTTAATTTCGAAACATACTGTTTATTAAACGCTTCTCTGTCTTCCCATTGCATATTGGTTGGACTATCATCATAAAAAGTAACGACCAGAGCAACAAAAATTCCGTAAGCTATTAGAGCGATGGCAACGAGAGAGAGAACTTTTTTATTCATGTTTATAAGGTCATATTCTTGAGCATTAAATAATGCTGATATTATTAGTACAAAATTCAGTTTTGGCTAGTAAAAAATTATTTATTTCATTTATAGAAATAGTATTCTTTCATTTTTTGGTCATTATTATTCCATATTTGTGGTATTGGATAATCGTATATCTTTCAAATTAAACCCTAAAGGAATATCCTTTTTTAAACACAGTAATTGGCGGCTTAATTCAATTTGAGCTAGATTATCGTTTAATTTTTTATGTAATGATGCTTTGAGGTTTTCTGCAGCTAAAACTTTTGCAAGAGATGAATATTCATTAATTAGCTGTGAAGCTGTTACTGGACCAATAGAAGGGACTCCTGGGATTTTATTCGTATTGTCACCTGTAAGCGTCCAAAGATCGATTAATTGACTTGGTTTTACCTTAAATTTATCGATAACATATTGCTCGTCTAGATAACGACGGTTGAAATAATCATAAACACGAATGTTAGGGCTAATTAAGGTTAAAAATATTTTGTCGGTTGAAACTATTGTGACAAACTGACCTTTAAGCGCTACCTTTATGGCAAGTGTTGCAATTAAATCATCGGCTTCATCTTGTTCTGAAATTAAGGAATCCACACCTAAAGAGAAAAAGGCATCTTGAATATGCACTAACTGTTGTTCAAGATGCAATGGCATTTTTTTACGCCCTTTCTTATAGTCAGGGTAAAGTTGATAACGCCAACAAGGTTGCTGAGGATCAAATACTGTTAAGGCATGGCTAGGAGCTTGTTGTATTAGTATTTTTTCTAAAGCATTACAACAAGCACTTTTCGTATTATCAATCACTTGTTGTTTTGTATTATCGGCTAACTCATTGTTGAAAAGAAAAGGGCGTTCTTGAACGGCATAAATGCGACGAATTAAATTCATCGCATCAATAAGAACAACATGTGCAGCCATTAATCACTACCATCAACAATTTTATAACAAGGAATATATTCACTGCCAGGAAGTTTCATACGTTGTTGTTTAACGAATGACTGTAAGAGCTTATCCATTAAGTTCATTATTGTTTGCTGACCAGAGATCATAAAGGGACCATGCTGTTTTATTGCTTTAATTCCTGATGATTTCACATTTCCAGCAACAATACCCGAAAAAGCTTTACGTAGATTGGCTGCAAGCGGGGCTGTTTCCATGTCTAAATTAAGCGCTAGGCCAGCCATTTCTATATGGGTAGGATCAAATGGATGCTGAAATTCTTCATCAATTTGAATTGACCAATTAAAATGATACCCATCACCAGTTTGTTTACGATAGGCAATAACATCTTCTAATTTTGATTTCAGGGTTTTGGCAACAAACTCAGGATCATCAACAATAATTGTATAAAGTTGTTGTGCTCTTTTTCCTAAAGTGGCTTCTATAAAATTATCTATTTCGATAAAGTACTGAGCAGCAGAAGCAGGGCCTGTTAAAATAATGGGTAGGCGCTGACCTTGATTTTTACTATTAAGTAAAATACCTAAAATATAGAGTAACTCTTCTGCAGTACCCGCACCACCAGGAAAAATAACAATGCCATGAGATAAGCGTACAAAAGCTTCTAAGCGTTTTTCTATATCAGGCATAATAACTAGTTCGTTAACAATAGGATTTGGTGGTTCAGCAGCAATAATGCTTGGCTCGGTTAAACCTATATATCGGCCATTATTAATACGTTGCTTTCCATGACCTAAGGTTGCACCTTTCATTGGTCCTTTCATCGCTCCAGGTCCGCAGCCGGTACAAATATTAAAACCACGTAAACCGAGTTGGTAACCAACTTCTTTCGTATATTTATACTCTTCTTGGTTTATCGAATGGCCACCCCAACATGTAATTAAGTTGGGAGCTGTTGACGGTAATATAGCATTGGCATTACGTAATATATCGAAAACACTATGAGTTATTTGTTCTGAAATGGTCGTTAATTCATCAGCATTATAACAATATCTATCGTGGGTAAATAAAATATCCCTTAATACTGCCGAGATTTGTTCTTGAACACCTTTAATTATTTTACCATCGACAAAAGCATCTTGAGGAGGGTGATTCAAGTCTAATTTAATACCGCGTTCTCGTCTTAATACTTGAATGGTAAAATCGCTATAGCGTTGATACATTGCTTCGGCATCATCTGTTGTACAACCAGCATTGAGCACTGCTAATATACAATTGCGGAATAAGGGGTATAAATCGCATGTTGCTGAGTTTTGTAAGCGACTAACTTCTAATTGAGAAAGTAGGTTCATATTGCCTACAGGGTTTATTTGCACATGCATAAAAAGTCCCTCATTATTAATTGAACATAAACGTTAGAAAATAAATACACCCCGTCTATTTGAAATGGAAAGTTTCAGGATGTTTGAGCAATTTATCAATGATATTTCATTAAAAAGAAACGCACTGTAGAATGTTTGTTGCTCCGAAATCTCCGATCTATTCTGCATCTTCGGGTGAAACGAGTATATTATGCGTATTTATTACATGTAGATAACTTTGTTTTTTCCTGATGCTTTCGCTTGATACAGACCTTTATCGGCACGTTCAAAGGCAATATGAATATTATCATCGGCTTGTATATGCGTTGTGCCAATAGATAAAGTGATACTAACTTTATCTTGTTTAAACTTGAAGGGTAAACTTGCTATTTTCTTTCGTAGCGTATCAAGTGATTTTATCAACGTTGTTTTTTTTGTTTTTTGATAAATAACAACAAACTCCTCCCCGCCATAGCGCGCAATAAAAACTGATTTAGGCAATATGGCCACCATAGTTTTTGCAATAACTTGTAACGTTTTATCACCGGCGGTATGGCCGTAAGTGTCGTTAATTCGTTTGAAATCATCAATATCAATAACTGCAATCGCTAACTCAGTATTGTTCTGATGGTATTGAACCATTTCTTTCGCAAAATGTTCATCGAAAGACGCTCGGTTATGCAGTTTGGTTAAAGCATCTTGCATGCTTTTTAGTTGTTGCTCGTGTAAACGTACTTCAAATTCTTTACTCTGCTTTTCTAAGCTATCAATTTGCTCAGACATAGTTTTCAATTGTTCTGTTAGCTGTTGTTGATTTTTATTTTCTAAATTTGTTTTATATTCAATAGTACTGGCAATACATTGTAATTTTTCGTTAATTTCTTCTTTTATTTCGGTTAAAGACATTGCTTTTTTTACAGCATCAGTCACATCATTCATTTGATCCTGTAATTGACTATTTAATTTTTGATATTCTTTTTGTGATTTATCATGAATATTCAGCGTGCTTTTTACTGCAGATTGTACTGTGGATAAGGTTTTACTCAAACTCGATAAAAAGAATTCCGCAGTATCGCGTTCATTTTGTAAATTTATTAAAACCAAATCGAACGTTTTAATAAAACAATTAATTAATTCTTGATAAGAAATATTTTCATGCAAAGTTTTTTTAATGGTGTGGATTTGTGGCTTTTGTTCATCAGATAAACTTAATTCATCTAGCAATGTTGAAAATTTATGAATAATTGGTTGTTCAACTAAATTTGTTGTAGGTTCTACCGCAGATATGTCGTCTAAACTTTTGGTATCAATATTTAATTTTTCTTTTAGTGCTATTTCATATAACGTTATTAATTGAGTTAATGCTGGCACATATTGAATAGCAGTTTCTTTACTGTCTTCATTTTCATTAAGTAAGCCACGTAGATCGCGTCTTAATTGGTCAGGTAAGCCTTTGATTTTTTGTAAAACTTTACCGGCAGTATGAAACTTATGGTGTAACTCATTAATATTGCTATCGTTCTTAGCTGCAAATTTTAACAAAATTTTAGAAATAACGTTAACTTGTATTTCAATTTCAGCCAAAGAGGCTGATTTTGTTAATAGTTGCCGAAAGCTAGCTAATTTATTGTCAAGTTCAAGGTCTATGCCTTTACAAACATGAGAAAGTTTAGCGATAAATTGCACTAATATTCTTGATTGGCTATTAAAACTCTCTTCTAATCTCGCTCGAGACTTTATAGCGGTATCAAGTTTTTTCTTTAGTTGCTGTATTTGCCCTGTGGCGACAGTATTATCACTCATAAACGCTCAATATTCCTATTTAGTGAGGGGTTTTAAATGGAAAAAATTATAATACTAAGTATATTTAGTTAGCACTGGGTTGATGATAAGTTAAATAGAACTTCTCTAGCTATAATTTATACCAAAATGTGAATAATTGTTAGTAAGCTAACCATTTTATTGTTATTTTTTTGATCAAATACATATTTAATTGTTTTTTTTATTAAAATAATTTCATTTGATGGTTAATTTTTGATGATTCGTCGCGTTTGCCCTTTACCAAAAATCTTTAAAAAAGTTACACTAACCACATTCTAATATCACTAAAATGAATTTATGTATAAAAAACTTCAATTTTTAAGCATTATCACCGCGACTTTATTTTTAAGCGTATTTAATCAATCAAGTTATGCCGCAGTTATTGCCAATATTAATATTACTCAACCAGAACATCATTTGGCTGACATTGAAATATCTTTTGAGCGTGCAGATAACAATAATTTACAGTTTAAACTGCCTACATGGCGTACTGGACGTTATGAAATTTTAAAATTAGCTAATGGTATACGTGAGTTCTCGGTTAAAGATAAACACGGTAATGCAGTGCCATGGAGTAAAATAGATAAAAACACTTGGCAAGTTAATAATGTTAATGGGAAAAAATTAACGGTTAGTTATCAGTTATATGCCAACCAGTTAGGCAAAAGAACCCGTCATATTGATGATAGCCATGCATTTTTAGACGCATCTGCTGTGATTATGTATGCTCAATCACAACGTAATTCTCCTTATATTATTAATTTATCGGTTCCTAAAAAGTGGCGTAGTATTTCAGGATTAGAAAATGGGGATAATTCACATCAGTTTTTAGCTGAAAATTATGATGTGCTTGTTGATTCACCAATTGAAACCGGTATTTATAAATATAGAAAGTTTACTGTTGATGAACGTGATTATGAGTTAGTCGTTTGGGGGGAAGGGAATTATGACCTTGAACAAATGAAAGATGATTTAAAAGTACTCGTAAAACAGCCTCAAAAAATTTGGCCAGACTATCCTTTTTCTCGTTATGTCTTTATGGTGCACGCAACCAGTGGAGCAAGAGGAGCAACAGAACACATTAACTCAACAGTTATTCAACGATCTCGTTATGCTTTTAATAGCCGAAAAGACTACCTTGGTTTTTTATCAACAGCAGCTCATGAATTTGTGCATACATGGAATGTTAAGCATTATCGTCCAGAAGGACTTGTTCCATACGATTATCAACAAGAAAATTACACCAGTTTATTATGGCTTGCAGAGGGCTCGACTAGTTACCTACAAAGCCAGTTGTTAATGCGTGGCGAATTGATGACATCAAAAGAATATTTAACTGAATTGGCAAAACGTATTACGGGTTACCTGCATAAACCTGGTCGCAATAGTCAAACCGTTGCACAAGCAAGTTTTGATAATTGGATCAGCGAAGGAGGTGATTATGCTCAAAATAATAGTGTTAATATTTATTCTGAAGGCTTTTTAGTTTCGTGGATGTTAGATTTTGATATTTTAAGCGCGACGCAACTTGAAAAAAGCTATAGAGATGTTCACCATTTATTATACAAAAACTTTGCTTTGCCTCACGCTTATACTGAAAACGATGTAAAATCGGTTATAAAGGAAGTCAGTGGCGTTGATCATAGTCAATGGTGGCAAAAAAATGTTCGTGGTTATGCTAAACCAAATTTTGATAAATTATTATTAAAAGCGGGTTTAAAAATGTCTTATGGGGAAAAAGAAAAAAGTAAGGCTTGGTCGGGCATTCATACTAAAAAACAACATAATGGCTTAGAGATTACAGGTATAGAAAAAAACAGTCCAGCATGGTCGGCAGGTTTATCGTTAAATGATATTATAATTGCGGTTAATGGACTGCGGATAATAGGTAATGATTTAAAAACCCGATTAGCAAATTTTAAGGCGAATACTAAAATAGAAGTTACTTTGTTTCGTAGAGATCAGTTGATGAAAAAAACACTAACGTTGTCTGAAATTCCTAAAGCGGCTTTGAAGATAAAAGCAGTAGAGTCGCCTTCTGATGAACAGAAAGATTTTTTTAAAGCGTGGACAGGCTTAGATTTTCCTAAAAAGTAAATTTTTTAGGATGAATAAAAGCGCAAAAATATTGAATGTTTTGCGCTTTTTTATTGTCTTATAGTTCTTAAGTGAGGAGCTTTTTTTAGATGTGTTGAGCGAAAAGGATTAATATCTAAACCACCACGCCTTGTGTAACGTGCAAATACAGTGAGTTCCTCTAATTGGTAGTATTTATTTAAATCACAAAAAATACGTTCGACACATTGTTCGTGAAACTCATTATGTTGTCGAAAAGAGACCAAGTATTTTAATAACGCGCTGTGCGATATTTTATCTCCTTTGTAAGTAATATAAATGCTTGCCCAATCGGGCTGATTAGTGATTAAACAGTTTGATTTTAATAAATGACTCACTAATGTTTCTTCTGCTTTAGTTGCTTTTTCAGTATTATTTTGTTGTAAAAGTTCTGCATGATAATCATAGTGCTCAATAGTTATGTCTAACTCATCAATACATTGTGCTGAGGGTTGAGTTAAAGATAATGCGGGGCAATCAAATACTTTAAATAAGCTTACTTTCGCTAAAGTACCAGAGCAAGCCGAAAGATCTTTGATCAAAGTACTTTGAACTTGCTGATGATCATCAAAAGAGGTTTGGTTAAAACTATTGAGATACAGCTTAAATGATTTTGATTCCACAATATTAGGGCTGGTACATTTAAAACGAAACTCTGCAACTGCAACAACCGGTTTTCCTTGTTTGTTCAACCAAGATAATTCATAGCCATACCAGACATCTTCACCCAAAAAAGGTAAAGTGTCGGCTGTAATATTTAAGCTATCTCTATTTAAGCTCCTAGGTACTGCTTGTAATAAATCAGCACAATAGCGGGTCGAATAGCTAGTAGTTTTACCAAGCTTTAATTTCGAAAGCTCTGTTGAATTTTGGTAGTGATTCATAGATAGTCGTAAAGTTTAGTGGAACAGCAATTTAAAATAAATTATATAGGATTAATATCATCAATGAAATCAAGCGATGAACAATTAAATTTAATACTTTGGCAATTTTGTCAGTCGTATATAAATGCTTATCAAGAAAAAATAGGTGGTTTTCCACAATCAGCAATAGATCCTGAATCAAGCTCTCCGTGCGAAATAGACAGGTTGGATGAAAATACAACAACTTGGCAACCAATTAAAATAGAACAATCACTTGATTTTAATAATATAAGTTCAGCTTTAGATATTGAAATTCATCCAGATATACATACTTATTTTTGTAATGTTTATGCCAATAGTATTCCTGTAATAAGTAGTGATGGTAAGTTATCGTTATTGTTTTCTTGGAATTTTGAAGATTTTCAACGCCTTCAAGAAAATGTAATTGGCCATATCATGATGAAGCAACGTCTCAAACAAGCGGTGACTATATTTTTTGCAGTTACGGATGAAGAAGATATGATCATTTCAATTAATAACGATAGTGGTGCTATTTGGGCTGAACGAATTGGCTGCGAGCCACATAAAAAATTAGCTGACTCGATGAGTGAATTTATTAGCAATTTATCGTTTGATTTTTCTTAATAATTGCTTTAATTCGTCAAGTTCCTGTTTAATTGGAGCTAAAGCATCATCTATTAAAATAATAACCTTTTCTTTAGTTAATACATTTTCAATGCTTGAGGTTTCATTAATAACATTAGTTGTAGAACTTTTAACTTGATAATTAGGTTGATGCTGCCATGTCTTTAATACGGATATTATGGTCGGTAGCGCAATTGAATGGTTTAGCTTGGTTTTAACGAGAGCGACGCTTGGCTTTTTACCTTGATTGGCTAAATTATTTGCGATGGTTAATATTTCTTCAATATCGGTCATTTTTTGTCTGTCTTTGGTTAATTTTAAAGTGAAAAACTTCTATTTAGTTAAATATATTAAATTTTGGTTAGATTTGCTAATGCTGTTATAAATAAAAAGAGTTAATTATAATTTATTTCAATATAATCATGTTGTTATGAAGTTGGTTTGTGTTTTGCTTAGTTGTGTTTATACATACAAACGAAGAGAATACTTAAATGGAAAACATTTCTAATACTAAAAATAAAACGGTACTAAAAAAATCACTACTTGCGCTAATGATAGCTTTACCCTTAACTACCGCTTTATCTGGTTGTGTTATCGCAGTAGGTGGTGGTGATAAAGATGGTTATAACTACTCTTTTGACTATGAAGATAGAGAACATGAAAATAAAGCCCATTTAAATAAATTACAGCACAACATGAGTTTTGAACAAGTTCAAAACCTAATGGGGCTTGCCGACTTTAATGAAAGCTATGAAAAAAATGGTGAAGCAATTCAAGTGCTTTTTTATCGAACTCATCGCACAGAGAAAGATGGTTTAACGACAAAAAATGAATGTACACCATTAATTTTTAAAGATAACCATTTATCGAGCTGGGGAGATACGGCTTATCATCAATTATAATGTATGATTATGTTAGTAAGCTAAATTATTGTTACAAACTTCATCGTGAACAGAAGCGTAATTAGTGCTTCAATTTGACCTAAGTTTCAATTTACTGTTATTGTTAGTGGTTCATAAGCAAAATAATAATAAAATGAAATATAATTTACTAGGAGGTTGTGTATGGGTGATGTTGTGGATTCAGAGGTTGGTTTGGATATTCGAGCTGAATATTTATCAAGTGAAGATTTAAAATTAGCGGCCTCTTTATTGTATCAATCCTATCAAGATGATCCTGTTTTTATCGAAATATTTAATGGAGATAAACCTGATTACGAGCAACGACTTAGAGCGTTGATTCGTGAAGAGTTAAGTGTTTTTTGGCAAGCGAAACAACCAATGGTTGGCTTATATTCAGGTGAAACGCTTGTTGGTGCTGCCTGTTTAAACAGCCCTGAAGAAGGTTTGAACTCAAATCGCTTTTGGCATTGGCGCTTAAAAATGATGCTTAGTGCTGGCTATTTCAGCACTAAACAAATGATTGAAAAAGAAAATATTATTGCTGATGCTGTGCCTTTAAAGTCTTATCATATGTTATCGCTTATCGCTATCCATCCGCTACATCAGCACAATGGTTTAGGGCATTATTTAATGGCAGCAGTTAATAATATGCTAGATGAACATCCATCCAGTGAAGGTGTTGTTGTTTATGCTACAACGGATAAATATTTAAACTTTTTCAGTGATGTTGGTTATGAAACGGTTAAGCAAGTACAGGTAGGTAATGTGTCTGGTACTTTGATGGTTCATACTCGCAAAAAATAATTTTTTGGGCTCCAACCAATTGTATTCTTTGGATATAAATAATAGAAAAGCAGCATACTTTTGCTGCTTTTTTTATTGTTTATTTAGAATTATTAGTTTTGTTTTTTTATTTTAAAAAAATGTAAATATAATGTTTAGTCTTTGTCTTGGTGTTATGTAAGATATCTCTTACATTAGCGTAAGAGATTGTTGTTTTTCAATTACCTTACATATTTCTTTTTTATATTAACCTTTTGATATTAAACGTATTTCTATGTATTTGTTTGCTTTTTTAACTTTCGCATAGCTTTAATTTTTCAAATTCAAGCTATGCGTTTTTCTTTTTTCCTTTATCATTATCTTGTCAGTATGACATTGAGTTAGGAAAACTCACTAACAACTTAAGGAATAAGTTAATCAATGGGATGTTGGTTAAGGAAGTTATAACATGATGTTATTACAAGGATGGCTCTAATGGATTAGTTGATGGATTATATTGCTAGGAAGCTTGTAAAAAATAGTTCTATTATGGATTATGCGTATTTCAAGGAGAAGTACAATCTAGGACGGATAGAGGAAAATAAAAGGATTTATTGAAAGGTAAAGGATAATACCTTTTTAGGATAAGCTCTTTGAGCGGCTTTATGGATAAAACTGGAATACTAAATTATGCAGGATGCATTAAGCTAGACATGAAAAACGCGACTCTATGAGTCGCGTTTTTTTATATGTTGAAATTTAATATTAACGCATTACACTAGCTGCTTTTCTAAAATGCTTATCAAGTTAACGTTATTATATGAATGCTGTTCAACGTCTTTATCAATACCGAAAAAGTATTAGCACTAAAACTTTCAAAGCCAGAGGTTTTAGAGTTGAACGCTGTGATCAATGTCGAGTATCAATTCAATATTGTATCTGCTCATTAAAACCATCGACCCAAAGTAATGTGGGCTTTGTATTGTTGATGTACAATACTGAAATATTAAAGCCAAGTAATACTGGGCGTTTAATTGCTGATATTATACCTAAAACGTATGCTTATTTATGGTCTAGAACTCAAGTAAATAATGAACTTGTTGAATTACTTAATGATGAAAGTTGGCAACCTTTTATCGTTTTTCCTAGTCAGTACGCTAACAAAGAACAGCAGGTGTTTAAAGATCGATTACCACTATTAACGCATAAGAAACCTTTGTTTATTATGCTTGATGGAAGTTGGCGAGAAGCAAAGAAAATGTTTCGTAAAAGCCCCTATTTAAACGGTTTTCCGGTAGTGTCATTCACACCTAAAAATATCGAGGAAACAAGTGATGAAGTTCAACCAATATCATCTCGTTATCAAATACGTAAAGCTACGGTAAAGAATCAATTAGCAACAGCCGAAGTGGCAGCTAGAATACTAGATATGGCTAGTGAAAAAGAAAATGCTCAGTTATTGGATTTATGGTTTGATGTTTTTAATTATCGTTATCAGCAAAGTGTTTGCCAAAATAATAAAGCAAATGTACATGCTGTAGAAGCCTTAAATAATTTTATTAAAGATAACCGCCACAGTTGATATAGGTATATAATTCCAACTAATTTGGCATTAATATATGTGCCTTTTCTTGTACTAACATTTTTAAGTATTCCCATACTGTAGCAACGTGAGATAAACGCTTACTTTCAGGATGAGTGACTAAATAAAAACTGCGTACAACCTTAATATCTTCTGAGAATAGCTTTATTAAGCTTTTGTTTTGATCAGCCAGAAAGCAAGGCAAAATACCAATCCCCAATCCAGAACTAACGGCATTGTATTGGCTGACAACACTGGTACTGCGAAAAATAGGGGTAACTTGGCTGTTAATGTCTTTTAAATAATCGAGTTGTTCGGTAAATAGCAAATTATCGACATAGCTAATCCAGTTATGCTGACTTAAATTGTTAAGCTGTATTGGATATTTTGTTTGTTCAATATAAAGAGGGTGTGCATAAAGCTGTAATTTATAATCACACAATTTAGCAACAATCATCGAAGTACTTTTAGGGCGTTCAACCGCAATAGCAATGTCGGCCTCATTACGGCTTATTTTTACAAACCGTGAAAAAGGTAATAAATCGAGCTGAATATTAGGAAATTTTTGCTGTAATTCGAGTAGGTTTGATGCAATAAAAAAATTACCAAAGGCTTCGGTAACACCAACACGAACGCAACCAGCGTTTGGCTGGTTACTATTTTTTATGTCGTTAAGAGCATTGTTAGCGTCTTGTTCCATTTTACAAGCAGAGCGTAGTAAACGTTGACCTTCGCCTGTTAAAATATGACCATCAACGGTGCGCTCAAATAGCTTCGTTTTAAAATTTTCTTCAAGCTTGTGCAAACGGCGTGAGATAGTGGATGCATCAACATTTAATCGTTTTCCTGCCTCAGATAAACGTTCGCTACGTGCCACTTCTAAAAAAATTTTTATATCATCCCAATTCATATTTTTACGATTTTGTTTATTTACTTATTTGTAATTTAACAGTTAATAAAATCAATGTCTTGTATTTATGCAATACACATTGCTTTTATGTCTATTGTTGTTGCTTAGAACTAAGCCTATCTTTGTAAGCATTGAAATTAATTTACTATGTAAAGGTTGTTGTTATGAGTATTCGTGAAATTCCATTAATTATTGATGGTCAAAAAATTCAATCTAAATCTAAACAATGGTTAGATGTGTTAAATCCAGCAACCCAAGAAGTGGTTGCTCGTGTTCCTATGGCAACTAAGGAAGAGGTGGCAGCAGCCGTTTCTTCTGCACAAAAAGCCTTTAAAACATGGTCTAAAGTTTCAATTACTAACCGTATGCGCATTATGTTTAATTTACAGCAATTAATTCGTGAGCATACCTTAGAATTAGCTGAGCTTGTTACACTTGAGCACGGTAAAACTTTACCTGATGCTGAAGGCGAAGTAGGGAGAGCTTTAGAAGCTATTGAAAATGCATGTTCTATAACGCGTTTACAAATGGGTGAAATAGCCAATAATGCTGCCACGGGTGTCGATGTTTATACGTTAAATAAACCACTAGGTGTTGGTGTTGGAATTACAGCGTTTAATTTTCCATTAATGCTTGCTGCTTTTATGTTTCCACCTGCGATAGCCTGTGGTAATACCTTTATACTTAAACCGTCAGAGCAAGATCCATCATCAACGATTAGAATGGTTGAGTTAGCACTTGAAGCAGGAGTGCCTGCTGGTGTGCTTAATGTGGTGCACGGTGGACCTGATGTGGTTAATCAATTAATTGAAGCGGATGAAGTTCAAGCGGTTTCGTTTATTGGTTCAACACCGGTGGGTACACATATTTATAACCATGCGGCAAAACATGGTAAACGCGCACAGTGTATGATGGGAGCTAAAAATCATATGGTTATTATGCCTGATGCAAATAAAGATCGCGCTATTAATGACTTATTAGGTTCAGCTTTTGGTGCTGCTGGTCAACGTTGCATGGCCAACCCAGTTACTATTTTAGTGGGAGAAGCACGAAGTTGGTTACCTGAAATCGCCGAGCGAGCAAAGTTAATGAAAGTAGGTCCCGGTACTCAGCGTGATGCTGATTTAGGACCAGTGGTCTCACCACAAGCCAAAGCACGCATTATTAAATTGTTAGATTCAGGTGTTGAGCAAGGCGCAACGTTATTAGTTGATGGGCGAAATTGTGAGGTAGAAGGTTATCCAAACGGTAATTTTGTTGGTCCAACAATGTTTAGTAATGTTAAAACTGATATGGATATTTATACTCAAGAAATATTCGGCCCTGCATTATGCGTACTTGAAGCAGAAACATTAGAAGAAGCGATTGAAATTATTAACGAAAATCCAAACGGTAACGGTACTTCATTATTTACATCGTCTGGTTGGAATGCGCGACAATTTGAAAACGATATTGATGTGGGCCAGATCGGTATTAATGTGCCAATTCCTGTACCCGTTGCGTTTTTCAGTTTTACTGGATCGCGTGCGTCGAAATTAGGTGATTTAGGTCCAAATGGTAGCCAAGTTGTTCGTTTTTGGACACAAACAAAGAGTGTTACAACGCGTTGGTTTGAACCTGACCATCAAGAAGGTAAAAAAGTGCATACCACGATTAGTTTGTAATTCTCAATTTTGTTAAGTGTATAAAGGTTGTCGATTGACAACCTTTTTTGTTGGTAAATATAACATATTGAAAATAAATTAATTTTCTATTCGTACTTATTTCACCTGAAATTAATATTTTAAGTCTAATGGCTACATGTAGTCATTTCTGTTTATTGAAATGGCTAAACATCTTGTACTTTGTCATTCCCTTTACGTATAAATTAGTGTTCTTAATTGATGGATTTTATATAAGTTTGAATAGCTAAAATGTATAAAAAATTAGGTATCCCAGAATCGTTCTGTTAGAATGCGCGCCATTGAAACGAGAGTCAGTTCGGAGTTTATTCCCCTCATGATTTGGATAGATTATGCTATTTTGGCAATTGTTGGTATTTCAACATTAATCAGCTTGATCCGTGGATTTGTTAAAGAAGCCCTATCTTTAGTGATTTGGATTGGTGCTTTTTTTGTTGCTAGTAACTTCTACGTAAACCTTGCGGGTTTACTCACTAATATTTCAGACCCTTTTTTGCGTAATGCAGCGGCTGTAGCTATCCTTTTTGTTACGACTTTAATTCTTGGTGCGATGATTAACTATTTAATCGGTCAATTAGTTTCAAAAACCGGATTATCAGGTACCGATAGAGTGATTGGTTTAGCTTTTGGTGCGCTAAGAGGTGTTCTTGTTGTCAGTGCTTTGTTGTTTTTCTTAGACGCCTTTACACCCGCGGCAAGTAGTGAGTGGTGGCAAAACTCTAAATTAATCCCTGAATTTTCAGTGATCGTTGAATGGTTTTTTGAATATATCAGTAAATCATCAAGTTTTTTAAATAAATAATTATATTTAACTCATATCGGAGAGTATGTTCATGTGTGGTATTGTCGGCATCGTTGGTAAATCAGCAGTAAGTCAGGCTTTATATGATGGATTAACCGTGTTGCAGCATCGCGGCCAAGATGCCGCAGGTATTGTAACAATTGAAGATAATAAATTTCGTTTACGTAAAGCTAATGGTTTAGTGAAAGATGTATTTCATACTCGCCACATGCTTCGTTTGCAGGGAAATATTGGCATAGGGCATGTGCGTTATCCGACAGCAGGCTCTTCAAGCTCTTCTGAAGCACAACCTTTTTACGCCAACTCACCGTTCGGACTTTCTTTAGCACATAATGGTAATTTAACCAATGCTAATGAATTAAGGGAATGGTTATTTAATAAAGCTCGTCGTCATGTAAATACTACTTCTGACTCTGAATTGTTACTTAATATTCTCGCTTATGAATTACAAGAAATTGATGATAAAAATCTATCAGCAGAAAATATTTTTGATGCAATAAAAAATGTTCATCAACGAATTCGCGGCGCTTATGCAACTGTTGCACTAATTATTGGTCATGGCATGGTGGCATTTCGCGATCCTAATGGCATTCGCCCAATGGTATTTGGAAAGCGAGAAACAGCAACGGGTGTTGAATATATGGTCGCATCAGAATCTGTGGCATTAGACGCGTCTGATTTTGATTTTGTCCGTGATGTGGCACCAGGGGAAGCTATTTTCTTTTCTGAAGATGGGCAATTATTTAGCCATCAATGTGCTGAAAATCCAATGCTCAGTCCATGCATTTTTGAATATGTTTATTTCGCTCGCCCAGACTCAACCATTGATAAAATATCTGTTTATGCTTCTCGTGTGGAAATGGGTAAGAAGCTTGCTGAAAAAATAGCGACAGATTGGGAAGATATAGATATTGATGTTGTAATTCCTATTCCTGAAACTTCATGTGATACAGCGTTACAAATAGCCCAGCATCTTGATCTACCTTATAGACAAGGTTTTGTTAAAAATCGTTATATTGGTCGTACTTTTATTATGCCAGGACAGGCAGAGCGTAAAAAATCAGTGCGTCGAAAACTTAATGCTATTTCAGCAGAATTTTTTGGTAAAAATGTACTCTTAGTTGATGATTCAATTGTACGAGGCACTACCTCAGAGCAAATTATTGATATGGCACGTACTGCTGGTGCGAAAAAGGTTTATTTTGCGTCGGCAGCACCAGAAATTCGTTTTCCTAATGTTTATGGTATAGATATGCCAAGTGCTAATGAGCTTATTGCTTATGGACGAGAAAATGAAGATATTTGTCAGTTGATTGGTGCAGATAAATTGATTTTTCAAACCATTGATGATTTAGTTAGTGCTGTAGGTAAGGCTAATAATGAAATTAAACGTTTTGAAACATCTGTTTTTGATGGTAACTATCTTACTAACGATATCGATCAACAGTATTTAGAAAATCTGGATGCTCAGCGAAATGATCAAATAAAAGAAACATCAGATGCGAATGCGGACTCAAATATTGATTTGCATAATGAAGATACTTAATATTTACTCTTTTTTAAGTAACGATTAAATAAAAAAAACGCGATCTAAAGATCGCGTTTTATATCTAGCTTTTTCGCATCCTGCGATATTTAGTTTTCAATTCTATCCATTAAATCATCCTTGATTTAAACATCGTATCATTCCATGAAGGTTTTCCTTTACCTTGTTGATTAATCCTTTAATCGTCCTTTTGTTCTTCCTAAACAGTATATCGTCCTGATATACAATGTAGCTTTCCATTACATTCTGCTAATATTATCCAATTTGATTTTTAAACTTATCACTAAGTAAATATCCTTATTAGAACTCCATGTTCAATAATTCAACCAAAATTCCTTATTAGTCATTGCTTCCATGCGTCTTCCTTGAATATTAATCCTTAAAGTGTTTTGCAGTTTTCCTAACTGATGTCTTCCTGACAAATAAATAATAGTACATAGCAAATATAATTATTGTAAAAATAAATAATATAAAATATATAAGAAAAATAAAATCAAGATAAAAATATTTTTTAATCATGTAATTCAAGTTGTTACGATAAAATAACCAAATAAGGCTACAATAAGAAGTACTATTTCGTACAGTAATGTAAGAAATGTCTCACAAATATAATCGTATAAAGATTAATCAGTAAATTGGTTTGGTGAGTAAGCTAGTTTATCCGTAGATAAATAGGCCCATAAAAGATATGTATTTCTATATTTCTTTAAATTTGTAATATTATCAGTTTGTTAATGAGTTTCTAAAAGGGGAGTTTCTAAAAGGGGAGTTTAAAAAGGTTTATTTGCGGTGTTATTGATTTCGACAAGGGAATAACCATCTATTCAATCAATGCATCGCCTCTAAGCCTTTTAATTCTCGCTGAGTGGGATATAACTTAATAGATTTGGTATAACTAGTGATTCCCAAATAAAATTAACGAAGCATTAGATGTTTTTAATGGCATTAATATTCAATAAATTCGGCATACCTGTTATTTTTATTTAATGCCGCTTGGCTACCTTTTAATGAAAATGTAAAATCGCACAAACTAAAACTACCACGAAAGGCAATAGCTTGAAGTAAGGGTTGTGTATCTAGTGGTGAGAAGCTAGCGTAATGATCTATGTTGTTTTCAACGTTTACTGATAATATTCTAAAGGTTTCCCCTTTATTAAATTGAATGTTTTTACAACTATCATCACCTTGAGCACTCGTAATAGACCAATGTTGGTCGCTACTCGGTTCGTTAGCCTGCCAATGAATAATTAAACCATTATATTGGCTCAGATAAAGGGTGAAATTATCAGGCATGGATAATGGGGCAATATGCTCTAACTTAATTGTTGTTGTCTCTTGTTTATTAAGAATACGAGTATTATTTAGAATAGTTTTTTGTTGAGTCGTATATGTATTTTTAACTATCGCTGTAACAATGATAATTAGAATAAAAACAAAAAAGCTGATCAATAAAATTTTACTATGAGTAACTAATTTTATTCGGATTATTTCACCTAAGTCATTAGACGGTTCTTGGATTATTCCATTATTTCTAGGATTACTTGTTGAGGAATTTAGAGTATGAGTCTGAACATGGTCATTACTATTAAAGGTTGATGGTTGTGATAAACTTGCTGGGTTATTCGAAAATACTGGCTCTACACGGTGATTTTGTTGATGTGAGTGTGTTGATTTATATTGACTTAAATCTATAGGGCCACTATAGCCCAAAATATAATGCTTCTGTTCTTTACTTGGGTAAGTTAGTAGTAATGCAGACAGCGTTGCCGGGATAAAAATCAACCAATTAATCGCACTATTGCCAATAAAGATAATTGTCAGACCAATAAAAACATAAGAAATCACTGAGATTGCTAGCCAATTACTTTTTAATTTAGCATCTTTTAAACGGCGTAGTGTTGTCATCGCTAAAATATAGCTAGTTATCGTTAAAATTATCAAGGACAGTAGTTTTATATCAATAACGCTGTTTATTAATAAAAAACAAAAATAGATCGTTAAATTAATAGCGAGAAAGCGTAAGCGATTATCAGCGCCTTGTCGGCAAAATAAAGAATGTAAAAATGGCAAAAGTGTTCCGAATTATAAGTGTTGTTATATAAAAAATACCTAATGTATTTGAGTTACATTATCATTAATACGATAAGCAGGTAATTCAACGTCCATTAATTTTAAACCGTGTAAAAGCATTGTACCTTGATAACTTGATTCCCCATCACCGCTAAATTCAACATCAAAAATACTTAACCAAAAGATACCCATTTGCTTATTAAAACGTAAGCGACTTGAGCGTCGAGCAATAGCGATATATTGTAAATTTTCTTTTTGACAATATTTAGTTGCTTGTTTTCTTGCTGATTCGGCTATTTTACGTAAATAAATAAAGTACCAAAATATCATGAAGACAGTTAATAATAGATATATATTTGCCAAAATTATGCCTTTACTTGATTGAATAGTAACCCAATTGCTTGGGCTAATGCTGTGCTTCGATGCGGTTGTCGTATGCAAGTAAATAATATGGGTCTTATATTAGGAATTGCAATTAAATCTTTGAATATTGCCGTAAATAAACCTTTATCTTGTGTAAGTACAACTTTTTCTAAAAACAGCATTAATAATGTTTGATCTTGTAATGCTAACCAACAACGTCCAGAAATTACAATTAAAAAATCATCCTTTATTTTATCTTGCGTTAATAATTGGGTTATTAACGTTTGCACGTTGGGCTGGTAAGCATTTGTTGCTAAAGCCCGTAATAAATGTTGTTGAAATAAATTGGTATCTGAGTGTTGAACAATAATTTCACATATAGCGTTTAGTAGCTCAATCGCTAAAAGGTGATTTTCTAATGCGCTGCATAATGGTAGTAATACTTGTTCAGGTAAATATTTTAAGTTTTTTACTAAGAATTCTTCGTTATTATCTAAAGGTAATCTTGCCGCAATATCGGTTAACCCTTGAATAGCTACATCTTGCCAGTTTTCCCAACCTAGTTTTCCAGATAAATAGTCGCGACAATGGGAGTAATGTTGGCTAGCTTTTTGTTTTAACTCTACCTTTATAATACTATTTAACGATGCTAATTTATATTGAGCAGGGGTAAAATGATAAGGATTATTCTTTAATAATTCTGCTTGCTTCTCACTTGGCGTTAAATTTATCGTGTTTTTTTGTAAATCTTGTTGTTGTATACCTAATGCTTCAATCAATATGGCTATAAAATGATTACGTGCACCTTGGTTTAATAATCCTCGCTCATCTAGGGGAAGTTTAACAAACCATAAATAAGGTTGGCTTGATGATTTTTGCCAAAAAACAATAGCTATATGAGCGTTTCCTTGAGATGGATAAGGATAGGGTAACTGCGCTTGTTCTATTTTGATAAAATCACTTTGGCTGATTTTTGTGATTTTTCGACCAATATCGTACAGTCGAAATTGAGAGTCAGATTGAATAAGTAAATCGGAAATAGTGGCAATAGTTAACATAAATTAAAAAGCTAGTAAATTAGGCAGGCATTATATGAAGAAAGCTTCGTATTATCTAGGGTATAATTCTTTTTACTATCAACCTTTATCATTGGTGTCTGCGTGAATGTATCCTTCAATGTGTGTTTACGGTATAAACGAGATTAATATGGATATCAGCAATAGTGTTGATGTGAATGAACAGTCAAAGCCTATTTTAACTGTACTATATCAAGATGAGTATTTAGTTGCGGTAGAGAAGCCTGCCGGTTTGTTTGTGCATCGCAGTTTTATGGACAAGGATGAAAAATATTTTGCATTGCAGCTTGTTCGAGACCAAATTGGGCAATATGTTTACCCCGTTCATCGTTTAGATAGGCCAACTTCTGGTGTTCTACTCTTTGCTTTAAACCGTGATATGGCTAGACAAATAGGTGAAATGTTTACCAATAAAACCATACAAAAAACATATTATGCTTTAGTGCGCGGGCATTTATTTGGGGAAGGTTTAATTGACTATGCACTGAAAGAAAAGCTCGATAAATTAGGTGACAAATACGTTAACCGAGATAAACTGGCGCAGAGTGCACAAACAGGGTATCAATCAGTACAAACAGCAAACTTGCCGATAGCTTTAGGTAAGTATGATAGTGTGCGCTACAGTCTCATTAAATTATTACCAAAAACCGGACGTCGTCATCAAATTCGTCGTCATTTAGCACATTTACGTTATCCTATTATTGGTGATATAAATTATGGGGATAACAAGCAAAATCCATTTTTTATTCAACACTTTGGCTTTAAGAAATTAATGCTAATAGCTAAAGAGCTAAGTTTTATTCACCCTATAACTCAAAAAAAATTAGTTATCACTAGTCAATTTGATCCGCAATGGAAAATTGTTTTTCAGCAATTAAATTGGGAAATAGATGTGTGAATTATTAATTAATTATCTGGGAGCGCCAATCGCAATTGAGTTTTGATCTTGGTAAATTAAATCACTGTAGGCAAACGTTGGCGATTCGGCATTATTATCACTTTGTTCACCACGAATACTAATATATCTCACCGTGGGGTATGCCTTTTCACTATTGTTAATTTCATTGATACGAGCAAAGCGCATCATCATTAATTGATCTTCAGGAAGAGGGCGATTAAGTAATGACAGTAATAATTGATGATCTGAGCTAAATGATTTCTTTTCTACCGAGACGTTATTTGTTGATATGGTATCATCTGTCCAATTGTAATGTGTAGTATTTGCTGTACTGCTGCAAGCACTAATAAATAGTATTGTAAATAAGGCAGAAAAAAGTTTAATTGTGTTGTTAAGTTTGCTCATAATTTTATCATCAAGTTACCGCTTAACTTTGATAGAGCAAATCTTGTTCCAATGCGTTTTTGTTTGTTTATCGCTTTGAAAATTATAGATTTAATTTTAAGATAAATGTATTTTGACACTGATTTTTTATTATTACTTATATCATAAATGATGGCCGTCAAAAAAATATCAATAGCGAAAAAAGGAGGCAGAGCCTCCTTATATTTTCATTTGTTATTTCTGTTAATCGTCTAAACGATTTTTATTCTTCGCTAACCGAACGTAATAATGCATTAATACCTACTTTAGCGCGTGTTTTAGCATCAACTTTTTTAACAATAATCGCAGCATATAAATTATAGCTACCGCACTTCGATGGTAAAGTGCCAGAAACTACAACAGAACCAGCTGGAACTCGACCATAATGGATTTCACTAGTTTCGCGATCAAAAATTCGAGTGCTTTGACTAATATAAACACCCATCGAAATCACTGCTCCTTCTTCTATTATAACGCCCTCTACAATTTCAGAGCGAGCACCAATAAAACAGTTATCTTCAATAATAGTTGGGTTGGCTTGTAATGGTTCTAATACACCACCAATACCTACACCGCCAGACAAGTGAACATTTTTACCAATTTGCGCACATGAGCCAACAGTTGCCCAAGTATCTACCATGCAGCCTTCATCAACAAAAGCACCAATATTAATATAACTAGGCATTACTACAACGTTTTTTCCTACAAAACTTCCGGTGCGTACTGTTGCTGGAGGTACGATACGAACACCATCAGAGACGAACATTTCCTTACTGTAATTACTATATTTTAACGGAACTTTATCAAAAAAATTATTTTCGCCGCCATCAATAATTTCGTTGTCCCAAATGCGAAAAGAAAGCAATACTGCTTTTTTTAGCCATTGATGAACTACCCATTCGCCCGCAATTTTTTCGGCTACACGAGCACTACCATTATTAAGTGCTGCTAATGCATTGAGTACAGCTTGCTTTACATCATCACTGACCGTATTTGGGGTAATGTTTTCTCTATTTTCAAATGCTTGTTCTATGGTATTTTGTAGAGCGTTCATAAGATTCCTAGTTATGCTTTTAAAAGAATTAATCGAGAGCTAACGTTAACTTTTCAGCTAAATCGTGTTGTTCTTGTTCAGACAGCGCTTTATTATCAGCGGTTGACAAGGTAAAAACATCATCGGCTTTTTCACCGAATGTGGTGATTTTTGCTGAATAGATATGTAATGAAAGTTGTTGAAAAACTTGTGCCATTTGGGCTAATAAACCTGAATGATCAAGAGTTACTATTTCTAACATGGTTCGGTTCTTCGCTGGTGATTTAATAAAGCTAACTTGGGTTTTAAACTTAAATTGTGTTAGCTTTGCTGTTATTGGTTTTACTGTAGGATAAACCTGTGTTTTCAACGCTATTTTTTCAGTTAGCGCATTCTTTATTGCCACAGCCCTATCATTATATTCAAGCGCTTTTCCTTTACTGTCTAACACCACAAAGGTATTTAGTGTATAACCTGTTTTACTTGTAATTATTTTAGCATCAAGAATCGAAAGTTTTTTATTGCCCAGTAAACTGGCTGTTGTCGAAAAAATATTAGCGTGTTCTTTAGTGAAAATAAAAATTTCGCTACCACCACGATAAGGTTTTGGACTGATCAACACTAACGTTTTTTTTCTATCGTGATTTAAAATGTTTTTACAATGCCAACAGATTTGCTCGGGGGAATAGCGTAAAAAATAATCGGCTTTAAACTCTTCCCATAAGCGGACTAAATCTTTTTCGTTAATCGTGCCTAATGCATTTAATAAGGCTAAAGCTTGCTGTTGATTTTCACGAATTTTAGCCCGCATATCAACAGGTTTTTCTAACCCACGTCTAAAAGCGCGTTTGGTCGTAAAATAAAGATCTTCTAATAAATTAGCTTTCCAGTTATTCCATAAATTTTCATTAGTAGCGCGCATATCGGCAACGGTTAAACAATAGAGGTAATCTAAGTGTGCTTCGTCACGTACAATTGTGCCAAATTCATTAATCACGGCTTCATCTGAAATATCACGACGCTGTGCAGTTATCGACATTAATAAATGGTTTTTTACTAGCCAAGCAACCATGCGACCATCGTGATCATTTAGGTTATGGCTTTTACAAAAAGCTAACGCATCTACTGCACCGAGTTTCGCATGATCGCCATCTCGCCCTTTGGCAATGTCGTGAAATATGCCAGCTAAAAATAATACTTCTGGCTTACGTATTCGTTGTACTATTTTACTGCATAATGGAAATTGGTGGTTATGATCTCTTTGGCTAAAACGATAAAGGTTCTTAATTAATCGGTAGCTGTGTTCATCAACTGAATAGGCATGAAATAAATCAAATTGCATTTGCCCAACAATGTCTTTCCAAGCGGGTAAATAGGCCCATAAAATGCTATGACGATGCATTAAGGTAAATGCTAAACCTAAACCTCTAGGATGTTTTATTATGTCGATAAAGAGTTGTCGACATTGAGAATAATCTTCTAAAGCTGAAATTAAACGTCGTCTAGCATTGCGTAATAATCGTAATGTTTGTGGATGTAAACCTTTGATTTTCTCGTTTTGAGCGATGGTTAAAAATAGACTCATAATTTTTACTGGACGCATAAATAAACGAGTGTTATGAATCATTATTAAACCGTCGCTAATATAAAAGTCACGATCTATATTAATAATCTTTTCAGGAATATTTTCTTTTAATATAGCTTGCTCAAAATGTTGTAATAGCATTGTATTAAGTTCAGCTACTCGACCAATAGTACGAAAGAAACGCTTCATCATGCACTCAACAGTGGCTTTACCCTCATTTCCAAACCCCATAAAACAGGCTACTTCTGCTTGGTAATCAAATAATAAGCGATTTTCACTACGTCCAGAAACAAAATGTAAAGCAAAGCGCATTCGCCATAAATAATCTTGGCATTCAAGCAATTCCAAAAATTCATTTTGGGTTAAGTAATTATGTGCGACTAATTCATCTAAAGAGTTTGCAGAAAAATGGCGTATAGCAACCCAAGCGATAGTTTGAATATCACGTAAAGCGCCAGGGTTAGCTTTTAGGTTGGGTTCTAAGGTATATGCGGCACCATGATATTGTTGATGACGTTTTTTTTGCTCTTCTCGTTTTGCAATAAAAAACTTTTTTGAGGTCCAAAAAACGTCTTGATTTAATAGCGGGATTAACTGCTGAGTTAATATTTTACAGCCTGAAATTTGACGCATTTCCATTAAATTTGTTGCAACAGTAACATCAGCAACAGCTTGTTTTAAACATTCCTTTACACTGCGAACACTTGAACCAATATCTAGTTTTACATCCCATAATTGAGTGATAAATGCTGAAATTTTCTCTTCTAAATCGCTATCTATTTTATCTTGCGTTAGTAATAAAATATCGACATCTGAATGAGGGTGCAATTCTCCTCGGCCATAACCACCGACAGCAAGTAAGCTAATTTGAAATTCGTCTAAGTGATGTTGACACCAAAGTTTAGTTAATATGTGATCAACAAATTCTGCTCTTGCGCTAATTAAATCAGACGTATCTTCTTGGCTAAAAATACTTTTTAGCCAGAGAGTAAATTCTTGAGTAAGAAGACAAATTTCATTACTAGTTATTTCACTGGCAGTGATTGCCAGCGGATGAAAGAAATGTTCAGGTATAATCGATGTAGTATTCAAAATTTACCCTTAGCGCAGCTATTATTGTTTGAGGTAATTAGTTGTTTAGTATACGCGCTATAGTATCTTCTTTACGCAAGGTTAATATTTCACAACCCGTATTCGTAACTAAAAGTGTATGTTCCCATTGCGCAGATTTTTTATTATCAACAGTATAAACAGTCCAACCGTCATCTTTATCGGTAATAGTACCTGCTTTACCTAAATTAATCATTGGCTCTATTGTAAAACACATACCAGCCTCCATTTTTTCATTGTCATTATTTTTATAATGAACAATTTGTGGTTCTTCATGAAATTCTTTACCAATGCCATGACCACAATATTCTTTTACGATAGAAAAACGTCCTGATTTTTTTATGAACTTTTGAATAGCAGTACCTATTTCCCCAAATTTATTACCCGCTTTGACTTTTTTAATGCCAATATATAACGCTTCTTGGGTAAGGCGACATAAACGTGCATCTTCAGGAGATACTTCACCAATTAAAAACATTTTACTGGTGTCACCATGATAACCGTCTTTAATTACAGTAATATCAATATTAATAATATCACCGTTTTTCAATACTGTATCGTCAGGAATGCCATGACATACTACGTGGTTAATAGACGTGCAAATTGATTTAGGAAAATTATGGTAATTAAGCGGAGCCGAAATTGCGTCTTGTACTTCATCAGTATATTTTGCGCAAAGTGCGTCAAGTTCATTGGTGGTTACGCCAGCTTTTACATGAGGAGCAATCATTTCTAATACGTCGGCGGCTAATTGGCCTGCAATACGCATTTTTTCTATTTCTGGCTGACTTTTAATAGTTATGGTCATGTTCTTCTCTAAAAGTAGTGGACTTATCTTATATAATTATAATTATCATTATTTTAATCAGTGTTTACTTGTTTAATTCAAGTTGTATTGCTTCGATAATGGCATGTGGCTCACCTAGATAATAATTATGATTAAGTAAGGTTAAGTTTTCATTATGTGCTAATAATAAAGCAGGGATCGCTTTGGTTTCAATAATTTCTTGTATCTCAAATATTTCGTGTAAATCAAATTCAACGTCTTTAGCTAGTTTAGCTGAAGTTAATACTTTTGCTGGTGGCGATAGTTTTAATTCATCAATAATATTTTGAATTTCTTCACTAGAGGTTAGTGCTTTACCTTGCTGAAAATGTGCTTGTTGTAGTGCATTTAATAAAGCTAAAGTCTTATGTGGTGCTTTATGATTTGTCCACGCTAACAAATTAGCGGCTAAGGTTGAATCAATCACACTCTCTGGTTGAACTGAATTTTTTTCGTTAGCAAAAAAGTTTTTTTGATATTCAGAAGAAAAGGGAATATTACTCGCTTCACTTACGGCGGTAATTTGCTGTTTATCAAGTTGAATATCGTGCCCATATTCAACAGATGAGAATACAGCATTATGCCAAAAATGAATTTTCATCTCAGGATAATGTTCAGCAATTTCATTAACTAACTTTGTAGTGGCATAGCTCCAAGGACAATGGCTATCGTAAATAAATAACAACTCAGCATTCATTTGGTATTCAGTTTAGTAATTATAGTAAAATGTAATTTTATCGTGTGTCGTTAACTTAGCCTAGTAAAAAATGCGCTAGATCATGTTTATTGCAGCTAATAGTAGAAATTTAGTTTAAAATCTGCTTTAATACTAAATAGTAATCATTCTCATTATCAAGTCGCCTGTTATTTGGAAGCACTTAACGCACCATTATTTTATTTATGGTGAGTAAGTAGTTAAAAGCTTGATGAATAAAAATGAAATCATAATTTTAAACAATTATATAGAAGTTAGCATTATGACATTAGCTGATATTAAAGCAGGACAAACGGCAGTAATAAATTCTTTAAGTAAAGATTTAGCTGCAAGGGCGAAATTATTAGATTTAGGCTTATTACCCGGTACGCAGTTAAAACTTAAAAGGTCATTAGGTTGGAGCAAAGCGGTACAAATTAATGTACGCCAAACTAATTTAATATTACGTGATTCTTTAGCTAAACAAATTAAAGTTGATTTATTATCTGATCAGAATGAGCCGGCTTTAATTTCAACTTTGGCTGTGGCAGGTTTAATCAAGTAATGAGCAAAAATGAAGTTTTACCTGAATTATTGTTACTTGGTAATCCTAATGCCGGAAAATCAACACTTTTTAATCAACTAACTGGGCTAAAACAACAAATTGGTAATTTTCCCGGTATTACAGTTGATAAAAGTTTTGGTCAATTGCAATCGAAAAATTATCCCTCAAAAATTGTTGATCTACCCGGTGTGTATTCATTGGTACCACAACAACAAACTTCTCAAGATGAACGCGTAGCACTAAATTATTTACTCGATGTAGAAAATGCGGTAGTGATTAATGTTGTTGATGCCACTTGCCTTGAGCGACATTTATATTTAACCATTCAATTACGCGAATTGGGTATCCCAATGGTGTTGGTATTAAATAAATGGGATTTAGCACAAAAGCAACAACTTGATATCGATATTGAAAAACTTACTCACTTAGTCGCTTGTCCAGTTATTACTTCAAATGCCAATCAAACTAACAGTATCGAACTACTTGAAAAAGCATTGGTTAACCTAACTGATATTGAACCATTACAGGTTGATTTTACCTCTAAAGTAGAAGATAAGTTATCACAGAATCAAGTAGGTAAAGCTCGTTTTCAAGAAATTTTAGCGTTGATTGAACAACAGTTTAATGAAACTGATAGCTTTGATGTGGAATTAGAAGTTGCCAGTAAGCGTTATCAACTTTGTAATAGTATTGTTCAACAATGCAGTGAAAATAGCTCAAATAATGAAGATATATTAACTGAAAAGTTAGACACTTGGCTGTTGAAACCTTGGGTCGCTATTCCAACATTTTTATTCTCAATGTATTTAATGTTTATGTTTGCTATCAACGTCGGTGGTGCATTTATCGATTTTTTTGATATTGCAGCCAAAGCTTTGTTTGTTGATGGTTTAGCTCAATTGTTAAATAGTTGGAATATTTCACAATGGTTGGTGGTGTTATTAACGGAAGGCGCCGGTACGGGCGTTGAAACCGTCGCAACATTTATCCCGTTGATTTTTTGTTTGTATTTATTTTTAACTGCGTTAGAACAATCAGGCTATTTAGCGCGTGCTGCGGTAGTAACCGACAGAATAATGCAGAAAATGGGCTTGCCTGGCTCTGCTTTTGTGCCACTAATGATGGGCTTTGGTTGTACTGTGCCAGCGGTAATGGCAACACGTACTTTAAAGCAAAAACGCGAACGAATTTTATCAAGTGCGATGAGCCATTTTATGGTGTGTGGGGCACGCTTACCAGTTTTTGCTCTATTTGGTGCTGCCTTCTTTTTAGAGAATGCCTTACAAGTAGTCTTTTTATTATATGTTTTAGGCATTGTTGCGGCGTTGTTTACTGGCGTAATCTTTCGTAAAACGGTACTAGCTGGTGATGCGAGCCCATTTATTATTGAATTACCGCAGTATCAATTACCCCATTTTAAAGATTTATTTAATCGCACTTGGCAACGCTTAAAGGGTTTTATGTTTGGTGCGGGCAGAACCATTGTTCTTGTTGTGACTATTTTAGGTGTAATCAATTCTCTTGGCCGAGATGGCTCTTTTGGCAATGCAGGTACCGAAAATTCATTACTTTCAACTGTGGGTCAAGTGATCACACCAGCCTTTAAACCGATAGGTATTGAAGATGACAATTGGCAAGCTACAGTGGGCATTTTTACAGGGTTATTCGCTAAAGAAGTATTAGTTGCCACCTTAAATAGCTTGTACCAAGAACCAACAAAAGCTGAAAAATTTGTTTTAAGCGATCAATTATATGCAGCGGTAACGTCTATCGGTGATAATTTAGCGGGCTTAGGTGATAAATTATTAGACCCATTAGGCTTCTCGTCTGCAGATGTTAGCTCTGTTGAAGAAGCGGCAACAAGTCAAGGCGTATCAATGACTACAATGGAGCGCATTGCTAGTCATTTTGATGGTAAAGTTGGCGCTTTTAGTTACATGCTGTTTATTTTACTTTATGCGCCATGTGCTTCAGCATTAGGTGCTATTGCTCGTGAATTTACGGGGCGATGGGCGTTGTTTATTGCACTGTGGGCGACTGCGTTAGCTTATACCACGGCGACTATTTTTTATCAGTTAAGTACTATTGAGGGGATTTTTTCTTCTCAATCATTAACGTTATTATTGGTCTTATTGTTTAATGCATTAATATTTGTCGCCTTGCGATCAGCCGCTATTAAAACATGGTTAACTGGGGGGCAAAGTTATGTTGGCAGTAATTCAAAAGCAACTTGTCACTGATGAAGTGTTAACTGAAAGCCTATTAGCTAAAAAAGTGGGGGTTTCCATTGATGCTTTAACACCAATGGTTAATTTATTAATTAAGCGTGGTGTGGTTGAAAAAATAAATTCGGGTGACTGTTCTGGTGGTTGTGGTTGCAGTGCCACCGCTACAATTGCTTATCGCTGGCTTGGTGAAAAAAATAAAACCGTACCGCTTAATATTATTGCATTGTGATTTGATCGGATGATGTTTTAAGTTCTATTTTGGTTGTTCTGGTAGCCATAACGATACCTTTAATCCCCCCCTTGACGATTTACTAAATTAATAAATCCTTCGTGGGCTTCAACTATTTCTCTACATAAAGGTAAGCCAATACCACTACCAGTGTTTTTAGTCGAATAAAAGGGCAGCAGCGCATTTTTTAACACATCATCACTCATGCCGGTACCTCAGGTGAAATAGAAGATATTCTTCCTGATAATTGTTCACCAGCTACGTGCAATTCAACGGGCATACCTAGGCCTATTTCATCTGCATAACTTTCAGCCACTAATAATTCTGCTTCAAAGGCACTTAAATCAACAATAGTCATTAATGGTTGGCTGAGCGAAACAACAGATTTTTGCGTAGTTAGCCAATTACCAACAATACCAGCAAGGGGGGCATGCAATTGTAAATCATCGACTTGCGTTGCAAATCGGCAACCAACCACTGCTGACGCTTTACTTTAGCTTGTTGGGTTTTAGCATCAAAATTTAAACTGTCTTGATTAAGTTCACTTTGCTTTTGTTGATGCTGATAGCTTAATTGGGCTCGGGTTAATTCGTCTTGTGATTTTTCAAAGTCGAGTTGGCTGATCAAGTTTTTTTTGATTGAAATTTGGCTACGGTTAAATCCGCGTTTAGCAGAGTTCAATGACACTAACGCCATGTCTAATTCTTGTTGTTGAGTCAGTTGACTACGTCTTATTTTGAGTTTTTGGCGTTCACTTTCAAAATGTAAGCTTTGTAATGAAGATTGCTCTAACTGTAATTTGTTTAATAATTCAGGACTGTTAACCTGAGCAACTAATTGATTTTTTTTAATAATATCACCAGGTTTTACCAGTAAAGTAATATTGCCACGCGCACTGCTGTAAATAATAGGGGCGTTAGCGGCGACGATTTTTCCGACTGCATTAATATCTCGTTCTAATATGCCAAGTTCAACCGTTGCTATTTGTACGCTGTTTCTAGAGATAGAATGGCTAATACTGGCATTACCATTATTAAGTAAAGCGTAAGTGCCTGTAGTTAAAGCTAAAACTAGCGCGGTTATTATCCCCCATTTTTGCTGAGCCATTCTTGATGGCATGAGAGTAATATCTTGCCCTTGTGTATTTTTAATATTTTTACATTCCGTTTCATTAAGCATACTGCAAATTACCTTTACAAATAACGATTTATTTAATTCGTGTTTATCAAATAGCAGTTATAGTGCCAATTTGTTAATGTATGATAATTAAGGTAATTTTATTTGTTGGTGTGATTTTTAATGTCCACGGACACATTTAAGTGTCCGTTTAAAATGGAGCGGACAGTTTTAAAAAACACCCTAAATACAAAACTTAATAAGAATGATTTGTATTTAGGTGGTGACTAATATAAACTAATGAAAATTAAAGTTTGTTAAACATATATCAGGAATGACTAAGGCTCATGAAAAGAAAATTAATTACTGCAGCTACTTTAGCTTTAATTATTAGTAGTTCTACTTTTGCAAATGAAGAAACTGAAGAGTTACGTAAAGTAATTACAGAGCAACAAAAAATATTGAAAAAATTAGAACGTCGCTTAGATGAAACTGAAAAACGTTTAGAATTAACGGCTGAACAAGTTGAATCAAGTGTGAGTGCTGCAACTAAACTTGGTGGTTATGGTGAATTGCATTATAACAACATCGATAATAAAGAAACTATAGATTTTCATCGTTTTGTGTTATTTGCTAGTCATGAGTTTACCAATAAATTACGTTTTTTTTCAGAAGTAGAAATCGAGCATGTTATTGCTTCAAATAACGAAGAACATCCCGGCGAAGTTGAGTTAGAACAAGCGTATATAGAATACGATGTCACGAAAAACGCTACAGTTAAAATGGGATTGTTTTTGGTGCCAGTGGGTATTATTAATGAAACACATGAGCCACCAACATTTTACGGCGTAGAGCGTAATCCTGTTGAGAAGAATATTATTCCCGCTACATGGTGGGAAGGTGGTGCAGCATTAAATTATAAACCGATGGGCGGTGTGAGTTTTGACCTTTCCTTAACCAGCGGTTTAAGTGTTGGTGATGATTATAAAATACGTGGTGGTCGCCAAAAAGCAGCCGAAGCGAATGCTGATAGCTTAGCGTTTACCTCGCGCGTTAAATACACCGCAATTAATGGCTTAGAATTAGCCGCAACAGTGCAATATCAACAAGATATAAAACAAGGTACTGTTGGCGTGGATAAAGCTGATGCAACGTTATTAGAATTACATGCTATTTATCAAGTAAGTAACTTTACCATTCGAGCATTGTATGCACGTTGGGATATTCATGGTGATGAAGCTAAAGCATTAGGTCGAGATGAGCAAACTGGTTGGTATGTTGAACCTTCGTATAAGTTCAACGAGAAGTTTGGTGTTTTTGCTCGTTATGCTGAGTACGATAATAATGCTGGAAACAATGATCATACGAGTAAAGATCAAACTAATTTAGGTATTAACTACTATTTACATGAAAATGTAGTGTTAAAAGCCGATTGGGAAGAGCACGGAGAGTCAAATATAAATGGTTTCAACTTAGGTGTTGGTTACCAGTTTTAATTTTATTCAATAAAGTACTAAAGGTGAGTAATAATAGTTGTTCGCCTAGTTTTAGCTTTTTGTGAATTAAAGTTTATATGGTGCTGTTGCTCACTTAAGACGATAAGCATTAAAAGTAAAAACTTGTCATCCTGAATTTATTTCAGGATCTATTCACCGAGTAGTTGAATATTAAGGTTCTCTTTGTGCAAAAAAAATTAGTGTTAATCACTTTGTTTTGTATTCTGTTCACTTCAGTTAATGCAAATAGTGCGGATCAAAAACCAGCAGAATTTATTAATAATATTTTTAATGGAATCGAACCTAAACCTGACGTTTTATGGCTAACTAAGCAAGATAAAATAGATGTTGCCGAGATATTGCAGCATAAGTTTAATCGTTTACGTATTCGTTATTGGCAAAAATCAACAAAAGGCAAGACAGAAACACTGTGGATTTTAAATGAAATAGGTAAAGAAAAACCGATCACAGTTGGCGTACATATTCAAAACCAGCAAATAATTCAATTAAAAGTACTGTCTTATCGGGAAAGCCGTGGTGGAGAAGTACAGCACAGTTTTTTTACAGATCAATTTAACTTAGCTAGGTTGAATAAAAATACAAAACTTGATCGACATATTGACGGTATAACCGGTGCTACCATGTCGGTACGAGCATTGACCAAGGTAG
>Ga0316202_10000573_pt1 | contig 37920 bp, 36 predicted proteins | sample 3monrhotite_MG_FD_204934 | JGI IMG/M metagenome (GOLD analysis project Ga0316202, IMG submission 204934) | Microbial mat bacterial communities from mineral coupon in-situ incubated in ocean water Damariscotta River, Maine, United States -... | ecosystem: Environmental > Aquatic > Marine >...
ATTTTGCCAGTGTAACGCGGTTCCGCCCATCTTTTTTTGATTGGTATAAAGCTTTATCGGCACGTTTCATGGATAGCTCTGATGTTTCTTCGCCTTTTTTCTGGCTAACGCCTAAGCTGATCGTTACATCAATATGTTCTGACCCACTTGTAAATCTATGCAGTGATACGGCTTGGCATAGATTAGCTGCTAATGTTCCTGCCTGCTTAAGGTCTACCTCAGGAAGTACGACGCAGAACTCTTCGCCACCCAAGCGTGCGACCATGTCGCTACTTCTGGTGCTGCTATTCAGGACCTTGGCTAAATCACTCAAGATGTCATCGCCAGCATCGTGCCCATAACGATCATTGATTTTTTTAAAGAAATCAATGTCAATCATCACAAAACTGATGTTGATTCCTTCCGTTAGTGAAGTTAAAAATTCTGCCAGTTTCCTGCGGTTGGCAAGTCCTGTCAGAGGGTCTTTTCGGGCGGCATGCTCGGCTTCCTCTAAACGGTTTGAAAGATCTGACATTTGAGATACTTGTTGCTGCATATTGTCGTGCATAGCTTGGCTTGCGCTGCTGAGTTTGTTGCCAGCTTGTACAAGGCCTTCACGTGCCTGCTGTAATAGCGCCTTAGCTTCTATAGGATCATCAGGTAGATCATTTTGAAGAATGCTCTGAGTTTTTTTGAGCTCAGGGGCATCTTCGCCAACGTCTCCAAGTACACTTAACACGCTTCCGATAGAGCCCTGCAGGGCACTGATGAATTGATTGAGTTCAGTGCGTAGTAGTCCGTCATGAAGCAGGTGCTTGCGCAAATTTTTTTCTAGCTTATGAACCTGCTGCCCAAGGTTGGTGTTGGCTACAGGTGTTTCACCTAGTAAATCTTGGCAGTTGCTTAGGAATGCTTGTAAAGCAGGCCAGTCTTGTTGGACGGCCTGTAGCATGTTTAGCCGTTCAGAAACATGTTCCTGTAGTTGTAGCTTCTCTTGCTCTGGTAGCGAGGTATCATGATGACCTTTAAGTAGGATACCATGTTCGGCATCCAGTAGCTGAGCTAGTAGTGCAGCAATGGACTGGTGGTATGCAGGGTCAATTTGCGGGCTGCGCTGGATGTGTTCAACATGTTGAATAATTCGGCGCATTGTGCTGCGTAACTCGGCATCGTTTTCTTGGTTTTGAAGCACAAAGGGGCGTAAAAAATCCATGTCTTCAAGGATTTGTTCAAGGTGTCGTTGCATATTTATTCCGTTTAATGATTAAGCATTTGCAAACGCTTTGATTCAACAGCAAGTATGGTCTCCGCTTGAGCAAGTGTCGGATCTTGTGCAGATAATAAGCCTAATTGCTGACGAGCTTGTTGAATAGAAGCGATGCTGCCTTCTGTGAGAGAACCATCGATTTCCCACTGCTCCATAGCCTGGCCTAATAATTCTGTTGCTTGTTTAAAAGCGGCGCGTTGCTGGGCAGGACTGGCACTTTCTTCATTTGGATGCTCGGGCGAAGCTTCTTGGCTTGTGGGGCTAGCATCCAATTCTGATGTAAATAGAGGTCCAAATTTACTACTACTGCTACTAGTTTTCTTTTTTTGCGCTGTACTTGATGTGTTGATATTGCGATTCTGATGAATTTTCATGTCAACTCCATAATGAAATAATTTATGTGATAATGATAATACGCAAGAATGACGCCATGCTGTTTGAGTGTGTGGGTGAGAAGTGAGAGCGTTGGTCTAAGTGCTTGATTGGTAAGTCGCTACTTGGACTTAGCATGAATGCTTAAGGCATGAATCATTGGCCCAAACTCATCTTTAAGCGCTTTGTTAATCATGCGGTGACAGGCAATAGGAGGCTTACCAGAAAAAACTTCCGCAGTGATATGCACAACAAAGTGCCCTCCTCCACTTTCTTTTGCACCTGCATGACCTGCATGCTTCCAAGACTCATCTTCGACTTGCAATGTCTTCGGCTTAAATGCCTGTGTTAAGATTTTGTGTATCTTGTCGGAGCGCGCGGTCATTTTTTACTTTGCTCTTTTAGCTTGGCGATAAAGAATGAAAATTTTTCCGATGGAATGAATGAGCTCCGCATTAGTTTGCTGGCATAATGCACCGCTGGCGGCGTTGCGTTCATCACGATCACCTTGCTGAATTTGAACCTTAATTAGTTCATGGGCATCTAAGGCAAGGTTGGTTTCAGCGACAACACCTTCAGAAACACCATGTTGGCCGATGCGAATGACCGGTTTGAGGTGGTGAGCTTTAGCTTTTAATTCTTTGCGTTGTTTGCTGCTGATGGGCATAATGATTCTCTCAGGCGTAGATTAAGTGAACAAAGGCACAGTGTACAAATATACACCGAGAATGGTAGCTATGGACAGTTTGGCAGTGATGTTTTATGTTCCATGATGATTGCTTAACGTACTAAGGAGCGAAGAGGATGAAGCGTTTGAGGGAAGATCCCAGCCGTATAGTTGTTTTGGGGGGTGGTCGTGGTGGAGCAGCCATGTTGGAGATGTTATGTGATGAGCCATTGACTGAAGTCGTGGCAGTGGTTGATCATAATGTTGATGCGCTTGGGGTGCTTCAGGCTAAAGCAAGGGGTATCTCAACATACCAAGATGTCGAAAAGGCATTAATTGCTTGCGCACCTTGCGTGGCTTTTAACCTCACCAATAATGAGATGGTTGAAGAGATTGCTTATGGTGTTTTAGGGGCTGGTGGTGTGATTGGAGGGCTCGAAGCAAGGCTTCTTTGGCGCATGGTAACGGACTTGAAAGAGGCTAAAAAGGATCTGGAATATCAGGCGACGCATGATTCTTTAACTGGCTTGTATAACCGCCGTTTTGTGATGGGGCAGCTGCACCGTGAGCTTAGCCAAGCTATTCGTTATGGGTTTGAGTGCTCTTTGGTATTGATTGATTTGGATTACTTTAAAAATGTGAACGACTCTTATGGACATGCAGCGGGAGACTTGGTATTGAAGCGGGTAGCTCATGAATTGCAGCAAAGCGTGCGTACTGCAGATATAATCGGGCGTTGGGGTGGTGAGGAATTTATTGTTGTGGTGCCGCATACAAACGTTTCTGATGCGCGATTGGCAACGCAACAATGGTTGGCGCGAATACAGAAAAAACCTGTAATTTTAGCAAGTGGAGAGGTGTTGAACATAAGTTTTTCTGCGGGTGTGGCAGGGCTTTTTGTGGAAGATGAAAAAAACGTCTCGCAGCATATTGAGATGCTATTGGAAAAAGTTGATCGCCATTTGTATGAAGCAAAAGACTGTGGTCGTGCCTGTGTGGTGGGGAAGGCAGATGAATAAATATATAACTTTTGAACCCGGGAATATATTGCAATGAGCGGTGCTGTGAATATAGATGTAAATGGTGCGCCACGTTTTCCTTTACGTTGGCGTTGGACGATGCTGGTGGGGTTTGCTGTTGCTGCCGCGGTGTTAGTGCTGGCCTTGGTTATTTTGGATATGGAACGCGATGCCTGGCTTGAGAGTCAGGAGTCGCAAGCAGAAATTTTAGTGAGTCGTTTGGGTGATGAGTTAAAAATCCCAATGTTAAGTGGCAGTGCGGCCGAGGTGGACGTGATCGTGCGGAGCTTCTTGCAAACGGTGCCTGCGGTTTTGGCTGTACATGTACAGTATGTAGATGGTAAAAATCAGCAGTTTGGTGGTGCAGTGTTGGATACTGCTATGTTAAAGCAAATTAGGCAGACGAAGCATATCACACGTTTAGCTGACAATGACTTGTGGTTTGCTAAACGCATTGTCTACGGTGGGACAAAGATAGGCTCTGTGGCGGTGCGTTATTCTGAGAAAGCTTGGGAATCTTTGGCAGAACGTTTGGTTACGCGGATGTTTTGGGCAGCAAGTTTGGTGATCGTATTAGCGAGTATGTTGGTGTATTGGGTTGCAGGACAAATGAGCCGCCCTATGGAGCTATTAGCTGCGGCTGCGGCTCGGGTGGCGGGTGGTGATTATAGCGTGCGTTTGGCGGTAGAGGGCAACGACGAAGTAAGCGACGCTACAAGTCAGTTTAATAGTATGGTGGATGAGTTGGCGCACAAAGAAGAAATTCGCGATGTTTTTGGTAAGTATTTAAACCCCAAACTCGTTTCGGAAGTGTTTTCGGGTGGTTCGGCTCATGTGGAAGATAGCAGTCAAGAAGTGACTGTGTTATTTGCTGATATGGTTGGTTTTACATCATTTTCAGAGAGCGCAGAGCCAGCGGAAATTGTTGAAGTTCTCAATAAACACTTTGAAGTATTTCACCGGATTATTGATTATTTTGATGGGCATGTGGATAAATATATTGGTGATGCGGTTATGGCAGTATTTAATCACCCCAATGAAGATGCTAAACATGAGAGGCACGCGGTTATGGCAGGGTTGGCGATGACGGTGGCCTGCCACAAGCTTGGTATATTGCGTCAGAGTGGCGAGGCAATATCGTTCCGTGTTGGTTTAAATCGTGGGAATGTAATTGTCGGCAGCATTGGAGCAGCGGAGCGACTGGAGTATACGGTCATTGGCGATACGGTGAATGTAGCTTCGCGTATGGGGGGGCTGGGCGAGGGTGGTGAAGTAGTTCTTTCACGAGCAACTTATGAGCATTTAGGTGCAGGCTTTGGTTTTGAATCGATAGGCGAAAAAAATGTTAAAGGGGTGACTGATGAGATAGAGTGCGGACGTGTTACAGTGATTGATGAAGCGATTCAGCGTAAAATATCGCATGCTGTAGCATTGGCTTTTGATTTAACGCTACCATCAGATGTTCGGTTGATTATTGGGGACATAAATACGTGATGAAATTAAGTTTATTGAATATGCGTTGGCTGCTTATTGCTGCCGTGTGCTCCTTTTTGGCGGGGTGTGTAACGGGCAGTGATGGAAGTTATATTAAAGCTTCGCCCTTTTCCTTTTTAAACAGTTATAATATGGCGTTGAATGATTACCATGCGGGTAAGGTGATGGAGGCCAGAGCTCGAGTACTTGCAATGGATACAGGGCGTGATGATTACAAACTGGCTCAAAAGCTGTTGAAAGATAAGATTAATCCATCGCGTATTCGTCTGCTTAGGCACTACAAGGCTCAAGGTAAAAAAGCTGAAAAAAACCAAGAGTGGTCAAAGGCAATGGTCTTTTATCAACAATCGGGAGAGTTTTCGGCAGAGCCTGATATTTTTCTTGCTTCTGTGAATGATATGGCATTGAAAATGCGCCAAGAGCGTATGGATGCATTATTGAAACAACGGCGTTTGGAAGATAAAGAGTGGATTAGCTGGTCGCGTGCTTATGAGGCTCCGCATGGTGTTAAGGCTTCAGACATTGCTTTTTCTCGGCTGCGAGAATCTGTTACCAGTGATATGGAGGACCGTGCTGCGCGTTCCTATAGAGAGTCTCGTCGATATTTAAATAAAGATATGGCTGGCGTAGCATATGTTGAAGCTGAATCATATTTGCGATTGATGCCAGATTCAGAAAAAGGTCAGCGTTTGATGGCAGATATTCGTGACGTTATGCCCAAGGGCCTAATTGTCCGCGTTGCGAAAAATAAAACGGTTGCAAAAAAAGTAATGAAAAAGGCACAGACAAAAGGTCACGGTGTCCGTAAATCAGATGTTATAGCTTTGATGAAAGCGGGTGAGTGGGCACAAGCCAAGGATGCTGCTTTGTTGTACCGCCGTTATGACGGTAAGGGTGCTGGCAAGCTTTTGCAGGAAGTTAAGGCTGGATCAGCCAAGGCTGCTGCTGTGTTATTTGCACATGGTTCAACGGCATTTCGAAAAGAGAATATTGATAAGGCTGTGAAGTTGTGGAGCCAAGCGGCAGTACTAGAGCCTGAAAACTCAGAGTATGTGGATGCATTACGACGTGCTATGCAGCTACAAGAGCGCTTGCATTTGCTACGCAGTGATTTGGAGTAAAACCTGCCTCAATTGTGGCGGCTAAAAATATACAACCATGCTTACGATATAGGATAAACCATGCGCGATACGATAGTGATGCCACGCCGCAAAACACGGCAGATTATGGTGGGTGATGTGCCTGTGGGTGGTGATGCCCCCATTGCTGTGCAATCCATGACCAACACGTTAACCACGGATATTGATGCGACTGTAGCGCAAGTTTATTCGCTGGAAGAAGCTGGTGCGGATATTGTGCGCATTTCGGTGCCTGATGCGGAATCGGCGGCAGCAATGCCTGATATTTTGGCACAAACCAATGTGCCCATCATCGCGGATATTCATTTTAGTTATAAAATGGCTTTGTTGGCACTGGATGCAGGTGTCCATGGTTTACGTTTGAACCCTGGTAATATTGGTAGCCAAGACCGTGTGGAGCGTGTGGTGAAAGCGGCGCAAGAAAAGGGTGTGTCAATTCGCATCGGTGTGAACGCGGGTTCTTTAGAAAAAGAATTTAATGAACAATATGGTGAACCATGCGCCGATGCCATGGTTGCTTCAGCATTGCGGCATATTCGCATTCTTGAAGATATGAATTTCAATGATATTAAAATATCACTCAAAGCCAGTAATATTCCTATGACTGTCTCTGCCTATCGAAAACTGGCAGAGAAAGTCGATTACCCCTTCCATTTGGGTATTACTGAGTCAGGAAGTCTATTTGGTGGCACAGTGAAGTCATCGGTTGGCTTGGGTCTTATTTTGGCAGATGGGATTGGCGATACCGTACGTGTTTCTTTGGCTGCCGAGCCCAAAGAAGAAATTAAAGTTGGTTTTGAAATTTTAAAAAGCCTTGGTTTGCGCCATCGTGGTGTGAATTTAATTGCTTGTCCATCGTGCGCACGTCAGAAGTTTAACGTGATTGAAGCAGTGCAAGAGCTGGAAGGACGTTTGGCGCATATTCAGGAAAGTATTGATGTGGCAGTGATTGGCTGTGTGGTCAATGGGCCAGGCGAAGCTCAGGAAGTGCAGGTAGGTATTACAGGCGGCTATCCCACGCATACATTTTACCATGACGGTGAAAAGTTTGGGCGTGTGAAGTCATCGAATATGATTGATGCATTGGTGGAAGAAGTGGAAAAGCGGGCTGCCGTGATACGTGTCGAAAAAGAGCAGGCGAGCAAAGAAGGATAAGATGGCTAAAAAACTACAAAGTATTCGCGGTATTCATGATGGTTTGCCATCAGAAGTGGCAAAATGGCGTAAAATTGAAGATGTGGCACGCAAAGTGTTTGCTACGCATGCGGTTTCAGAAGTACGTTTGCCAATTTTGGAACCAACCGAGCTTTTTGTTCGTTCGGTAGGAGAAGAAACAGATATTGTTTCTAAAGAGATGTATGCTTTTGAAGATCAAGGTGGGGGCAACATTTGCTTGCGCCCTGAAGGTACAGCAGGTGCGGTGCGAGCTTATTTGCAAGCAGGTTTAACGCGGGCTGGTGTGCAGCGTTGGTTTTATATGGGGCCAATGTTTCGCAGAGAGAGGCCGCAAAAGGGTCGTTTGCGTCAATTTCAACAGATCGGTGCGGAGTGGTTTGGTGTTGCTGGGCCTGTTGCTGATGCGGAAATGCTTGCCATGGCGCAACGTTTTCTAGACGAACTGGGTATTGAGCAAGTGCGCTTGGAAATTAACTCTTTGGGCTGTGTTGTGTGCAGACCGGATTATCGTGATACCTTGACCCGATACTTAAAGGCGCGCTCGGAATCATTGTGTGCAACATGCAATGACCGTATCGAGAAAAATCCTATGCGTGTGCTGGATTGTAAGAATGAAACCTGCCAAGCCCAATTGACCGATGCTCCTGAAATGGTCACGCATGTGTGTGATGATTGTGATGCGCACTTTAGAGGTTTAAAAACAGGGCTGGATGCTTTGGGTGTGCGCTATGACGTGAACCCACGCATTGTGCGCGGCTTGGATTATTATAATCGCACTGCTTTTGAATTCGTTACCGATCAGCTTGGTGCGCAGGGCACTGTGCTTGCAGGCGGCCGTTATGACGGTTTGGTTGAATCGCTTGGTGGGCCGTCAACGACTGCAGTGGGCTTTGCAGCGGGTATGGAGCGCTTGGCGATGTTGATGCCTGATGTAGTTGCTGGTGGCGTAGATGTTGTTGTTGTGGCTTTGGGTGATGATGCCTTGCCTTACTCTTTACAAGTTGCCGAGCAATTGCGAGCTAAAGGTGTTGCAGTTGTGCATGCGGGCGGTGGAGCTGCCAAGAAACAATTTAAATTGGCAGATCGAGAGTCTGCGCGTTTTGTGGCAGTGCTTGGAGATGATGAAGCCCAACAGAAGCTTTTAACTTTGAAAAACTTAAACGATGGAGAGCAACGGATGTGTAGCCTTGATGAGGCCTTGTCGATTATTATATGACAACTTGTCATGCATATGTATTTTGTGTACCTAAAGAAGAGCGAAGCCGTCTTGTTTTGAAGGTGTAAAGAGCCTGCCAGAATCTGGCAGGCTTTGGGTTTACGCAGCTTTTTTTAGGTTCTTTTTCAATTTTTTCAATTTTCCTTCTTGTTTAGACACTTTGGCCTTTACTGACTTAATTTCTTTTTTAATGGTTTTAACTTTTGATTTTGACATTGATGAGTCCTCATTTTATAGTTTTTTTTAATAGCATTGGTTTGTGGCTATGTTTATTCCACGTCTTGATGCTCGCTTAAGAATTGGCGAATAAACCGTCGCAACTCTCTTGCTGCGCTCGTATCCAGCTCGTCGCATAGGTTGACAAACTGATCCCGCTCTTCGCTATTCATGCGAATAACAAACTGGCAATTTTTTTTACCGTTAACGTTCTTTTTAAGCGTTCCTTTCGTGGGCATTTGCAACACACCTAATGTTATTAATTACACATTTATATATCGATATGATGTACAATGTATATACGAACGATATGCCCTGAAGGCGAGTGAGTCAAGCTGCTGTCTTATGGTAGGGCTTGCTGCCATGATTGGTGTTGTATGGTGCAATAGGTGCAATTTTTTGCGCGCCTTGAATCCTAGGAGTAAGTTCTACTCGGCGAAGAAACTTATAGGGCTTTTGCATCGGGAAAGCTATTCAAAGCTGTGGATTTGGTGTTAAAAGGTATTGGGGAAGTTAAGGCTTATCCGCGTGTGTTTCTATGTATAAAAAGAGAGAGTAAACATTTTAACAGTTGTTGTTTTAGTGGCTATCTTTAGAATTTAATTTGCAACCAATATCAGACTTTCAACTTGCCTATAAAGATAGATGTGTAGGCTGATTCTACCTAATGCTAGTTAGTAAATTTGACTAAATAGAATAACCTGCTAAAAACATATTCAAATATAAAATAGCAATAAATTTATCGTTACGATATATAATAAAATAGCTTCTATGAAAATAGCGGGGAACGATAAGTTAGCTGCTAATGGCTGTTACAATATTGTCACATTTGCAGTCTAATTTCACCAAAAACAAAGATGCAGGAGTATGAAATGAACCTTGATTTTTCATAGTTAGAAGAAAAAATATTTGCGCGGATGTTAACCGAAAATGAGCAGGATACATTGTCCAAAGTTATCAGTATTGAAACTTTTAATAAAGGAGAAGCTGTGATTGTTGAGGATCAAGAAGGTGGAAACCTATATTTATTAAAGAGTGGATGCGTTGATGTGATTCTTACCTTTAATGGAAAAACTATTAAACTTAAAGGCTTGGGTGAAGGCGCGCAATTGGGCGATATGTCTTTTGTTGACGGCGGTAAAACAAGCGCCTCAATTATAGCAAAAGATGATTGTGTGGCATATAAATTGACCCGCGATGCTTTGTCTCAGTTGTTTGTATCTCATCAAGCAGTTGTCAAAGAAGTAATGTTTACTGTCATGCAAAATATGAGTCAAAACCTGCGTCAAATGAACCAGTCTAACGCGGTATCAATTCAATATATTCAGGGGCGAAAAGTTTAATTTTGGCTGGGCGGAAGGTTATGAAAAAGGTTATTTATTAGAAGCCTTGCAGCGAAAGATGTGTAAAATATCACCATTCAATACTGAATGATGAAATTTAATTAATTTGCTTGAAAGAGAGTAATATGAATTTCACCAAACACTATCTCGTCTTTAATACTTAAGAGTTCATTGCAATAAGAAATGAAGGTGAAAACGATAGTATCGTACAGCTATGTATGAGACATAAGAACTCGGACTGGAAAGAAAAGTCATCTTAGTTAGTCTGCAACGCTATGGATAAACCAATCGATCAAATGAATTTGGATGACTTGCGTGCCGCGATTGATGCGGTGGATGATGAGGTGCTTGGCCTGATTTACAAACGTGCAGCTTTGGCTTCGGCAGTGGGTGAACGTAAGGTATCGCAACCGGGCGCTCCGTTTTATGTACCAAGTCGTGAGGCGAGCATTATTCGTCGTTTATTGAAGCGCAACGGGGAAGCAGCATCTGCATCGCATGCAGCTAAAATCCCTGATGAGGCTATTCACGGTATTTATCGAGGTATTATTGGTGCTTGCTTGGCTTTGGAGCATCCTATGACCATTGCTTATTTGGGTCCTGAAGGGACATTTTCATATACGGCTGCACAGCGGCAATTTGGTGAGACGGCTGTATATATGCCTTGCCCGAGTTTATCACAGGTGTTTGAAGAGGTGGAAGCTGGGCGTGCAACGTATGGGGTCGTACCTATTGAGAATGCCTTTGAAGGGGCAGTTACCGACACCCATGACAAATTTGCCGACTTTGATATGGATTTGTTTATTTGTGCGGAAATTCAGCTTTCAATTCATCATCAGCTGTTGAGTCTGTGCGATGATTTATCCGATATTAAAGTTGTTTATTCACACCCCCAACCGTTGGGGCAGTGCAAAGCTTGGTTAGCCTCGCATGTACCACATGCTCGTTTATGTGAAGTGGGTTCTACGGGCAAAGGGGCTGAAATCGTTCAGCAGGATATGAATGAGCCACATTGTGCCGCTGTGGCATCTATGGTGATGGCTGAAAAATTAGCGTTGCCCGTGCTTGCCGCCAACATTGAAGATCACCATCATAACACCACACGTTTTTTTGTAATTGGTCATCATGATTCACCTGTATCTGGGGAAGATAAAACGGGACTGGTGATTGCAGTGAAAGATGTGCCAGGTGCATTGTATGGCTTGGTTAAGCCCTTTGCGGAGCGAGGTATGGGTCTAACTCGTATTGAGTCGCGACCATCGAAGAAAAAGCTTTGGGAATATGTGTTCTTTGTGGATGTGCAAGGACATAGGGATGATCAAAAAATGTCTGATGCGATTGCCGAAGTGGAAGCTTTAGGAGCATCGGTGAAAGTGCTCGGTTCATACCCAGTATCAAGGAAGTTGTAAGTGAAAATAGTGGAGTGGATGGCGCAAGCTGTTGTGCAGACACAAGGTTTATACCCATATATTCCTGGGAAACCTGTAGAGAAGTTGCTGCGCGAGAAGGGCTTGTCGCATGCTGTGAAGTTGGCATCAAACGAGAATGCTTATGGCCCAAGCCCGAAAGCTATGGTTGCGATGCAGCAAGCGGTTTCGGAAGTGCACCGTTACCCTGATGGGGACTGTACAGCATTAAAAACTGCACTGGCAGAGCGTCATGACGCTGAAACGTCACAAATTCTAATTGGTAATGGCTCGAATGAAGTGTTGGAGCTGGTGATTCGCTGTTTTGCTGGAGCTGGCGATGAGGTGCTGTACAGCCAGCGTGGATTTATTGTCTATGCCTTGGCGACACAGGCGGCGGGTGCAACACAAGTGCCAGTGCCTGACACATCTGACTTGGGGCATGATTTAGATGCTATGGCAGCGGCAGTGAATGATAAAACCAAAGTGATTTGCATTGCCAACCCAAACAATCCTACGGGAACACTGTTAAGCAATGAGAAATTACAAATATTTCTAGATGCTTTGCCGCGGCATATGGTGGTAATTCTGGATGAAGCCTACGATGAATTTGTGGCAGATATAAAGGCGGATAGCCTGCAAACGCTTAAGCATCCAGGGTTGGTGGTAAGTCGTACTTTTTCTAAAGCCTATGGCTTGGCAGGCTGTCGAGTGGGTTATGCGGTCGCCGATGCAGCGCTGCTTGATGTAGTGAACCGTTTTCGTGAACCATTTAATGTGAATAATTTTGCGCAAGTTGCCGCGCTTGCAGCCCTTGATGATAGTGATTGGGTAATGGATAAAGTGAAGCTGGTGAAAGTACAGCGTGCGCGTTTGGAAATTGCCTTTTCAAACTTGGGTGTTTTAGGAGGAAAGTCCTATGCCAACTTTGTATTATTAAAACATACGCGAGCTGCGGAACTTTTGAACCATCTAGAAGAGCAGGGTGTGATTCCTCGCCCTTTGGCTGGTTACGGGCTGCCTGATTATTTACGAATCTCTGTCGGTACAGAAGAAGAAAATGATGTGTTATTGCGTGTTTTGGAAGCTGCATTGGCGCAGGTGAAATCATGAATGCCTCTAACAAAACTTTTGTAATCAAGCATCTCGTGGTGATTGGCACAGGTCTTATTGGTGGCTCAGTGGCATTGGCATTGAAACGGGCTGGTTGTGTTGAACGTATTACGGGTGTTGGACGTAGTGCGCAAAACCTTGAAGAAGCTGTGCAACTTGGTGTGATCGATGATTTTAGCCACGATATTGCAACAGCGGTTGTCGATGCGGACATGGTCTTGTTGGCAGTGCCTGTGGCGGCCTGTGATCAGGTGTTTTCTACGTTAGCGAAATCATTATCCAACCAAGCGATTATTACCGATGCAGGCAGTACCAAGCAATCTGTGATGGTATCAGCGGAGAGGCATCTGTCTGATGCGTCGCGTTTTGTGCCCGCACACCCCATTGCTGGCACCGAACATTCGGGTGCTGCCGCTGCTTTTGCTGAGTTATTTGATGATAAGAAATGTATCTTAACGCCGAATGAGAACACTGATATCAAGGCTTTGGCTACGGTGCAAAGTATGTGGGAAGCGACAGGTGCACGTGTGAAAATCATGTCGGCTGACGAACATGATGATGTATTGGCAGCAGTGAGTCATCTGCCTCATTTGGCGGCATTCGCGATTGTGAATGCGGTAGGAAAAAGTGATCACGCCTTCCGCTTTGCTGCGGGTGGCTTTCGTGATTTTACCCGCATTGCATCATCATCACCTGAGATGTGGCGAGATATTGCTTTGTGCAATCAAAGTGCGATTGTGGATAAAATCGATGCCCTGCAAGCCGAGTTGAGTGTATTGCGTGATGCTTTAACTGAAAATGATGGCGATGCATTGTTGGATAAATTCACATCTGCGAAACAAGCGCGGGATAGTTGGATGTCCAAATATGGAGATAAGTTATGAATGTGGGCGGAACCTTGATTGCAGGCCCTGCTGCGAGTGGATTAATCGGGACAGTGAGCGTGCCTGGGGATAAATCTATGTCGCATCGGGCTGTGATGCTGGCTGCATTGGCGGATGGCACGACAGAGATACACGGCTTTTTACCCGGCGAAGATTGCTTAGCAACTGCGGAAATGTTTGTGCAGATGGGCGTGAGCATTGATTGGCTTAACGATGAAAAAACCTCTTTACGTGTGCATGGTGTTGGCTTGCATGGCTTGAAAAAACCAGCCAATATACTTGACGCAGGAAATTCAGGCACATGTGTGCGTTTGATGATGGGTGTGTTTGCAGGGCAAGATTTTGATGTGACTGTAACGGGTGATGCATCATTGCAAGTTCGCCCGATGAAACGTGTTGCAGATCCTGTGCGCACAATGGGCGCAAGGGTGGTAGGTGATGGCGACTTGTTGCCATTGACTATTCAAGGCGGACAATTGAAAGCAATTTACCACGCTTCCAAGGTTGCCAGTGCGCAGGTGAAATCCTGTGTGTTATTGGCGGCTTTGTTCGCAGAAGGCGAGACCACGGTATCTGAGCCACGGCCAACGCGAGATCATACGGAGCGCATGTTGCCATTGTTTGGGCAGCCAGTAACTGTGGATGAAGAAGGTCTGGTTCATTTAAAAGCAGTTGGTAAACTGATTGCACCGAGTGAACCTATTTATATTCCAGCAGACCCATCATCAGCAACATTTTTTGCTGTAGCAGCATCGTTGGTGAAAGGTTCGGACATTACCTTGGAGCGCATTGGTATGAACCCCTTGCGTAATGGTTGGAAACGTATTTTGGCGGATATGAATGGAACGATGGACTTGCAGAATGAAGCTCTGGTGGGTGAAGAGTCGGTCGCTGATATACATGTGACATATCAGGGCTTGAAGGGCGTGCAAGTAAACCCTGCTGATGTGCCTGATGCTATTGATGAATTTCCTGTGCTGTTTGCGGCGGCGGCGTTGGCAGAGGGTGAGTTTGTATTGTCGGAAGCTGAGGAGTTGCGTGTTAAAGAGTCTGATCGTATAGCTGTGATGGCTGCGGCTTTGCAGGTTGCAGGCGCAAATTTTACAGAGAAGCCTGATGGCGCGATCATTGTGGGCGGAGAATTGCAGGGTGGCTGCACGGTCGATGCGTGTGGCGATCACCGTATTGCCATGGCGATGGCGGTGGCAGCACAATGTGCGGCATCTGACATTACAATTGAAAACTCAGCCGCCATTGCGACATCATTTCCAGATTTTGTGCCTTTGGCGCAATCGTTGGGTATGAATGTGCGTTGGAGTGAAAAGTAGTGACAGTTTTGTATTGGAAGCCGATTGAAGGGCTACAAGTTGCTATGGATGGTCCTTCAGGGTCAGGTAAGGGAACGGTTGCAAAACTTATTGGTCAAGAGTTGGGTTTACCCGTATTGGATACTGGTTTATTGTATCGCTTTGCGGGCTGGCAGGCTGCCGAAGCAGATGTGGATTTAGCCAGTGAACTGGCTGTCTTACAGGTGTTGAGGGAAGTGTTGCCAAAGATGCAGTGGCGTGCGGAAGGCATTTTTTTTAAATGCAATGATTGCACTTCGCAGCTACGTGGGGAGGATGTCGGCGGCTTGGCATCGCAGGTGGCTCACTATCCTGAAGTGCGAGCACTATTGCTTGATGTGCAGCGCGATATAGCGTTGTCAGGCTGTGTGATGGATGGTCGTGATATTGGTACGGTGGTCTTACCTGACGCACAGGCAAAGTTTTTTTTGACGGCGAGTCAGCGTGAACGGGCTCGAAGGCGTTGGGCGCAGTTACATGTGAAGGATAAGGAATTATCCATTGAGCAGGTAGCCGATGAATTGATGGAGCGCGATGGGCGCGATGCAGGGCGTGATTGTGCTCCGCTTGAACGAGCAAAAGGGGCGATTCAGATTGATTCCACGACGATGCGTGTGGATGAAGTGGTGGATCGTATCTTGGGCGTTTTAGAGCGTAGGAATTTGATTCAGGCAATTTAAAGTTTTTAGTTTTTAGATTTTATTTATAGGTGGAAACAAGAGTCATGATAGAAGAACAATCTGTAGAGAAACCTGTGGAATCACGTGTTGAAAATGTGGCGATTCCAGAAGAAGAAAATTTTAAGGCAATGTTTGAAGCCTCTTTGAAAGAAGAGCATAGCCTGAAAAAAGGCGAAAGCATTCGTGGTGTTGTTGTCGCAATCAATGATGAGAATGTCATTATGGATATTGGAACCAAAAACGAAGGCAGCATTGCTTTGACTGAGTTTGCTTCGTTATCGGTGGATGTGCCTGCTGTGGGTGCTGAAATTGACGCTGTTGTTGTATCTACTGGTGGTTCTGTACGCTTGTCTGTTTTGGAAGGAAAACGCCGTGAATTGTGGACTTCTGTTGATGCAGCTATGGCAGCAAACAAGACCGTGAAAGTAATCGTCACCTCAGAAGTGAAAGGTGGGTTTCGTGTGGATTTGGGTGGTTTGCAAGCCTTTATGCCGCGTTCAGAAGTGGATACACATGCAGGTATGGGTGCTGAGCAGCTGTTGGGCAATAGCTATGATGTGAGCGTGTTAGAAGCAACGCATTACCCCGCTAATATTGTTGTCTCTCGAAAACAGCCACTGGCTGCTGTTGCCGCAGAGAAGCAGGCTGCATTTTTTAAAGAAATAAGCCTTGGTGACAAAGTGACAGGTGAAGTAAAACGTTTGGCTGATTTCGGTGCCTTTGTTGACTTGGGTGGTGTCGATGCTTTATTGCACGTATCGGATATGGCATGGCGCAGACTTAACCATCCATCTGAAATGTTAAGCATTGGGCAGAGCGTGACGGCAGAAGTGGTGAAATTGAATGCTGATACAGGCAAGATTTCTATCTCCACCAAGAATTTACAACAGGATCCTTGGGAACATGTTGCCAGTACCTACGAAGCAGGTATGCGTTTAACTGGAACCGTGCGTAAACTATTGGATTTTGGTGCGGTTGTGGAGCTGGAAGCAGGTGTGGAAGGCTTGATTCATAGGTCCGAAATGAGCTGGACACGTCAGGATGTAAAGCCTACAGAAGTGTTGGCGGAAGGTGATGTGGTTGATGTTGCGGTATTGGAAATTGATTCCGAGCAACGTCGCATTCGTTTAAGCCTGAAGGAAGTTGCTGAAAACCCATGGCAAGCATGGATGTCTGAGCATCCAGAAGGTTCAAAAGTAACCGGTAAAATTCGTAATATGACAGATTTTGGATTCTTTGTTGGTTTGGCAGATGGTCTGGATGGCTTGGTACATATTGGCAATCTATCGTGGACTGAAAGCGGTGAAGATGTCATGAAAACATTCAGTAAAGGTCAGGATGTTGAGTGTGTTGTGCTGGGTGTGGATGTTGCTAAACAGCGTATTGGTTTGGGTATCAAGCAGTTATCGGACGATCCATTTGAAATTTTCATTGCAGGTGTAAAACGTGGCGCTGCGGTAAAAGGTAAGGTGGTTGAGCTTGGCACTGGCGCGGTATGGGTTGAATTGGCAGAGCATGTTCGTGCGCGTTTGGCATTGCGTGAAGTGCCTAGAGATTTGCCTGCATTGAAAGAAGGGGATGAAATTGAGGGTAAAGTCATTGATGTGAATCGCAAACGCCGTCAAGTTGATTTATCTATTCGCCAATTCTTGAATGATGAAGAGCGTGAGGCGATGCATCAGTATAGCCAATCGGTTAGTTCTGAAGAGGCTCCATCTGCACTGGCATTAGAATTACAGCGCAAATTGTTGGGTAAAGACTAATCATTGCTTGCTGAATGGGTGCTGGATGGGCTAAAGTAAGATATTGTAATGTAAAGTTACGTTTTTAATGGTGCTTTGCTGGGTAGTGTACATCCAAGTTTAAGTGTGGGAGGCGGTATGACCAAATCTGAATTGGTAGAGATTGTTGCAGAAGCGCATGGTCAGATTACACGGCGTGAGGCTGAAGTTGTAGTGAATGAGGTGATTACCGCTATTTCTACGGCTCTAAGTGAGGGTGATCGAGTGGAGTTGCGAGGGTTTGGTAGTTTTACAGTGAAAAAACGCGCACCACGTGTAGGGCGTAATCCTAAAACTGGCGAGTCTGTACATGTGCCTGCTAAGGTTGTACCGCATTTTAAACCAGGCAAAGAGTTGCGTGAACGGGTTGATGTTACAAGTTAAACGTATCACTACAATGTCTGTATTTAGTTCAGGCCGGAAACATTGGCTTAATATTGCTATTATGGCTTTGCTAACAGCATTTTTTATCGCCTTTGGCTTATCGAATTTGGTACTGGTTGATGTGGCATTGCTGGGTGTAAAGAGTCAGCCTGTACCACTTTATATGCCAGTTTTTATTGCCTTTTTATTGGGGTTTTCGGGCGGTATGCTTTCATTAAATTTTTCTCGACGTAAGCATAAAAAAGAAATTTCACAGCTGCGCGAAGAAAATAATTTATTGCATCAAGAGGTAGAAAATCTTCGTAACATCCCTTTGCAGGATGATGTTTAATATCAACTTTATTTTTCACATAGGTATGTCATGACTGCAACACTGCTTGTTTTATTGGTGGTAGGCTTATTATTTGTCTGGGTATTGTTTTGGCGGCAATGGCAGCATGATGATGAAGATGAGTCTACAACTATTGAGCATGATGAGCGCGTTTCTCCACTATTACGTGGAATTAATTATTTATTAACAGATGAGCCAGATCGTGCACTGCAAGAAATGGTGCAGGTAGCGAGGCTTCGTTCTGAAGCTGCTGATGTGTATATGGCTTTGGGTGAAATGTTTCGTTCACATGGGGAAATTGGGCGAGCGGTTCGCATTCATCAAAATATTCTAGCGCGCCCTGATGTATCTCCTGAACTTTACTTACAAGCGCATTTTGCGTTGGCAAAAGATTTCCAAACAGGCGGTTTGTTGGATCGCTCGCTACGCCATTATCAAAAAGTGTTAGATGTTCGCTCCGACCATTTGGATGCTTTGATGGCATCATTACGCATACGGGAACAGAGCAGTGAGTGGTTGAAAGCTGAAGAACTCCTATCGCGCATTGAACGATTACAAGGTAATGAAGATAGCCTACATCGAGCGTATTTATGGGGAGCCTTAGCGCAAGATGCGATGCAAAACGATGCATACGATGTTGCGCAGGAGTATATAAATAATGCTTTAGATTTGGCGAAAAACTGTGGCCATGCTTATATACTATTGGTGGACTTGGCACTTAAAAAAGATGATGAAGACAAGCTCCACCACACATTATCTGCAATGCAACATGAAGCACCAGACTATTTGCATTTGCTGATACCATTGTTAATGCAAAGCGATGTTTATACTGATGAGCTTATGATTTATTGGCAGGAACAGCATGATCATGAGTTGGCTTTGGCTTGGCTGGAGGAGGTTGCCAAAGATGATGTATCTGCGGCGGTTGCTTTGCGAAAAGAAATGAGCTTTGTTCCTGTAGGTTTACGAGAATCACTTCGTTTGGCTGCGATGGGTATGAATAGCGATGAATTCTTTGTGGGGCAGGCAAAAAAATGGCGCATGACGATGAAGCATTATGGCTGCACGCAATGTGGTGTACAGACGGTGGATATGCGTTGGCAGTGTCCGCAGTGTCACCAATGGGGAAGTATGTCTGCGATCATTGAAGGTGATAAAGTTAACGAACGAGGTGTCAGCATATGAGTGAAGGAGATATGAGGCAGCGTTTGATGGTTGCGTTGGACATGCCAGATGCTACCCAAGCGTTACATATGCGTAATCAACTGGCCGAGCATGTAGGATGGTTTAAAGTGGGTTTGCGTCTATTTGTAGCAGAAGGTGCCCCTTTGGTGAGAGAGCTGTTAAAATCACATAAAGTATTTTTAGATTTAAAATTTCATGATATTCCTAATACGGTGGCACAGGCGATTGAGAGTGCGGGGGCTTTGGGAGTGCAGATGGTGAATGTACACGCCGCTGGAGGATCCGAGATGTTAAAGCGGGCTGTAAAGGCTGCGGCAGCATTTTCTGATATGCAATTGATAGCAGTGACAGTTTTAACCAGTGATAGCATGCCTTCTGAACAAGCCAAAATTGTGGCCGTTGAGCGTGCTTTGCTGGCACGTGATGCTGGCTTGCATGGCGTGGTATGCAGTGTGCATGAAGTTGAAAGTATCAAAAAGGCTTGTGGCGATGATTTTGTAACGGTTACACCAGGTATTCGATGGGGTAATCAGGATATTCAAGATCAAAAACGGGTAGCAGATCCAGCCTTAGCTGTGCGACAAGGATCTGATTATCTGGTCGTCGGAAGACCCATTCTTCAAGCAGAAGTTCCTGCGGATGCTGCGGATGAGGCAGTATGCATGATGTCTAAAGGTTGATTAAGCGCTGATATTTTATGAATAGTCCTTGGCATATTTAAGAAACATACCAAGGACTATTAAGGTTGATTAAATAATGGAATTAGAAAATGCTGGTCTTTTTGAGAAAGAACTCCAATTTCATATCACCCAGCTCAATAATAGCACTATCTTCGAGCGTTGTGGGTTGGCTCGTAATGCTTGTGCCATTGACCTTAGCCTTGGCTAAACCTTCCAAGTGTGTGATATGGTAGCCAGTAGGGCGACGCGTAATCACGGCGGACTGTTTACCCACAGTGAATCCTTTTGCTTTAATGCGACAAGAGTCACCTTTTCCAAGGCTGGTCAGCGATGATGTAAGGTCAAAGCTTTTTCCTGCTTGAGAGCCAGTAATAACTTGCACTGCAGCCAACGGCATGGTTGCCGCTGTTGGCTTGTTCTTATTCAACAAAGCCTCTTTCGCTTGTGGCGTAATGATCATGGTTTTATCCATATCATCCTCTTCTTCTGGCTCGCTGGGTGCTGCGACTGGAGAGTCTTCAATCTGCACATATGTCAGCGTATGTTTGCCAATAAGAATGGAGTCGCCATGCTTTAGGATATGTTTGGTGATTTGCTTTTTATCAATCAATGTACCATTGGTACTGCCAAGATCTTCAAGAATGACTTTACTGCCAATTTTCAGAACGCGGGCGTGATGACCGCTGACTGCTAAATTATCAATATGAATAGCATTTTCTGGTTTTCGGCCGATGGATGTCTCCTCCGCCACTAGTGGGTACTCTGATATGATCGAATCTTTAAATCGAAGAATGAGTTTGCTGCTCATAGGTTTGTATCCTCCATCATCTTTACCAATCCTTAACTACGTCGAAACAGGCGCGATAAGAGCCCCTGTTTACGATGAAACTGCTTCGGTGTTTTCATAAGAATAACCGAAATATTATCCGGACCGCCTGCATCATTGGCTAATTGAACCAAAGCAGTCGCTGAATCTTTAAGGTTCTTATAGTTATCGATCAAAGTCAGGCGAATCGCTTCGTCGGGAACAACATCAGTCAAACCATCAGAACACATTAAATAAAGATCGCCATCTTGTACAATATCTTCAACAATATCAGGTTCAACCCCTGGCTCAACCCCTAAAGCACGGGTGACTAAATTCTTTATAGCCGAGTTGCGTGCATCGTCTTCGGTTAAGAGCCCGCGACGGACTTGCTCTTGAATGAGTGAATGATCTTCTGTGACGTGGGATAGGTTATCACCGCGCAATCGATACATGCGAGAATCACCAACGTGTGCAGCAGTGAGCCTGTCAGCATAAAATACTGCTGCAACAATGGTCGTCCCCATGCCTGCGCATTCACGCTTTTGTTGAGATGCTTCAAAAATAGCGTCGTTGGCGGTTGCAATCACCTCTTGTGCAAGCATTGACTCGCCTGTGAAACCTGTATCTTCATCAAGTTTAGCTTCGGGCATGTTAGCAAGACGGGCTTGTAAGCAGCGTGTTGTCACATCCACAGCCATGGCACTGGCAACTTCACCTGCATTATGACCGCCCATGCCATCAGCAAGCACAGCAAAACCAAGGTCGGGCGTTATACCAACGTAATCCTCATTATGGTTACGTTTAATACCCACATCGGTAAGCGCATGCATTTCTAATCCGCTCATTATTTTACTCCCTTTGCAGCCATCTCATGAAGGCATTGAATAATTTCTTTGATAACCGCTCCGCCATTGGCTATCCGCATTTCAGGATCTTTGGCTAGCATGTGATCAAGCAGTTTGGCAGTACGTTCGGTAATAGCACTATTATGTTCACGTATATCAGGGTGTGGTTCATTGGCAATTTGAAACATCAGTGTGGCCATCGAGTCCCCACGAAATGGGCGAACACCACATAACATTTCATACATCATAACACCCAGTGAAAATATATCTGAACGACCATCGACATGTTTTCCCGATAATTGCTCAGGTGACATATAGGATGGTGTTCCTAGCACAACACCTGTTTTGGTTTTGCTGGATGCTGTGATACGAGCAATCCCAAAATCGGTCACCTTGATGCTTTTATCTTTTAGTAACATGATATTGGCAGGCTTAATGTCGCGGTGAACAACGTTCTGTGATTGGGCGTAATGCAGGGCTTCAGCCACCTTACCACAAATTTTCATGGTTGCAGGAGCTGGGAATAACTTGTCTTTTTTGGTGTAAGGCGCAAGGTCTGCACCATCTAAGAATTCCATAGCAATATAAGCGAGATCATGCTCATCGCCAGCATCAAAGATGGTGACAATATTAGGGTGGTTGAGCATGCCAGCAGTCTCTGCTTCACGGAAAAAACGTGCTTTTACCTCTTCCATTTCATCGGCTTCAAATTCTTGCGCTAAGGCCATTGTTTTGATGGCAACTTCGCGATTAATTTTTGGGTCTTTACCAAGGTATACAGTACCCATAGCACCCTTACCAATTTCGCGAACAATTTCATATCGCCCAAGTGTTGGTTTTGCGCCACCAGTTATGAGTAAGTTGGAAATTCCGCCTGCTGTTGAGGCGCCAAAAATCATGGTATCACCCGCAGTTTTCATGCGCTCCATTCGTACACGGACATCTTTGTAAGACGGTTGATGCTCGTTAATGTATTCGTATGTGGAGGATGCTTTGTTAAACTGACGTTTACGTTCAAAGTCCAAAGCTAGATTATAGATACATTGTAAAATATCATCGTTAATAGGGCATTTGCGAAACTTATCGAAAGCCATATCAAGCATGCCTTGACTTTGGAAAGATAAGCCGAGCATTTTATTCGTTTCTGCTGAATCAGCAGCACTTCGCCCTTCGCCTAGATTGGATGAAAAATGTTGGTTGATGAATATGAGTATATGCCCTGTAACAAGCAGTATGGCGGCACTCATGGTTTGCAACCATAATGCGGCAGTGCTTAAAAACAGAAGGCTAGTAGTCAATAATATAATGAACAATACGATGGAGAGAATGATGCTGATAGTCATGCCGGCACGGGGAAGCAGTGTTATAAGGTAAATGCCAATAAGTATAATAAGTGCGTATTCAACAAGTTCAGCCCAAGAAGGTCTGCTATAGACGGATTCATCCAAAATGCTTTGCAATACATGCGCTTGGAACTCGATATCTGGCATGCTGTCATTGATTGGGGTCTTATAGATGGTTGCGATATTACGGTCAGTTAAGCCGATTAGAACAATTTTATCTTGAAAAGCTGAGTTGGGAATACGGTTTGAAATAACGTCATGGAAAGAATAGTGCTTAAAGGCAGGCGTATCGCCATCTCCATGAAACGCTGGATATATGCGCATTTGATCGTTTAAAGCAACCCCCAACATACCCAACTCAAGGTTTAAACCTAAATTCATATGGATATCAGAGACTGTCATCTTAAGGTCGCGTGCAGCCAGCAACAATGCAAATGAGGGTAGGAATGTGTTTTCATATTTAATCATTAATGGTGCAGAACGGGACACGCCATCTGAATCTAGACTGGTATTGGAAAAGCCTATACCCGCAGCAGAGGAGGCAAGCTCACTAAAAGGGTGATCGAGTTTGCTGGCAGGGATGGGTTTGAACGGTGCACCGCTACTTGATGTATTTTTGAGAGCGACAGCTTTTAAAAATGCAGGAACGGGAGTGTTCACCGATGCTGACCGAGCATTGTTATCAAATTGCATGGACATGTATACATCGCCACTTTTTTTAATGGCAGATGAGAGCATGTAATCACCGTCCATTGCTCGTATTTGCGCTTCAACCTGTTTGCTTCCTGCACCTTGACCAGCTTTGCGTAAAAGAGCTGCTATCTGCATGCTGTTGCTGGTTCGTTGTCTTTCAATAAAAGGAACATCTAACCCGACTACGCGCGCATTCGCATCGGATAACTTATTGATAATGGTTGCGAATTCGGATCTTGACCATGGCCAACCCCCGAGCCGTTGTATGGAGGCATTGTCAATATCAATCATAACGATATGATCATTGGTAGGTAGGCGATTGGCATTCACTGCCATGTCATAAACAGCGAAATCTAAAGATTTTAACGGGCTAAAGCTTGTGCTGTAGGCAAAGCCAAAAAGCAACGTGAGTAGTACGCCAATAAACCAGTCAGCTTTCCAAAAAGCTCGATTATTCAATGAGATCGCCCCCCTTCCTCATGCACTATAGCATTTTAACTGCGTAAGTGCCAAACCTATCGTAGTGTGCCGATTTTATCGGCAGACTCAAGCTTTGATTTTATGTTATTGAGAAAGATTGCTTATTGACATCATGGGCATCGATTCGTACCGTTCGCGCCGTTCTTATTCCCCGATAGTTCAGCTGGTAGAACGGTGGACTGTTAATCCATATGTCGCAGGTTCGAGTCCTGCTCGGGGAGCCATTTTATGAGAGAGTCTGTGAGAAATCACAGGCTCTTTTTTTTTGCACATCTTGACGTATGCTTGCCTCATGCATAATCAATTGATGATCGGTTTACAGGGCTTAAGCCTAAGCGAGAAAGAACGGCAGTGGTTGCAGGAAAAGCCTCCTTTGGGTGTCATTCTGTTTGCACGAAATATTGCATCTGCTGAGCAGGTGAAAGCATTACTGGATGAGGTGCGTCAATGTACTGGGCAGGCAAGTTGGGCTGCAATTGATGAAGAGGGTGGGCGCGTAAACCGTATGCATTGGGCTCCTTTTACAAATCGTAAACATGCGGGTGAGTATGGGCGCATGTTCTTATTGGATGCAGAAGGTGCCAAACAAGCGGTGTTTGATGATGCTTATAAGGTTGGTTGTGCATTAAAAGACATGGGATTTACACATAATTGCGCGCCAGTTTTGGATCTTTTTTTTAAGACTGGGCACAGTATTATTGGTCAGCGCTCTTACGGGCATGATAGACAGTTGGTTGCTGCTTTGGCGAGTGCATGTATGCAAGGTTTATTGGCTGCTGGTATTCAAGCTGTGGGTAAACATTTTCCAGGCCATGGGCGGGCTAATGCCGATTCACATATGTCGGTGCCAACAGTGGATACTGCGTTGGATGCTTTATTGCAAGAAGCAGAAGTCTTTAAAATGTTAGCTGAGCAAGGTATGCGGCATATGATGACAGCTCATATTGTATATACAGCGGTAGATAATCAGGTCGCAACTTTTTCACGCTTTTGGCTGCAGGATATTTTACGTCAACGCTTTTCTTTCAAACAAAAAATATGGAGTGATGATCTTTGTATGAAAGGTGCAGGGCTTTGCATCAAAGATGCCGTTGCTGATGCCAAGGCTGCTGGTTGTGATATTTTACTGGTATGCGAACCTGAAGGTGTTGAGGCCCTTTACGCTGAATAATTTATGCCTGATGATGTGCGAGTTCTTGCTCAGGTGCAGTAGCCTCATTGCCATCGGTTGAAGAGGCAAGCTCTTCAATGCGCCACGCACTTGTATCAGCAAGTAACGCAGTAACCAAGCAATGATTCATTTGATGTCCTGTGCGTTCACCTTCAAAGGCACCTGCAATAGGGAGTCCTGCCAAGGCTAAATCGCCCACAGTATCCAAAATTTTATGACGGACACATTCATCCTCATAGCGTAGACCGCTTTCATTCATGACGCGGTATTGATCCAACACAATGGCATTTTCCAACGAACCACCGAGTGCCAGGCCTGACTTTTGAAGTGCTTCGATTTCATGCAAGAAACCAAAGGTGCGGGCACGGCTAACTTCACGGGTATATGCCTGATTTGAAAAGTCGATACTAACCGAACGATTTTTTAACAATGGGTGATCATAGTCCAAAAGATAGGATACTTTAAAACCAGATGAGGGGTGAAGCGAGCAGCGCTTATCACCATCTGAAACTTCAATGCGTTTGAGAATACGTAAAACTTTTTTGGCTTTGTCTTGTTTACGGATACCTGCGCATTGAATTAAAAATACAAAAGGAGCTGCAGAACCATCCATGACAGGAACTTCAGCGCCATTTACTTCAATATGGGCATTATCAATGCCTAAGCCTGAAAGGGCGGAGAGTAAGTGCTCAACTGTGGATATATTAGCACCATTTTTGCCAATGGTTGTGCATAAACGGGTATCAGTGACATAATCTGCATGGGCTGGAATAGTAACATTTAAATCAGAGCGAGAGAATGTAATACCTGTATCCACATCGGCAGGATGTAGAACAAGTTGAATCTTTTTGCCTGAATGAAGACCAATGCCGCTACAGCGAATAGCATGATCTAAAGTCCGTTGTGGAATCATAAACACTCCCTGTTTACGTGATTAAATATAAGTAAACTCATTGCCCTGCAATATGCATGGCAATAAAATCTATGCAGTGATACAGGACACACTGTCAATAATCGCTGGCTATCATGCCATCATTTGCCAGCATTGAAAGGTTTTATCGTGCTTAAGGTGCTGATTTATTAAGCATTACAACAAATCAGCACCTTCTAAAGGCGACCAGTTCTATTGTTAAATCAATCTGCCTGCCTACGAATCCATGTTGGAATAGATAGTTGATCTTCATCATATGCCAAAGCATTCGCTGTTTGTGCGGAGGTGCGAGAGACAGTCGGGGCATCAAATGTTGCATAATCGATGCTCTGGTTGGCCGAGTTTGCTGCTGGAATAGGAATGTTTAAACTTCCTGTAGTACTATTGCTACTGGCGATACGAGGTGTGTTTGTGCTACTTTGATTCAAACCCGTTGCCACAACGGTGACGCGTAATTCGTCACCCATACTATCATCATTCACACAGCCAAAGATGATATTAGCATCTTCATCAACCATATTTTCGATGATGCCAACAGCTTCGGTGACTTCATGCAGTCCCATTTCAGAGTTGCCTGTCACATTGACCAGAATACCGCGTGCGCCATGGATATCGACATCTTCTAATAGAGGTGAAGAAATTGCCATTTCAACTGCTTCACAAGCACGATTTTCGCCACTGGCCGAACCAGCACCCATCATTGCCATACTACGGTTTTCACTCATGACAGCTTTGACATCGGCGAAATCCACATTGATATAGCCAGAGTTTGCAATCAAATCGGAAATGCCTTTCACTGCTTGCAGAAGAACATCATCGGCTTTACGGAAAGCATCCATCAGTGCGGTATTTTTACCCACTGCACCGACTAATTTTTGGTTGGGAATGGTAATCAGCGTATCAACATATTTACGCAATTCTTCGATACCAGCTTCAGCTTGGCGCATGCGACGTTTGCCTTCGAATGCAAAAGGTTTGGTCACAATGGCAACGGTAAGAACACCCATTTCACTGGCGACTTCAGCAATCACTGGAGCCGCGCCAGTACCTGTGCCGCCACCCATGCCTGCGGTAATAAATAGCATGTCTGTATCAATTAACATCTCACTGATGTGTTGTTTTTCAATTTCAGCAGCTTCTTTACCTAAATTAGGGTTTGCACCCGCGCCCAAGCCACGTGTTTTATCGCCACCCAACTGCAAGCAAACTTCAGCCTGACTCTTCTCAATGGCCTGTGCATCGGTGTTGGCAACAATAAATTCAACCCCTGTCATGTTTTGGGTAATCATATTGTTGATGGCATTGCCTCCGCCACCACCTACACCAATCACCTTGATATTTGCTGTTAATCCACTTGTATCGTCCAACTCGTAAAAAATAGCCATGTCCCTCTCCTGTTTGTCTTTATCGTGTTTTTTTATTACTTTAAATTGTATGTCACATGTGTTGTTAAGGTGTATCTCCAAACCATCGTCGCATGCGATGAAAAAGCCCTTGCTGATTTTGTGAAGGGTGTTTGTGTGGTGTTTGCTGTCGATAACGCTGACCATAAAGCAGCAAGCCAACGCTGGTGGCATAAATGGGGCTGGAAACTACATCAACAAGTCCACCGACGCCTTGCGGCCGACCCAAGCGAACAGGTAGCCCATCGAAGGTTTCTTCTGCTAGTTCCACCATACCTTCGAGTAATGAACTGCCTCCGGTGAGTACCAAGCCAGCAGCAATAAGCTCTTGGTAGCCAGAACGTTGTAATTCGGCTTTCACCAGCTCAAAAAGTTCATGCACACGCGGCTCTAAAATTTGTGCCATAATTTGACGTGGCATTGGGCGCGGTTGACGACCGCCAACACTGGGAACCTCGACCTGTTCTTCAGGCCCAATCATTTCAACCATGCATGATCCGTATTTGATTTTTAATTGATCAGCCTCACGCGCTGAAGTGCGCAAACCAATCACCAAATCATTGGTAAGGTGGTCGCCGCCGATAGGTATAACAGCGGTATGGCAAATGGCGCCATCAATAAAGATGGCGATATCGGTTGTGCCACCGCCAATATCAATCAATACCACGCCAATATCTTTTTCATCTTGGCTAAGAACAGACTCACTGGATGCAACTTGTTCCAAGACCATGTCTGCAACATCCAAATCACAGCGGTTACAGCATTTGATAATGTTTTGTGCCGATGAAACAGCACCAGTAATCATATGAACCCTTGCTTCCAATCGAACGCCAGACATGCCGATGGGTTCACGGATGCCATCTTGTTGATCAATAATGTATTCCTGCGGCAAAATATGCAGAATTTTTTGATCAGCTGGAATTGCCATGGCACTGGCAGCATCAACGGCTCGCTTAACATCCTCTTCTGTGACTTCGCCATTTTTTGTAGCAACGACGCCATGTGAATTACAGCCATGAATATGGTTCCCTGCAATGCCCACAAAGACGGAATGAATCTCAGAGCCAGACATCATCTCAGCTTCTTCGACAGCCAAGCGAATAGATTCGACAGTGCTTTCAATATTGACGACCACACCCTTGCGCAGACCTCGCGAGGGGTGTTTTCCGATGCCGATGACATCAATATGTCCATCGGGTGAAGCTTCTGCCACGACACAAGCAATTTTACTCGTGCCGATATCAAGCCCTACAATGACATTCTGGTCATGTTTTGACATTTAAATAACCCCCTCATGTGCAGCAGGCCGTAAAAACCAACGGTTTTCCAAGCGCGTATCAATGCGCCAGTTTCCGGAATGCCAACGTGGCTGCTTTAATATACTGCTAAGTTGTAAAATGCTTTTTAGACCGCGTGCGCCAAAAGGAACTTGCCACTGCTGCCCAGCTATAAGGTTTAATTTCCAGCCTGTATGCGAGGCAAACAACTCGCTACTACGCGCAAACCATTGCGGCTCTTCTTTTTTAAGGGTCGCGAGCCATTGGCATGCTGCTACCAAGTGGTCTTGCTGCATGCGTAAGACAGGTAAATCAGAGGACTCACCATGCCTCCGAGCCCGATAGGCGATACCCTGCTCATCGACAAGGTAAAGTTGACCTTGCTCATTGCTCGCCTTTCCGTTGACTTCACCCTTATTCAACCATAATGCAATGGCTTGGCGTGGTGTTACATGGATGACCAATGTGTTGGGCAGTTGACGCTGAATGTTAATCTCTGCCAAATCAGGCACTTTGTTAAGCAGTTGCTCACGCAATAGGGCCGGGCGGGAATGCCAGAAATCAAGCTTATCCATATTGTTTAAGGCATGCTCAATGTCGGCCTTTAGCGGAGCCGCAGCATGAATGTTCCAGTGTTTGATACTCAGGTTTTGATTCAATGACCATGCTCCTGATAAAATACCAGCAAGCACTACGAGGCTAACGAAACTTGTGAGAGCTATTTGTTTCCAATGAAACACACGCTCTACTTTGATAATGTCTTTGACGCGGCGTTGATTGCTACGGATGCGGTTCATGCCATACCTCCGTGTTGCAACGTTGCGGATGCTAAGATATTCAAACAAAGCTGTTGGAAATCGATGCCTGCCGCCGCCGCCGCTTTAGGTAGTAGGCTGGTTTCAGTCATGCCAGGAATGGTATTAACCTCTAGAATGATGGGCGCACCACCATCACCAACAATCATATCCACGCGCGGCGCACCTTTGCAATTTGTTGCTTGTACGGCTTGTGCGGCCTGTTCCATACACAGGCGAAGTGTCTCGGCTGGTAAACGGGCGGGGCAGAAATATTCGGTTGCTCCCTGTGTATATTTGGACGCAAAATCATAGACACCTGATTTCGGGCTAACTTCAACAGGCATCAATGCCGTGCCATTAAGCACCGATACGGCGATTTCCACGCCGTTTACAGGCATTTCCGCCATCCAGCTGCGGGCTGGATCAAGTTCCAAGCCCTGCCATGCTTCCTTGTTGGCGACGTGATGCAAACCCACACTGGAGCCTTCATCGACGGGTTTGATAAATACAGGGTAGCGAATAGGGCCATCGGCGCGAATGGCAATATCAACAGGTGTTTTAAGTCCGGCATGCTGCAAAACTTGTTTGGTGAGTACTTTATCCATGCAAAGTGCCGATGTTGCAACGCCAGATCCAGTGTAAGGAATAGACATGGTTTCAAGTAAACCTTGGATGCAACCATCTTCGCCCCATGTGCCATGCAATGCGATAAAGGCAGCGTCAATACCAGTATGTTTAATATGAGATGCCCAATCGCTTTGTAAATCAATGGCGATGACATCCAAACCTGCCGTTTTCAATGCATCAAAGACGGCATGACCTGATTTTAGTGAAATTTCACGTTCTGCTGAAGTTCCCCCCATCAATACACCGACTTTTTTGAAAGGAAGGGTTTGCGCGGATTGGCTCATTGCACCGCTTCCAATATGCTAACTTCGGTTTCTAGTTTGATAGCAAATTTTTCTAGGACGCTTTGTTGAGCCAATTGAATAAGGGCTGTAACATCACTGCTCTGGGCCTGACCAAGATTGACGATAAAATTGGCATGAACTTCGGATATTTGAGCGTTGCCAATAACTTTACCTTTAAGCCCAACAGCTTCAATCAAACGTGCGGCATAATCACCTTTGGGATTTTTAAATACAGAACCACAGTTAGGCATGGACAAGGGCTGTGTTTGTGAGCGCCTTTGCCGCATATCTCGCATCACATCACGAATACTTTGTTGATCGCTTATTTGCAGTTTGAAACTAGCGGAGGTGATAATCGACTGCTCTGGAATTTGGCTATGACGATAAGCCATGTGTAATTGCTGTTGGCTTAATGTTTCTACGCGTCCATCACGGTGTATAATATCAGCATGCAGACATGTATCAGAGACTTGTTGTCCGAACGCACCTGCATTCATGGCAATACCACCGCCTAAATCGCCAGGTACAGTTGCCATAAACTCTAAGCCACTTAAGCCTGCGCTGGCGGCTGTTTGCGCAATCTTGGACATGCGGCTTCCTGCTTGAGCGGTCAATGTTTGACCGTTAAGTTGAATATAACTCAACATGCCTAAATCGATCACCATGCCATTAAAACCTTGATCTGCTACGAGTAAATTGCTGCCGCGACCCAAAGCTAAGATGCGTATATCATGGGGAATCAATGCCAGTGCCTGACACAAAGACTCTTTATCATTAGGCTTGAAATACCAAGTTGCAGCACCACCAATGGCAAGTGTGGTGTGTTTTGCCATAGGCTCATGTTGACTAAGCTCGCCGAAGGGTAGCAATGACTGTTGCCAAGGCATTAGCTTTTCTCCCCATGTTTATTCTCATTTAGGGCTTGGCGCAATTGTACTCCTAGTGAACCAACGGAGCCTGCACCCAAAAGTAATACAATATGATTTTCATCAAGTGCTTGTTTGGCACTTGCAAAGGCTACATCCAAATCATCCACCAAGGAGACATGACGATGACCACGACGCAGTAGCCCTTGTTGCAACACTTCGGATGTTGCGCCTTCGATAGGTTCTTCACTGGCTGCATAAACAGGCAATAAAACAAGCTCATTGGCAAGCTCAAAACTGCCAAGGAATTCATCCATTAAATCGCGCGTGCGGGTATAGCGATGCGGCTGGAAAATCACTGTGATATGGCGCTCAGGCCAACATGTGCGCGCTGCATCCAATGTTGCTAACAACTCTTTTGGATGATGAGCATAATCATCAACTAACACTGTATTTTTGTATTGGAAACATTGAAAACGGCGTTGAATGCCAGCAAAGCTTTTGAAGCCCTTTTGAATCGTTTTCCAATCAATATTGAGGTCACGTAAAACGGCAATCGCTGCCAAGGCATTCTCAGCATTGTGCTGACCAGGCATGGGTAAATAAAGTTCTTGGGTTTGTTTTTCATCATGCAAGCCAATTGTTAGTATTTGAGCATAGCCATCACTTAACGATTGCATGAGGTGAATATCTGCTTGTGGGCTACTGCCATAGGTCGTAATGGGTTTGTGTACGTGTTCACGTAAGCTAGCAACATGGGGGTGCTCTTGATGCAGAACAACGCGGCCATAAAATGGAGTTTGATTTACAAACTGTGCAAAAGCCGTCATGAGTGTATCAAAATCGCCGTAATGATCGAGATGTTCAGGGTCAATGTTGCTGACCACTGTAATGGTGGGTGATAAATGCAAAAATGAGCCATCACTTTCATCGGCTTCGGCAACAAGCCAAGGGCTAGTGCCAAGATGCGTATTGCTTCCTGAGGCCATTAACCGGCCACCAATCACATAGGTAGGGTCAAGCCCCGCGACTTCCATGGCATGGGCAATCATAGAAGTAATGGTTGTTTTTCCATGGCTGCCAGCAATAGCAATGCCCTGTTTCATGCGCATCAATTCAGCCAACATTTCAGCACGCGGAATCACAGGTATTTTACGTTCGCGCGCGGCCATGATTTCAGGGTTACTTTCATTGACAGCCGATGTAATCACGACCACTTCAGCATCACCAATATGTTCGGCAGCGTGACCCATAGCAACGGGAATACCCAAAGCGCGCAAACGTTGAACATTGGCACCATCGGCGACATCACTGCCTTGCACATGAAAGCCTTGGTTATGCAACAACTCAGCAATACCGCTCATGCCAATGCCGCCAATGCCGGTGAAGTGGATGAGTTGAACACGGGATTTCATATAAGATCTTCCTCACGGACAGTTTTTTCGGATTCGTCTTTTTTTGATGTATCTTTTTCTAAGCCACTTTTTTCCAGCCAAACTGCCAATACATCCAGTTGACGTTGTTTAGCATCTTTTACACGCAGCAAGCAGCTGGCTTTGTGCATCATTTGCAATTGCTTGCTATCAAATAACGTCTGACCAATCAGTTGTGCCAGTGTGTTGGCATTATACTCGCCTTGCTCTGCTAAGAGAGCAGCTCCTTGGTCACTTAAACTGCGTGCATTGAATGTTTGATGTTGATCGGCGGCATGAGGTAATGGGATAAAAATACAAGGTAAACCCACCATACTGGCTTCAGCCACGGTCATAGCCCCAGACCTAGCAATCATCAAATCACCACGGGCATAGAAATCAGGCATATCAGAGCAAAAAGTCATGACTTCGGCGCTGATACCGGCTTGTTGGTAGCTAGATTCAACTTTTGAACGCTGCTTTTCATTGCCGCCACAGACATGAAGCACTGTGAAGTTTTTGCCTTGCTTATGTAGTGTGATGCATGCCTGTGGAATGTTTTGGTTGAGAAAGCGTGCGCCTTGTGAGCCGCCCAATACAAGTAAGCACGGCGGCATGTGTTGCTGCCATTGGATGTTGCTAATATCTGTGCGGACAATATTACCCGTGTGTATCGTCTCTTTAGATTTCAAATGAGCTTGGGCGCCTGAAAAACCCAACATCATGCGTTTGGAAAAGCGTGCCAAAGTGCGATTTACTAAACCGGGTACGGCGTTTTGTTCGTAAAGCACGACGGGGATACGGCTAATCAAAGCGGCAATCACACCCGTAGCACTGGCATAACCACCGACACCCACGAGCAGTGTTGGACGTTGTTTTTTCCAATGCTGGCAAATGTTGTAAACAGCGAGGGGCATCTCCCATAACAATACGCGAAGCTTGTGCACCGGCCCAACTCCCTGCACGGCATGCATTTTCAGCAGTAGTATGTTTTCACCACGCTCAGGCAATAATCTAGCCTCAAGGCCACGCTCAGCACCGATAAAGCTTACTTGTAGCTCGCTCCACCGTTCGCGCGCGGCATCAGCCAGTGCCAAGGCTGGCATTACATGACCGCCTGTGCCGCCACCAGCAATACAGAGTCGAGGTACGGTATTGCTCATACTATTACCTCGGCAGCTCTTTCTTTGCGAACGCTATTGTTTTGCTGGATAGGTAAATGCCTATGAATCCCCAGTAAAAGACCCATTAAGATACAGTTGCCAAACAGTGCACTGCCACCATAAGAGAAAAATGGAATAGGCATACCTTTGGTTGGAATCATACCCATGACTGCGGCAAGATTGATAAAGAAGCTGATACCAATGAGCAAGGTGCAGCCCATAGCAAGCAAGCGTTCAAAGGTTTGCTCACAACGCATGGCCAGTTGTAGCCCACGCATAATAATAATACCGAAAATGATAATCAGGCCAGCGGTGCCGATAAGCCCAAGCTCTTCGCCCATGACTGCAGCAATAAAATCGGTAAAGGCTTCGGGCAGGTAAAAAAGTTTTTGCACGCCTTGACCTAACCCTGAGCCTGTTAATCCTCCAGAACCAAAGGCAATCATAGATTGAATCAATTGATAACCACTGCCAAATTGATCTGCCCATGGGTCGGTAAAGCTTAATAGACGCTCAACACGGTATGGTTCAGCGATGATTGCAATGATTGTAATGGGAACTAAGACTGCCGCAATGCCAGCTAAATGACGAAAAGGAACACCGCCGACAAACCATAGTGTGAAACATACGCTGGAAATCAGAACTGAATTGCCGAAATCTGGTTGTAACATAAGTAATACCAGTGCACTACAAAGTATGATAAGCATAGGAGCTAGGCCACTGGAAAGTTGTTGTAAGCGATCGGGGAAAGTCCCCATATAATATGCCATATATAAAATAATAGCGGGTTTTAGCAGCTCGACAGGTTGCAGGCTAATACCAAAAAGTGAAAACCAACGTGTTGCACCATTTAGACTTTGACCTGCAATAAGTACCATCAGCATGAGCAATAAAGCAACGACAAGTAATGGTAAAGATGCGGCTTTCCACCATGATGGGTGAACGCGTGAAATACCCCACATAAGCAAGAGACCAACGGGGATATAAATGAGCCAGTGGCTAATAATTCGGAATGCATCGTTATAACGCACTTCCGCAACACTTAAGCTGGCACTACTGACCATCAGTATGCTTAACGTTAGCAATGCGATAACGCAGCCAATAAGGATGGAATCAATAGGAGAACGCATTAAACCTGTTTTTCCAAATGCTGGATAGCATTAGCAAAGGCATGACCACGCTCGGCATAATTGCTAAACTGATCTTGGCTAGCAGCGGCAGGTGATAATAAAACAGGCAAATTGCTTGCATGCGTGGCCGCCATTGCTACAGCACGTTCCACGGTGCCACCCACCGTGTAACTGATGCCAGCTTTTTGTAATAGCTGAATATAAGCCCCTTTTTCTTTACCAATAACGATGGCGTGTGACACATGTTTACTCACAGTGTTTGCGAGAGGCATTAAATCGAGACCTTTACGCAAACCACCACAAATCCAAATGCTTTGATCAAAGGAGCTTAATGCCGCTTGTGCAGCAGCAGGGTTGGTAGCTTTGGAGTCATCGAACCAATCGTGCCCAGCCACATTGCCAATGAGGCGTAAGCGATGTGGCAGACCACGAAATGATGATATTGCCTCACGAACCACGAGATTAGAAACACCAAAATCAGCTGCTGCCTGTGCTGCAACAGCAAGATTAATATGCTGGTGCAAACCACGTGTTGGGATGCGTTGGCAATTAAGACTTTGACGGTGCCCATCTTGATGCCAAAATAAAGTATGGTGCTTATCATTGCTTACAATACCAGCAGCCAGTGTTTCAATGGCAGGGTGATCTTCGGCAAGTTGGCCAAAACGGTGTACCAAAACGCCGCGTTCGGAGAGCTGTTCACTTAAAGCATCCCAGGAATCGCCTGTAGGTAACATGGCGGTATCACCCGTAGTTTGATGAGCGAAAAGGCGTAGTTTTGCTTCTAAATACGCTTCTTCATCATCATGCATATCGGCATGGTCAGGTTGAATATTTAGTAATGCAGCCCAGCCAGGACGAATGTAATTACAACGTTCTAGCTGAAAGCTGGAAAGCTCTAGGGCGATACGGTTAGGCAACCTATCGTGACCGATGAGATCCAGCATAGGCGTGCCAATATTGCCACCTGTATCACAGCCGCCAGGCAGTGTTTCTAACAGTGTTTGAATGGTTTGTGTGGTGGTTGTTTTGCCATTGGTACCCGTAATGGCAATCAATGGTGTGTTACAATGTTCCAAAAATAGGCCTAAATCGCCTTGCATAGGAATGCCTGCATCACGGACTTCTTTTAGCGTTGGGTTGGCCCAATGAATGCCTGGGCTAACCCAGATATAATCAAATGTTTGAAGTGTTTCACTGCTGAGCACACCACTGTGCAGTGGGATGTTCAAACCATCTGGAAGTGTATCTAGTTTTTCATCAAAGGCTTCGCATGGGATATTTTTCTGCAATAGAAAATGGGCGATAGAGATGCCTGTTTTACCCATACCGATGATGGCGTGTTTTTGTAAAGAGTTTGTCATCATGGGCTTAGCGAATCTTCAAGGTAGCGAGTGCCACCAAGGCTAATAAGAATGAAATAATCCAAAAACGCACGATCACCTTAGGCTCAGGCCAACCTTTTAGTTCGTAGTGGTGATGGATAGGAGCCATACGAAAAACGCGTTTGCCCGTAAGTTTAAAACTGGCAACTTGAACCATCACAGAAACAGCTTCTAGAACAAACAACCCACCAGCAATAGCTAATAGAAATTGTTGATGTACTGCACAAGCTATAAACCCTAAAGCACCACCCAGTGCCAAGGAGCCAACATCACCCATAAATACTTGGGCTGGGTAGGTATTGAACCATAAGAAGCCCAAACAAGCGCCCATAATTGCACCGCAGAAAATAGTCAATTCGCCTGCGCCGGGAACGTAGGGGATCAATAGGTAGTCAGAGAATTGGACATGGCCAGCAAGGTATACAATGACGGCCAAAGCCATGGCTGTCATAAAGGTTGGGGTAACAGCTAGCCCATCTAATCCATCGGTTAAATTCACTGCGTTAGATGTGCCAATAAGCACAAATACAACAAATAAAATATACCAGTAACCCATGTCCCACTGCACAGCAAAGAATGGAATATCCACAATAGGTGCTGTGGTTTGTATCAATCCGACCGCAGCAATACCGCCGAATAGTAATTGTAATGAAAGTTTCCAGCGGCCAGACAAGCCCTTGCTATTTTGTTTGGTTAACTTGAGATAATCATCCCAACCACCAATCAAGCCATAACCCAGCGTAACCAAGAGAGCCAACCAAATAAAGTGATTGGTTAAGTCAGCCCATAATAATGTGGAAACGGTTAAGCTAAATAAAATAAGTAGACCGCCCATGGTTGGCGTACCTTGCTTGGATAAGTGACTTTGTGGTCCATCGTCACGGATAGGTTGACCTTGACCCTGCAAATCTTTCATCCAGCGGATAAAAGTAGGCCCTACCACCCAGCAAATGACCAACGAGGTTACCAGTGCTCCTATGGTGCGGACGGTGATATACTGAAATAGATTGAGGAATGAGTAGTCATCAATTAATGGAACAAGAAGATTATATAACATGTGTGTCTCCTTGGCCTGCAAGTAGGCTAACAACACGATGAAGTTGTATGCTATGTGATGCCTTGATAAGGATGCTGTCTTGGGCTGTAAACATCGATTGATGATCACTTAGCCACGAGAGTAATGAGTCAGTGTCAGCAAACCATTGAGACGACGAATGCTGTTCATGTAAGGCATGCATATGTGTGCCAATCAGCATAAGTATGTCTACTTGCGATACATCAAGCTGCTTGTGAGTAATTTCTGCATCACCACCCAATTCGGCCATATCACCAAGGATAGCGATACGGCGCTCTGGCATGGCTGCCAATGTATCAATTGCAGCCTGCATGGAGGCAGGGTTGGCATTATAGCTATCATCCAAAATAGTGCAGTGATTGATGCCTGAAATTGTTTGTAAACGCCCCTGCACAGGTTGCCAAGATGCGAAAATATCAGCCAATTGCGCAAGTCTAATATGGCGCTGATGGCGTTTAAGATATTGCATTACAATGGAAGCCGCAAAAGCCATGTTAGCGCCCCAATGTGATGCTGGAAGTGATAATGTTAAGGATGCAGATTCACCTTGAT
>Ga0316202_10000574_pt1 | contig 37914 bp, 35 predicted proteins | sample 3monrhotite_MG_FD_204934 | JGI IMG/M metagenome (GOLD analysis project Ga0316202, IMG submission 204934) | Microbial mat bacterial communities from mineral coupon in-situ incubated in ocean water Damariscotta River, Maine, United States -... | ecosystem: Environmental > Aquatic > Marine >...
CCGTTTTGCCTGTGATCGTCGCGAGCGCCGTGTGCGCTGACGAGGTCGTCCCGCCGACGCTGGTCGTCCGCAGTGGACCAGGTGCTCAGTATCGCCAGGTTGGAGTCCTCAAGCAGGGGACGCCGGTTCAGCCCATAGGGCAGGCCTCGCGGGGCTACCTCCCGGTCAGCTTCGCTGGCGGACGAGGTTGGGCTCCAGAGCGCTTCATTCGCCGCTCGGGCCAGCCGGCTTCGAGCTCCCAGCCGGGTGCCCTCGGGACGAACCCCTTCACGCCGGTTCCCGCTCCGACTCAACCCGGGACCCCCGGCATGACCACGCCCGCGACCCCCGGCATGGCGACGCCCGCGACCCCCGCCCAGCCGACACCCGCGCTGCCGATCGCTCCCCTGCCGCCTCAGCCTCAGCCTCAGCCGGCTCAGCCTGCGATCCCGGGGGTGCCGGCCACGCCCGCTACGCCTAACTTCACGCCGACCCCCTTGGGCGGGCCCTCGAACACCGGGAGCGGCACCAGCTCGGGCTCGAACCCCCTCGGGAACATTCTGGGAACCGTCGGAAACGTCCTGGGCGGATCTTCGTCGAGCCAGAACAGCAACCCCCTCACGAGCGCCCTCGGCAACCTCGCGAACGGAGGAGGCTCCGGCAGCAATCCGCTTCAGAGCCTCCTCGGAGGGTCCGGCTCTGGCGGCAACCCGCTCCAGAGCCTCCTCGGAGGGTCCAACTCGGGCCGCGGTCCCTCGATCCTCAACTCGGGGAACACCTCGCCGATCACGGGCGGCGGCACGCCCGCAGCCACGACCCCGGGCGGCACGACTCCCGCACCTGGTGGGAACTTCTCGAACCCTGGCGCCGTCGGTAAGACGGTCAGCGTGACCGCGACTCAGCTGAACGTCCGGACGGGACCGGGCACGCAATACCGCGTGATTGGAGCTCTCTTCCAGGGCGCTCAGGTCCAGGTCACCAACAACTCGGGTCCCTGGTTCGAGATCCTCCAGACCTCCGGCGCCAAGGGCTGGGTCCACGGCGCCTATCTCAACGGCGGGGGCGGCCAGAAGCTGGCGCCCACGTCCACGATCCCCGGCGGCCCCAGCGTCAACACCGGCGCCACCGGCGCCCTCCCCGGCTCGGCCGGGAGCGGTGCGCCTCCCGGCGCAGGCAACGAGCGTCGAAGCCGGCGGGGCTTCATTCAGCTCGCCAACTCGGGCACCGGCTACTACACCTACTACGCGGCGAGCAAGCGGTGGGCGAGGCCGACCGTCGTCTACGGCGTGATGCGCACCGCCCGGCGCCTCGCCCAAGCCGGCCTACCTCAGCTCGGAGTTGGTGACATGAGCCTGGAGAACGGTGGGGACATTCAGGGGCACGCCGCCCACGAGAATGGCAACGAGGTCGACTGCCGCCTCATGTATAGCGACCGGGTGAACCGGCCTGGGACGATCAACCACCCCAGCTACAGCAGCGCTTGGACGACGACCGCGATCCGCATCATGCGGTCCGAGATCCCCACTCGCACGGTCCTCTTCAACGACCGGAGCACGATCCGCGCCGGCTACTCGCGCTACTTCGCGAACCACGCGAATCACTTTCACTTCGGCTCCCGATAGGCCTCAGCCTAGAAGAGGTTGCAAGAAGGCTGGCCGCGATGCGGCCAGCTTTCTGGCGTGTGAGGGTCAGGTCACGGCCTCATTCGAGAACGCGATGAGAGCAGGGCGATCACGCCAGGGCAGAGGGGCGGAGGTGTCAGTGGGTCTGGGCGGGTCTCTCGCCCAGTAAGCCGGAGCCCCTGAGGAAGAGCTAGCGCGGGAGGCCGAGGACGTAGAGGACCTCGTTGGGGCGCGCGCTCAAGAGGGCGTAGACACCGAAGGCGCAGGCGTTGCCGAGGACGTGGAGCCCGAGGGCGGGCCAGAGCGATCGCGTGACCTCGGTCAGGCGGCAAGCCACGAGGGCGAACACGTAGTGGAGGAGGAGCGGCGGGAGGGCTCGCCAGCCGACGAGGTAGTGCCAGCCGACGAAGGCCAGGGCGCAGACCACGGCAGCGGGGACCGGCGTCAGCCGCTCGCGGAGTCCTCCGTAGACGACGCCCCGCCACAGGATCTCCTCGGTGATAGGTCCTAGGACGACGAATCGGACGCCGAGCACGATCGTGGTCGACGCGAGGGCGAACATCGGCTGTGACATTCGCAGGAGCCCTTCGGTCGTTTCGTGCGGGAAGAGGCTCGCTCCGACGACGGCTCCGAGGGTGGCCCCGAGCACGACGAGGGGCGCCATGATCCCCAGGGTCTGGAGCGCGACTCCTCCGCCGCCAACTCGGAGGAGCTCGGGTCGACGGCGGCGGAGGATGAAGAGCGCGGCCGATCCGAGAATGAGGTACACGCCGACGATGACGAGCTCGGTCCCTAGCGAGCCCTTGGCCAGGATTCCGACCTGGTTTCCTTGGGCGTCGTAGATCGTGGAGCGGAGCACGACCGCCCCAGCCTTGAGCGCCTCGTGCCCGAGGGAAACTCCGTCTAGGAGGGCTTCGTCGACCCAGAACCCAAGTCCGCGGTGGGGCGGGACTCCGGTCACGATCCCCGCCAGGTAGGTCAAGACGAGGGCGGCGACTCCCCAAGCGAAGGGCAGGCGCCGGGCAGAGGATTCAGGGGGAGCCGGAGGATCCGCCAGTGGCTCTGCGATCAGATCCTCGGCGGGATCTTCGATCGCGTCCTGGCTGGGTTCCTCGTTCGTTGGCTCTGGCGTGGGGGTCACGGAGCGCGCGGAGCGTTGGGGTCGGCGGGCGGGAGGGCGCCGATCAGCTCCTCGATCATGGCCTCGAGCTCGAGGGGGCAGGGGTCGTCGTCTTCGCCTTCGGCGACCACGAGGGAGATTGCGCGGGGCATGAACACGCCCTCGTGCTCACCACCCACGTGAAGTCCTAGGCGGACGAGCTTCCCGGAGTCGGTTCCCAGGCTGAGGCTGAAGTAAGCCTGGGGCGGCGAGTCGGCGCTAGCGAGCTGATAGCCGCGCTCTTGGAGCACTCGCTGGGCGCAGAGCAGGGCGCGTTGGAGAAGGGGTGGGGCCTCCTCGATCGCGCCGACCTCGACTCCGGCTCCGACGCGATAGTGCGAGGAGAGGGCGGCGATCGAAGCCGCTGGCGCGCCATAGGCCCAGACCGGGTCGCCCTCGAGGACTGCCCCTAGGACCGCGACCCGGGGGCGAGTGTGAACCTCGAAGCGCTGCTCGAAGCGGACGCCGACGACTTCGGGGTCCGCGCAGCACCCCAGGGTCAGGCCGAGGGCTCCGGCCAAGAGCACGACCCGGAGGATCAGAACGCGAGTCCGATCGAGAATGAGAGCCCGTTGGCGCTCAGGGATCCCTCGATCCGTCCGCCGCGTGCTCCGAGGACGGGGCGGGCTCTGACGTTGAGGAAGCGATACTCGAGCGAGAGCGAGAGAAACTCGGGGATCACGTTCAGCCGAGCCCCGATCCGGAACTCGAAGTAGCTGGCTTCGGCTAGCCCTGCGTGCCTCCAGCTCCAGTTCATGAACTGAGCCTGGCTGAACATGGTCAGGTAGGGGAAAGGCGTCAGCTCGACCAGTCCGCCGAAGCTCGGCGAGAGGAGCTCACCCCGGACTCGGCGCTCGACGGTCCGAGCGCTCGGGCTGAACTTGGCCGCTTCGAGGTCGACGTTCAGGCGGAAGTAGCGCAGGCCACCCAAGAGGCCGATCCGGTAGCGGCGGCCGTAGAGAATGTCCCATTCGACGAAGGACGAGAGCGAGAGGAACTCGAACTTGGCTCGGACGAAGTCCCCGGGCGCCGCGAGCTGGATTCCGTCGAAGCTGATCTCCTCGTCTTGGCGGGTGAAGTCACCTCGGCGCGAGAAGTAGAGGGCCTCGCCGCCGCCTCGCAGTTTGCCGCCGAAGCTGAAGCTGATCCAAGGGCCGATCGAGCCGCTCTCGAGGCCCTGCTCTTCCTCGAGGTTCTCGAGGCTAGACCCGCGCAGGCCGCGCCGGTCGACGCGGACGCGAGAGCGAGTCTCGATCACGCCCAAGAAGCCCAGCTCGAGCCGGATCAGGGGCGGGTCGGGGACGATCTCCTCTTCGAGGATCAGCCAGGACTCGAGCTCGCGCAGGTTCCCTTCGATTCCCGCCTCGCCGCCGCCTGGGGTCGGGGCCGCGCGGGTCCCTTCCTCTTCGGGAGTCGCGTCCCAGGGCAAGGTCTCGGGCGCCTCGCCGGGGCGACGGCTCTCGCCCGAGGGACCCGGATCCGGGTCTTGAGCCCAGACTGGCGCGCCAAGGGCGAAGAGGAGGAGGAGGAGTGAGAAGGGCTGCTTCATCGAGGGGCCCACTATACGGATCTAGGCTGGCGTCTCAGCCCTCGTGGGAGGGTCTTTGGACCCGCGTTTCGCTTGGAGCGGCGATGGGGATCGGCTAGCATGCCGCACCGCGGCGCAAGTCCTCTAGACGAGCGTTCGGGGACCCGGGGGAGAACGATCACCATGAGCCAGAGCGCAACCACTCTAGATCCACGTCTCGAGACCCTGCAGGCCACGATTGAGGCCGCTCAGCAGGGCCTCGTCGCCAAGCAAGACGCCCAAGGCTGGTGGAACGGCGAGGACGAGGCCAACCAGACCCTCGACGCCCAGTACATCTTCCTCTTCCACTACTGCGGGATCTTGGACCGCCCCGAGCTCCAGGACAAAGCCCGACGCCTCGGCAACTGGCTCCGCCGGACCCAGCGCGAGGACGGAACCTGGGCGATCTACTACGGGGCCCCTGGCTGCATTTCGGTCACGACCGAGGCCTACTTCGCCCTCAAAATGCTCGGCGACGACCCCGACGCCCCTCACATGGTCAAGGCCCGCGAGTTCGTCTTGGCCCAGGGCGGCCCGGCTCAGACCCGCATGCTGACCCGCTTCATGTTGGCCCTCTTGGGCGAGCTGCCGTGGAGTTGCTGCCCCAGCCTCCCGATCCAAATGATGTTCGCTCCGACTTGGACCCCCTTCCGGTTCAACATTTACGAGTTGAGCTACTGGGCCCGGGTCTGCACGGTCCCCCTCGCGATCCTGGCGGACCAGAAGAAGGTCGTGCCGGTGCCTGAGGGCCAGGGGATCTCCGAGCTCTACCCCGCCCCCCCCACCGGCCAAGAGCTCTACGACGTGGGGCCGGTCAAGACCGTCAGCTGGTCGAACCTCTTCCTCCAGAGCGACCGCTTCCTCAAGTGGGCCGAGCGCAATAACATCAGCCCCTTCCGCAAGGCGGCCCTCGAGCGCGCCAAGACCTGGATCCTCGAGCACCAAGACGACGCCGGCGACTGGGGCGGGATCTTCCCCGCGATCTGCAACTCCATGATGGCTCTGTATACCCTCGGAATGTCGACCGACGACGAGGTGTTCAAGCGCGGGATGGCGGCCCTGGATCGCTTCGAGTGGCCCGACGAAGAGAAGGACGAGACCCACATAGCTCCCTGCGTCTCCCCGGTGTGGGACACGGCTTGGACCGCGCTGGCCCTAGCCGAGAGCGGGCTGCCCTCTGACGGCCCAGTCCTGACGAAGGCCAGCGACTGGCTCCGGAGCATGCAGATCAAGCGCGAGGGCGACTGGGCTGTGAAGGCCAAGAAGGGCACGCCCGCGGGCGGCTGGGCCTTCCAGTTCTACAACGACTTCTATCCCGACACCGACGACTCGGCCGTCGTCATGATGGCCATGACGAACGGGAGCCCAGAGAGCTCCGGCGAGCGCGAGCTCTCCATCGATCTCGGCCGGCGCTGGCTGTGCGGACTCCAGAACCGCGACGGCGGCTGGGGCGCCTTCGAGCTCGAGGTCGACAACGTCCGCTTCGACGAGATCCTCTACAACGACGAGAAGAACATGCTCGATCCCAGCACGGTGGACGTCACCGGCCGGATCCTCGAGATGTTCGGCGTCCTGGGAGTGTCTCGCGAGGACCCCGTGGTCAAGGCCGCCGAGGCCTACGTTCGCCGCGACCAAGAGGCCGACGGCAAGTGGTGGGGCCGCTGGGGCGTGAACTACGTCTACGGGACCTGGTCCGTGGTCCGCGGTCTGGCTGCGATCGGCGTCACGCCCGAGGACCCGGCCATGATCAAGGCCGCCGATTGGCTTGAGGCTTACCAGCAAGAGGACGGCGGCTACGGCGAGTCCTGCGCCAGCTACATTCCCGGCCGCGAGGCCGAGACCTGCGCTCCGACCCCCAGCCAGACAGCCTGGGGCCTGATGGGCCTCGTGTCTTGCGGGCGAGCCTCGAGCGAGGCCGCGCGCCGCGCCGCCGATTGGCTGGTCGAGCACCAGCGCGAGAGCGACGGGCTGTGGTACGAGGAGGAGTTCACGGGGACCGGGTTCCCTGAGGCTTTCTACCTCCGCTACCACTACTACCCGCTCTACTTCCCCCTCTTGGCCCTCTCGGCCTACCGCAACGCGCTCGCGAGCTAGCGGGCCCAGGGAGCAGCGACCATGCAATGCCCCAAGTGCGAGGGGACCCTCGCGGCGCTGACCATCGACGGCGTAGAGGTGGACCGCTGCGGCGGCTGCCAAGGGATCTGGTTCGACAAGCGCGAGCTCGCGGACGTCCTCCCCAAGGAGGGGGCCGAGAAGGTCTTGGCTGGCCAGGACACCGAGGCCTTCGATCAGAAGCGCGGAAAGTGCCCCAAGGACAATACGCACTTGATGCGCGTCAACAGCGCCCGCAACCACAAGGTCACCTTGGACACCTGCACGACCTGCCAGGGGATCTGGCTCGACGGCGGCGAGTTCGCCGCGCTCCGCGAAGGCGGCGGCGGGATCCCCTTCCTAGACCTGCTCTAGGTCAGCGCTCTCTTCGTCCTCGGCCGACTTCGGCTCAGGGGACAGCTTGCTGCCCAGGGCCCAGGAGAGGGGGACTCCGAGCGCGAAGGGCAGGGCCAGCCCGACGGCCTTGGCCAGGGAGGCCGCGATCGTGGGCGCCAGGAAAAGCAGCGCCACGAGGTGGGTCGCTAGGAGCTGCCAGGCCAGCCCGACTCTTCGCTCGCGGGCGAACGAGACCAGCAGCACCACGACCCCAGCCAGCTGGAACTCGGGGCGGAAGCGCAGCGCGGAGAGGGCGCCGAGGGCGACCTCCCAAGGAGGAGCTCCGAAGGAGACCAACCCGCTGCAGAGTTGGGTCCAGACGTAGGCAAACTCGACTTCGGCCAGGGCCAACCCGGACCAGATCACGACTGGCTGGAGGACGATCAGGAGAGGGTGACCTCGTCTGCTGTAGGCCTCAAGGAAGGTCGCTGGGATCACGACCAGGGCTTGGCAGACGGAGCCAACGAAGATCCAGAGCGCCAGGGTTCCCACGGGATAGGCCGTGGTGGTCGCGGGGAGGCTCGAGGAGAGGGCCTCGAGGCCGGGGAGGCGCAGGAGCCAGAGCGCCAGCGTCAGGGCGCAGAAGCGGACCCCAGCCCGCTTCAGATCGGACGCGTCCAGAGAGAGCGGCATGTGGGTCCTGTCACCTGTGGGGCGCAGCGAAAGCTAGCACGCCGCGCCGGACCCACTCCTGGGCCTGATCGCAGGAGCTTGTGCTCGGACCTGCAGTGGCCAAATCCAAAGGGGATCCTGTGGCCTGCCCTAGACCAGGTAGCTCGCGAGTGCGTCGAGTAGTCTTGCCCGGTCGAAGGCGGGCTGTCATGAGCGATCTCGAGGGAACAACCAGCACTCCGAAGAAGGCGGTCTCGTCTTGCTGGGCGCTGACCTGCGCCGGCTTCATCATCATGGTCATGGCTGCCGTCGCCGGTCCAAAGCTGATCTCGGCGCGCTCGAACGGAAATGAGGCCGCCGCGATCGGCAGCCTCAAGATGATCGAGAACGCGCAGCGCCTCCACCGAGAGAAGGGGAGCGGCAGCTACGCAAGCCTAGAGGCCCTCGGCGAAGCCAAGCTGATCGACGAGGTGCTCGGGAGCGGCACGAAGCAGGGCTACACCTTCGAGTGCCAGGCCTCGACCGCTAACCCCAGCTCGGCGTGGGCGGCGAGAGCAGCGCCGACCGTGCCTGGCACCACCGGCGATCGCTACTTCGTGATCAACCACACCGGCTCGATTTTCCAGAGCGCGAAGCCGATCGTGGTTGATCCCAAGACCTGCGAAGTCCCCCTTGAGACGGACCAACTCGGCAACTAGACGTGGGCGACGACGCGCTCAACATGCTCCTCTCCTTCGTCCTCCTAGGGTCGCTCTATGTCCCCCTGGAGCGTTCGTTCCGAGCGCGTCGCCAGGGACACCTCCGTCCAGGGATCGCCCTCGACCTGGCCTACTTCGTCCTCCAGTTCATGTTCATGCTGGGGCTCTTCTTCGCGCTCCACCACTGGATGGCGGGCGCCCTTCGTGGGCCGGCCTGGGTCACGGTCACCGTTTCGGAGCTGCCCCTCCCCGTGCAAGCGATCCTCGTGATCGTGACTGGCGACCTCGCCCTCTACTGGGGCCACCGGCTCTCCCACCGGGTTCCCCTCCTGTGGCGCTTTCACGGGGTGCACCACACGTCGACGCACTTGGACTGGATCGCGGCCTACCGCGAGCACCCCTTGGACGGGATCTACAGCCAGCTCCTCTTCATTGGGCCCGCCGCCTTCATGGGGGTCCTGCCGCTGACGATCATGCCTCTCCTCGTGTTTCGCGGGCTGTGGGCGGTCCTCGTCCACTGCAACGTCCGACTGCCCCTCGGCCCCCTGGGCTTGTTCCTTGGTGACCCAGTCCTCCACCGCTGGCACCACGCGAATCGCGAGACCGAGCACAACTTCGCCAACCTGGCTCCCTACCTAGACCTGCTCTTCGGCACGCACTACCGGCCCGACGAAGAGGACTACCTCCTAGGAGCCGACGGGTTGCCCAAGACCTTCCTCTCGCAGCTGATTCCGGGCGTGAGCTACGTGGAGGCTCCGCTCCGTAAGCTCCTCAGGCGGCCGCCGCCAGCGCCTGAGCTGCCCGACTCTGGCGAGGTCATGGCAGACGCTCAGCCGAGCGCAGCCTATGGACTCGGGTAGACTCCGCGCCTTCGGGAGCCAAACCACAGGAGCAACCCATGTCCAAGATCGCCCTCGTCACCGGCGCCAGCCGTGGAATCGGCCGCGCTTGCGCCGTCGCCCTCGCTCGGGACGGCTTCCACGTGTGGGCCAACTACCGGAGCAACCAGGAGTCGGCGGACTCGCTCAAGGCCGAGATCGAAGGCGCTGGCGGGCAGTGCACCCTGGTCCAGTTCGACGTCGGCGACGCCGACGCCGTGGCGGCCGCGCTGGCTCCTCTCGAGGAAGAGACCCCCGCTTCGGTCCTCGTCAACAACGCCGGGATCACCCGCGACGGGCTCTTCCTGACCATGCCTCGTGAGGCCTGGGAGAGCGTGATCCAGACGAACCTCGGCGCCTTCTACAACGTGACGAAGCCCGTCCTCAAGGGCATGTTCAAGGCCAAGTACGGGCGGATCGTGACCATGAGCTCGGTCTCGGGCCAGCAGGGCAACAAGGGCCAGGCCAACTACGCCGCGAGCAAGGCCGGCCTGATCGCCGCCACCAAGAGCGTGGCGCAGGAATACGCCCGCAAGAACATCCTCGCTAACGTGGTCTGCCCCGGGTTCATCGCGACCGACATGGTCGACGGACTCCCCGAGAAGGAGATCAGCAAGCAGATCCCTCAGCGCCGCTTCGGCAAGCCCGAAGAGGTCGCCGAGGTCGTGGCCTTCCTCTCGTCGGAGAAGTGCGGCTACGTCAACGGCGCCGTGATCAACGTCAACGGCGGCCTCTTTACGGGTTGATTGGGGGATGCTGCTCTCGGCCTCGGCAGAGGAGTGAGCGGCTTCGCCCGGCGAAAGGCTCCTAACGAATACAGGTTGGGTGTCCGCTTCCCGCAAGCATGGGACTTAGGTCTTTGGCCCTGGGCATGCAATAGAGCTAACCGTCAAACACACACCGGAGAGACACCGCTATGAAGAAGATCGCTACCAGCCTGTTCGTCGCCCTTTCGTTCACCGGCCTGGTCTTCGCCTGCGGTGGCATGACCCAGATCGACCCGCCCTCGCTGCAGCTCGACGCTGGCTCGAGTGACCTCGACGTTCACAGCGTCCGCAACGAGGTCCAAGGCGTCGTCTGCCTCGTCTAGAAAACACTTGGGCTGGCTGAGCGATCAGCCGCCCGACCCAAACCACCAACCCCACGAGGCGGTCAGCTGCGTTAGCTGACCGTTTCGTATTGGTTGGCAGCAGGTCCGGGTCGTCATGCGAGCGAATGCGCTCGCACACTGAAGCTCGAAGACGACAGGTTTGCGCCGCTCTCACCATGAGAGCAAGAGTTAGCTCCTGGTCCCTGCGATGCGCCAGGTAGACCGTCACCAGCACCTACGGGAGAGACACTATGAAGAAGATCGCCGCTACCCTGCTCGTCGCCCTCTCGTTCACCGGCCTGGTCTTCGCCTGCGGTGGCATGACCCAGATCGATCCCCCCTCGCTGCAGCTAGACGCGGGCTCGAGCGACCTCGACGTCCACAGCGTCCGCAACGAGGTCCAAGGCGTCGTCTGCCTCGTCTAGAGGACGAAGCAAGCAATTCGGGTGTCGAAGGGGCCGGCTCTGCCGGCCCCTTTGTATTGGTTCAAGCCCCTTCCTCAGGAGCCGAGGAGCCTGTCGAGCTTGTCCAGCGCCTTCTGAGGATAGTCACCCCAGGAGGCGTCGAAGCTGGGGAGCAGCACCGCCGCCTTGGCGCGCTCAGCCGCAGCCGCCTCGAGATCGCCCAGGGCGTGCTGAGCTCGGGCCCGAGCCTCGTGAGGGAAGAAGCGCTCGCTCTCGTCGGCGTCGTTCGCGTCACAGCACGCCAGCGCGAGGTCCGCGTGCTTCAGAGCTGTCTGAGGTTGGCCGAGGGCCAGGTAGGTCATGCAGAGGCGGTACTCGGCGGCCTTGACGTTGCTCCAAGTGCCGGCTTGCTCCCAGAAGCGGCGGGCCGTCTTGGCGGCTAGCTCGAGCAGGGCGTCCTCCCCTTCGCTCCGCTCGCTCTTCTCCTCCAGCTCACAGGCCAGGTTGTTGCCCGTGATCGCCAGCGAGCGCACTGCAGGGTCACCCTTGGCCGGGCCGTAGGCCAGAAGCCCGATCGCCTCGTTGAAGGCCGCGATCGAGCGATCCAGGTCCTGCTGAGCAGCCAGGGCTCCAGCGGCTATCGCCAACACGCGCGCCCGGGTGGACGCTTCGGGCAGGTCGCCTTGAGGGTGACCTGCGGCGAGGGCTGCAGCGAAGGAGTCCATGTCCTCAGAGCAGAAGTGCAAGACAGCCTGGGAGCGGAGGACGGCTTGGCCACCCTGGGTCGTGGCGTCGTAGGTCTCGTGGGCAGCCAGCTCGCCGAGGAGGTCAAGGCCGTCCTGCCAGCGGCCGAGGTGCTCACCGGCGACGTGCACGATCAGACCGGCGAGCCCAGCCAGGTCTCCCGCTTCGCCGATCAAGGCGATCCCCTCAGGCAGGCGGTCGAACACCGCCTGCTCGTTGGTGGCGTGGTCGTTCCAGGCCTGGCTGACGAAGTTCTTGCAGGTGGGGGCGCTCGTGTCGGTGTTGCTCATGGTGGCTCCTTTGTTGAGGACAAGAGACCACACGAGCCGGCGGGACCTCCAGGGACATTGGGGGACACGTCTGGAGGTCCCCTCCGCGCCAAGGGGTTAGGCTCGCTCTCGTGCGCAAGGAAGACACGATTCGGCTAGACACACACTTCCTCGTGCGGCGGATCGAGGTGCTCGAGCTGAAGCAGAGCTGGGTCGCCGACCAAGTCGGCGTCGCCCGCAAGACCGTCAGCCGGTGGTGCACGGGCAAGGTCAAGCGGCTGGGGCGTGACAGCGCCGAGAGCCTGGCCGAGGTCCTGCGCTGTCAGCTCTCGGAGCTCACGGTCAGCGACGAAGTCGACGTGCTCGCGACCAAGGAGGAGCAGAAGGTCGCAGCCAAGCTGATCCAACAAAACGACCTGCTGGAGCTCCTCTCCCCGAGCGACAACTGGGCCTTGGCAGAGAGCCTGATCAAGGCCTCCCTCCAGCCCGACTTGCCCCTCGTCGACCTGGGAAGGCTCTACAACCTGCTCTCGATCGCCGCTTGGCGCCAAGGCAACTACGCCGAGGGCGTGCGCCACGCCGAGCGCGCCCGCGAGATCGCAGAGCAGACAGGAGACCGCGGCCTCCTCTGCGGGGCGACCTACAACCAGGCCGTGATCGACTCCCTCTTGGGCGATCTGGGCGCTGCGCTGGCGGGCTACGAGCGCTGCCTGGAGGCCCCTGAGTTCTTCGAGACGCGACGCGATCACGCGAAGGTGCTGAGCAACACGGGCGACGCCTATCGCAGCTTCATGCGCTATCCGGAGAGCCTGGCAGCCCAGGACCACGCTTTGCGCGTGTTTGGCGAGCTGAACCTGGATCAGAACCTAGCGATCGGCTGGGTCAGCAAGGGCATGCTCCTCTGCGAATGGGGTCGCTTCGACGACGCCCGCGAAGCCTATACCTCAGGCGCTGAGGCGGCTCGTCGGGCGAACTTCGTGCGAGGGGTGGACTGCGCGCCCATCTACCTCGCGGATCCGCTCTCGCTAGCAGGCGAGCGAGAAGCTGCGCGCGCTCAGGTCGAGGCTGCCTTGCCTAGCCTGGCCAAGCACGGCGTCTATGACTTGGGCTGCCACCAGATCGCGGCTCGCGTGTTTCGCCGGGCGGGGGCTCTGGAGGCTGCCGCAGGCCAAGTCTCGGAGGGTCTGCGTCGATCGGAGCCCTTTCCCGAGCTGCGCGGAATGATCCAGCTGGAGGGCGCCCGGCTGGCTGCGGCTCGGGGCGACGCCGCTGGTGAAGCTGGGGCGCGGGAAGCGGCTAATGAGGCCTTCCTTCAGGCGGGCCTAGCTGTGCGCGTGCAAGAGGGAGCCCTAGCCGAGCACGGGTCCCTGAGCGATAGCGCCCGCGAATAGGCGCTCGTTGGCGACGCTTTCGGGAGGCGTGTTCCGTAGCGCTTGGACTTAGGAAGTGGCGCGGGAACTGCAAAGGAGTCGAGTGTCTAACGCATAACGCACTAAAGGAAAACACCATGAAGAAGTTCGCTACCAGCCTGTTCGTCGCCCTCTCGTTCACCGGCCTCGTCTTCGCCTGCGGCGGCATGACTCAGATCGACCCGCCCTCGCTGCAGCTTGACGCTGGCTCGAGCGACCTCGACGTTCACAGCGTCCGCAACGAGGTTCAAGGCGTCGTCTGCCTGGTCTAAGCGACCTGGCTTGAGCTCCTCGCGAGAAGAGTTCGGCCAACCAAGAATCCACCAACCCCATCGAAGCGGTCAACGGCGTACGTTGACCGTTTCGTGTTTGGTTTTGGCGAGGGCGGGGCGAATCACGTGCACACCACGCGTCGAGTCGTTAGCCTGACGACACGCGCCCTGGAATAGGGCTCCTTGTCTGAGAAAGAGACACCCTATGAAGCTCTTCGCCTCCTTCGCTATCGCCGCCATGACTGGCCTCGTCTTCGCCTGCGGCGGCATGACCCAGATCGACCCGCCCTCGCTGCAGCTCGACGCAGGCTCGAGTGACCTCGATGTCCACAGCGTCCGCAACGAAGTCCAAGGCGTCGTCTGCCTCGTCTAAAACGCGAGCAGGACAATCCAAGAAGGCCGGCTCGAGAGAGCCGGCCTTTTTCGTTTGGTTCGGCCTTCTGGCGGAGGGAGCCCACCTTGTTGGTGGTTCACTCGCACAACGTTTCACGCCAGCATTAATTGAAATGCAAATGAGCTGATTAGTATCCTGATGGCGTCAAGGTGATTAGTTTCTTTCGAAAACAATGGGCTTAGGTTGAGGCACGAGACCTGCAATGAAAAGAATATCCAATAGGAAGGATACACACCTATGAAGCTCGTCACTGCTGTTCTCTTTGCCCTTTCGTTCTCTGGTCTCGTTGTCGCCTGCGGCGGCATGACCCAGATCGATCCGCCCTCGCTCCAGCTCGATGCTGGCTCGAGCGAGTTGGACGTTCAGAGCGTCCGCAACGACGTGCAAGGTGTGGTCGTCCTCGCCTAATCCACTCACCCCCAAAACTTGCCCACACGGAGCCGACTCACTCACCTGAGTCGGCTCTTCTATTGGGGGGCTGCGCCCCCCAAACCCCCATCTTTGGGCTCGCGGAACGGACGCGGCGGGCTTGCTCTGAGGTGTGATCGACCACGCCTGGGTGTACGGAGGGTTCGCAATCCCGCCGCAGCCCGTTCCGCTCTCGGGCGCTATGGCGAGGGCAGCTTGGGCTCTGAGGAGTGGCGGCCTGGCGGAGTGCTCAGCCAGCCTCCCTCCCCCTGGGCTCTGAGGAGTGGCAGCTTGGCGGAGTGCTCAGCCAGCCTCCCTCGCCCAAGCGTCCCGCTTGCTTGGTGGGCGTCTTGCTGCAGCTTGCTCTGGCGAACCAGGCCTTGACTCGGCACCGGGGTGCTCTGACCATGCGCGCCCACTCGGAGGTGGACCAATGGTCGAGAAGCTCCCTGGCAAGGTCCTCGTCGCGCAAGGCGGCGGCCCGACCGCCGTGATCAACCAGAGCCTAGCGGGCGTCGTCCTCGAGGCTCGTAAGTTCAGCCACATCGAGCGGGTCTATGGGGCCCTGCATGGCGTGTCCGGGATCGTGGACGAGGACTTCCTCGACCTGACCCGCGAGACGACCCACAACCTGGAGTTGGTCGCGAGCACGCCTTCATCGGCCTTGCTCTCGACTCGCGACAAGCCCAACGCTGACTACACCTCGCGCATGTTCGAGGTCATGCGGCGCCATGACATCCACTACTTCTTCTATATCGGCGGCAACGACTCCTCGGACACGCTCAGGATCGTGAACAAGCAGGCCGAAGAGGCCAACTACCCGCTCCGCTGCGTCCACATTCCCAAGACCATCGACAACGACCTCGTCGAGAACGACCACACGCCCGGCTATGGCTCCGCCGCTCGCTTCGTGGCCTCGGCCTTTCGCGGGATCAACCTCGACAATCGCGCCCTCAAAGGCGTCTACATAGGTGTCGTCATGGGCCGCCACGCGGGCTTCTTGACCGCCGCTGGGAGCCTGGCTCGCAAATATGTCGACGAGGGACCCCACCTCGTATACGTCCCAGAACGACACTTCGACCTGGACACCTTCTTGACCGATGTCGACCAGGTCTACTCCCGCTTCGGGCGCTGCATCATCGCGGTCTCGGAGGGGATCAGCGACGCCGAGGGCAACCCCATCGTGACCAAGCTCAAGGACATGGGCGCTGACGCGCACGGCAACGTCCAGCTCTCGGGGACGGGGGCCCTGGGCGACCTCCTGATGGATCACATCAAGGACAACCTCAAGATCAAGCGGGTCCGGGCCGACACCTTCGGCTATCTCCAGCGCTCCTACGCGGGCTGCGTCTCGGATCGCGACGCCCGTGAGGCCCGCGAGGTCGGCGAGAAGGCCGTCCAGTACGCCATGTGGGACGACGTAGACGGGTCCGTCGTGATCCGTCGCCCTGTCCTCGACTACGGCGTGGACTACGAGCTGGTCCCCCTCGAGAACGTGGCGGGCAAGACCAAGCACATGCCTGACGAGTTCATAAACGAGGCTGGGAACAACGTGACTCAGGCCTTCCACACCTACGCGCGCCCCCTGATCGGCTCGGGCTTCACCTCCCACTACCGCCTCCGCGCGCCCAAGGTCGACTCGGTCCGCTTCGACTAGCTCGGCGCCGTAAAGCCGACTGGGGTGTGCAGTGCACTTTGCACTCGCGCCCAGCTCGGATGCCCGCAGCGTCGACACTTAGCCCAGGCCCGGGCCTTGCGAATGCCTCACTCGGAGCGAGGAGGCTGCGATGAGGTTCAGGATCATGGGGTGGGCGCTCTTGGCCAGCGTCGGGCTTGGGCTCCAGTGCTTCGCAAGCGACGCCAGGCAATGGGACGAGGTCGAGCTCCTCGACGGCCGCGTCCTGAGCGGCTCGGTCACCCGTGAGGGACCCAACTACCGGATTCGGAAGGGCCACGGCTCGACCCTCGTGCCTGCTCTAGAGGTGATCCGGCTCCACGAGACCAAGGACCCCCTCGAGAGCTACGAGGAGGCGACGGCGAGGGCTCAGAACACCGTCGATCGAGTCCGCGCCGCCAAGCTCGCAGAGTCTCTCGGGCTTCAGAGGGAAGCCAAAGAGGTCTATCGGCGCGTCCTCGCGAGCGAGCCTGATCACGCCCAAGCTCGCGCGGCGCTCGGCTTCGTCCGACACCAGGGGCAGTGGTTGACCCACGACGACCACCAGCGCGCCCTTGGCAAGGTCAAGTTCCGCCGGGCTTGGGTCAGCGTGGCCGAGCGCAAGCGCATCCTCGAGGCGGAGGCCAAGTCGCGCCGCGAGGCCGCAGAGGCCCGCTGGACGCCGGCTCCGGCGGGCGGGGTGGGAGCGACGCGGACTCGCGCGGTGCCCAAGACCTCAGGTGGCGAGGCCCTGAGGCCGGCCAAGAAGCGGAAGACCGACTCCTACGATCGAAGGACTCCGCGTCGCGTGATCCAACTCGGGATCTCCACGCCGCGGCGTCGCTCGAGGGTCCGCCCAACGAGGGGCTACTACCCCAACGGCTACTACCCCAACGGCTACTACCCCAACGGCTACTACCCCAACGGCTACTACCCCAACGGTGCCCGCCTTCGGCGTTCGGCCCCGCGCCCTCGGCCGCGGGGTAACTACGCTTGCCCTCGGCAGGCTGCTGCCGACCGCAATCGCGCCCGCCGGGCGGCCCAGCCCCGCCAGGCCGTTCAGCCTCAGCGACCCCGGCCGCTCGCCCCGCCCAGGCAGTCTCTCCCCCTCGGCGCTCGCTGACCCTTAGACCTATCCTGAGGGAGTGAATCCGTCGCGTCCCCAAGCCCAGCTCCTCACCCGGTTCGCGCGGGCGTGAGCGAGCCCCTCCGAGCTCTCGAACACCGCTGGCGAACAACAGGGTCTCTCGAGGACGAAATCGCCTGGCTTCGCGAGCGCCTCAGGCGCGGCGAGCTAGAGTCGGGCAAACTCCTCCTCCCTGCCTACCTCGGCTACCCGGCTGCTCGCGCCCTCTGCGACCCGGGTGCCCTGGAGGAGCTCGGTCTGGACGCCTGGGATCCCCCCAGCCGGCGCTTGGCCAAGCTGAGCCCCTTCCCGCGAGAGGCTCGAGTCCGAATCGCGATCGCGGCGGCTCAGTTCGGGCTCGCGGCCGACGGGGACCCTTCGCCTGCCGCTCGGCGCGCCTTGAGCGCCGCCGAGGCTTGGGTTCGCTGTCCCTGCCGCGACCACGCCCTCGCGGCCGAGGGCGCCCTGCGCCTGCTGGGGACCCGCCGCTCGGCCTCCGAGCGCGCCGCGCGGGCGGCCGCCGAGGCCGTCGCCTCGCGCCCGACCAACGGCGCGCGCGAAGCCGTGGCCGCTGTAGACAGCGGTCAGCCCGGCAACGCGGCCCGGATCGCGATCAGAGACGAGCTCGCGGCCTGGAGCCTGGGTTACCCCGATCCCCTCCTGGCGCGGGTCGAGGCTCGCTCTCGGGCGGGCCTGAGCGGGGAGTGCTGCGGATACCAACTTCCTCACAGCGAACACCTCGAGCTCGAGGCCCCCGTGATCCGGGTCAACCTCGGGCCGACCCGACTCGCGCGCGCCCTCGACTGCGATCGAGACTCCCTCGACAAGATCCTCAGGGGACAAGCGTGGCTGGTCGTCGAGCCAGGTCAGGCCCCGCACCGGATCGGGGCGGTGATCGACGAGCTGGCCTGCCAGGAGGCGCGGCGCCTCCCCGGATTTAGGGCGGCGACCAACGCGGAGGCGATCGCCTCGCGCCTCTCTCCCGAGGACGCGGCGTTCTTCGTCGTCCGACGACTTCCGGATATCCGCGAGCTCCCGCTGCGCTCCTTGGCCGCCGCCACGACCGCCCTGGGGTGGCGCAACGACCGCGTCGGCAAGCTGCTCTCTTTGAACACGCCTGAGGCGATCATGAGAACCGAGCGCTGGCTCCTCCAAGAGGCAGCCGCCAAGCTCGAAGCGGAGCTGAGCCAGCTCTAGGCGACTACTCGCCCTCGTCTGCTGCGGGGGGGAGGTGGTTGGGGTCCTTGGTCTCCTCGGAGCCCTCGGGGTCTGGCGACTCTGGGTCCTTCTCGGCCTCTTCGGGCTTGGGCTCGAGGACGACGTCGGGGTGGGCCGCGATCCAGGCGAAGGCGGAGCCCAGCTCCTCAGCGCGGCCCCCGATCGGGAACCAAGCTGGGACGGGCTCGCTGTATTCGAAGTGGAGCGTGATCGAGCCGGCCCCGTGGGCGTCCTCGTCGTCGAGGATCTTGTTCTTGACGCCTTGGGCGTGGCTCCAGGGGCCACCGAGCCCGGTCTCGCGAGAGACGGCCTCTAGGCGCTCCGTGTCGCGCGCGATCGCTTCGTCGAAGCCTCCGATCGCCTTGCGGTCCAAGACCAGGGTCGTTCGCACGACCTGCCAGGGCAGGATCAGGAGCGGCGCCACCAGGGCGTTCGGGAAAGGTCGCCAGGAGTAGTGCGTGCTCTTGACCGCCTCATAGGGGATCCAAATCGCTCGCGGGCGGTAGACGTTGACGATCACCCGGAACCCGTCCTCGGTCGCCTTGAGCGGCTGAGGCTTCGGGCGCTCGCCTTCGGCGCGGGTGCTGGCCGCCATTTCGACCAGGCCGGGTGCTTCGCCCCAGCCGAAGCTGGCGCGAGGGAGGGCGTTGGCGATCTGCTGCAGGACCGCCCGTGGCTCGACGGGATCCTCGAGAGGTGCGCACTCAGAGGCGCAGCCGAGGAGGAGGAGAGGTATCGCTAGGAGCAAGATCCGCTTCATGGCGCGAGAGGTTACCAGCCCGGGGGCTTGTGTCCGCGCGCCTTTCCAGCCACGGCCTGTCCGAGGTCGTGGTTCGATATGTCTCGCCCGTACGCTACCCTCCCGCCGCCGAACAGGGGACCCTCACACCGAAGAGGCTTGCATGAGCGCAGCAATCGCCGTCACAGGCTCCGTCGCTTACGACCACATCATGAACTTTCCGGGACGGTTCAAGGACCACATCCTCCCGAACAAGCTCCACATCTTGAACGTCAGCTTCCTGGTCTCGAACCTCCAGAAGCTGCGAGGCGGCTGTGCGGCCAATATCGCCCACGCCTGCGGGTTGCTTGGGCTCGAACCCAAGCTCGTGGCCGCCGTCGGGAGCGACTTTGGGGGCTATCGGACGTGGCTCGAGGAGCGGGGGGTCGACCTCCAGGGTGTCCTCGAAGACGCCGAGCTCCTGACCGCCTCGTGCTTCATCACCACCGACGGCGACAACAACCAGATCACCGGCTTCTACCCCGGCGCCATGGCGCGGGCGACCGAGGCCACCATCGCGCGCCTGGCCGCGACGCCGGACCTGGCGATCGTCTCGCCCAACGACCCGGACGCCATGCGGGCCTACCCCGAGGAGTGCCGTCAGGCAGGGATCCCCTTCCTCTATGACCCCGGCCAGCAGTGCATTGCGCTCTCCGGGGACGACCTGCGCGAGGGGGCCAAGGGCTCGCGAGCCCTGGTCTGCAACGACTACGAGTTGGCCCTCGTCCAAGAGAAGACCGGGGCTTCGATCGAGGATCTCCTCGAGCTGAGCGAGGCCGTGGTCGTGACCCTTGGTGAGAAGGGCTCGCGGATCCACACCCGCGAGGGAGAGGCTCTCGAGGTCCCCGCTGCCAAGGTCGAGAAGGTCCTCGACCCGACCGGAGCGGGCGACGCCTTCCGCGGCGGCCTGATCAAGGGGCTCGTGAGCGGGGCCGGCTGGGACAACGCCGCTCGCCTCGGATCCCTCACAGCAGCTTTCTGCATCGAGCAGCAAGGCACGAGCGCCTACTCGTTTACTATGGGCGAGTTCAACGCGCGCTTTGAGAGCGCCTACGGGCTGGCTTCAGGCCTCGCCTGATCCTCAACAGGAGCGTCCAAAGTGGTCTGGGACACCCTCGTCTCTCTGGTGATCGCGAGCGTCATCGTCTTTGTGTTCTGGAAGATGCCAGACGAGGACGACGAGTGGGAGGCCCTCGAGGGCGCCCCTGCGCCTGAGGGCGAGCAGACCAACGAGCCCGCCAAGGCTGAAGAGCCCAAGGCCGAAGAGCCCGCCAAGGCCGAAGAGCCCAAGGCCGACGAGCCCGCTGCTGCCGAGGAGCCCAAGACCGACGAGCCCGCTGCTGCCGAGGAGCCCAAGACCGACGAGCCCGCTGCTGCCGAGGAGCCCAAGACCGACGAGCCCGCTGCAGAAGCCAAGGCCGACGAGCCTGCTGCTGCTGACGAGCCCAAGTCCGACGAAGGCAGCGCAGAGCCGAGCGACGACGCCAAAGCCGAGGAGGCGACGAAGGAGGCGTGAGCCGCTTCCTCCGCTCCGCCGTTCGGTCTCGCCTCGCCTACGCGGTCGAGCAGTCGCAGCGCTTCGAGGCCTTCCACGCGGCCAACGCTGACCTCGAAATCCGAGCCTTCATTCAGCTCTTCACTCAAGACGACGTCCTGACTCGCGTCTGGGAGGGTCTTCGTCTCCACCTCGACCTCGCCGCCGCCGACTGGCACGCGGGGGCCGAGGGCATGAGCGTGGCACCGCTGCCGAGCTCGCCTCCCGCAGCCATGGCCTTCCGCTTCGCCGTGTTCCGCTACGCCCAGCGGAAAAAAGTCGACTTGCGACATTTCGTCAGCAATCACTTTCCGGGTGAGCACCTCAACGCTCGCCTGATGGAGTGGAAGCGGCTCTTCGTCCACCCCTTCGCGGCCGATCTTCGGCTCTTGGTCGAGCGGATCGACCGTCACCTCCCTCCAGACGAGTGGGTCGATCTCGACGCCGCCCTCGCCGAGACCCTCGCCACGGATATCGCCCAGGACGGCTTCGGGCCGGGGATCTGGACCGACGCTGACGACGCCGCCTGGGAGGCTAACGAGGCCGCCAAGAAAGCGGGCGTCCAATCGCCCCCCACGCCCAAGCGTCCTCCAGCCCCGAGCCCCAAGCCCGAGCAAGGCGGGGCCGCCGAGGCCGTCCTCGAACTCGGGGGAGCGCTTCAAGCGCTCCGCGTTCAGGTCGAGGAGGGGGGACTCAGCGTCGAGGCTCGCCACGACCTGACCCTCGATCTAGACGCGCTCGAGCTAGAGCTAGAGCGGCCGACCTTCCAGACCGAGCGCTTCGCCGCTCGCCTGAGCGCGCTGGAGACGAGCGACGAGCTAGCCCCCGCCGTGCGCGCCGTGAGGGAGTCCGCTCGAGCCTGGGAAGAGCGCCGCTAACGCAATGAGGGCAGACGTTTCGGCGGCCTGGTAGCGTCCAGGTAGGCTTCCCTGGGTCAGAGAGCGCGGGTGTCCTCGCCTTGTGGGAGGGGCTACTCCTTGTGCGAGTGAGGCCGCTTGCGCCAGGCCGCGTGCTCTGGCGACTTGGCGAAGTCCCGAAAGGACTCGTAGTCGGGGGCCGTCGCGAGGTCATGGGGCCACTCCATGCCGAAGCGCTCCTCGCAGAGGATCATGGTCTTGGCGACCAGGGCCCAGTCTCGCGCCGCGAGGGCGAGGTCGATGAGCTCGAAGTGGACGTCCACGTCCTCGGGCAAGAGCTGGATCGCGCGCTCCAGGCTGCGCTTGGCGCTGGCCGGATCTCCCGCGCCCTGGTGGCAGGTCGCGCGCCAGACCCAGAGGTGGGGGTCACCCCCGACGCGCTCGTCCAGCTCCTCAATGGACTTCAGGGCGGCGTGGAAGTCGCGCTGGGACATATCTTGGGCGATCGCCCACAGGAGGCGCGCTGGCGCCTCGGGGCAGGCCCGCTCGAACTCGGCCCTGGCCTTGCTGAGGCTCTCTGAGCCGAGGGCCGCGCAGCTCGCCAGGCGCTGAATCCAGACCGAGGGCAAGGCCGCCGTGGCCTCAGGCAGCCCGTCCAGGGTCTCGAGGGCCAGAGCGTGTTTGCCGGCGCTGGCTTGAAAGCGCGCCTCTTGGAGCAAGACCAGCTGTTCCCGACCTCGCGCAGCACCTCGAGCCAGGGTGCTGCTGACGTGGAGGCTCAGCGCCTCGGCGTGCCACTGGTCGAGGTCGACGACGCGGAAGTCGGTCCCCGCTCGCTCGACGAGGAGGTCCACGTAGTCGAAGCCCCCCTCCCAGGACCTGCGGAGGCGAATCCGGGCAGGGTCGCCCGGGATCGCGCGGAGGAAGGAGACCTGACCCCCCTCGGGCAGGTTCTTGATCAGCGCCTCCAGCGAGGGAGGGTCGTCGCTGAGGGCGGCCTGAAGCGCTTGGTGGAGCTGCGGGTCGAGGGCGCCTGAGCGCGCGGCCCGGGTCGCGAAGCGCTTCACGTCTAGCTTGCTGTTGAGGGCGTCCGCTTGGCCGCTTTGGAGAGCGGCCTCGGTCTGCTCCCAGAAGCTCGCGAGCTCCGCCTCGGTCAGGGGCGTCGAGGCGGGCGGGACGCTGGAGGGGGCTGGGGCCGCTGGGCTAGCCGCAGGAGTCGCGGCCGCCGGCGAGGGAGCGCTGGGCGTCTTCGGCTGGGGGCAGCCCGCGAGGCAGGCCAGCGACCCCACGAGGGCCGCGCGTAGGAGGAGGCGCACTACTCGAAGCTAACCTTGGCCTCGAAGTCCTCGACCTGCTTGGCCGCGTCTCCGCTGAGGCCGGACTCGAAGCGGGCGCTCTCGCCGGGACCGAGGGTGCTGGGGCACTCGGCTTCGTAGGTCTCTAGAACCTTGCCAGCCTTGTCCTTGTAGATCACGAGGACTTTGACCCCGGCAGCCGCGACCCCCCCAGTGTTCTTGATCTTGCCCTTGACGAGATAGCTGCTCCCGACGTTCGCGCCCGATCGTCCCGCGACGACGACCTGGGGCTTCTCTGGAGCCGGAGTCGCTGGGGCCTTGGGCTTCTTGGCGGGCTTCCTAGCGGGCCTCTTGGCGGGCCTCTTGGCAGGCCTCTTGGTCTTGACTGGGACCGCGCTCTTGCTCGGGGCAGCCTCGTCTTGAAGGTCCCGGGCGGCCTCTTCTGCCTTGCGCTTGAGGTCCTGGGCGCCCTTCTTGACATCTTCGACGGAGCCGCCCAGGAGGCCCATGTAGTAGGCCCCCCCGGCCAGGATCACGACGACCATGACGAGCTTGGGGAGGATCGAGGGGGAGTCGTCGGTTGGGCCGACGTTCCCGCGCCCGCACTTGGGGCACTCGGTGGCCCACTCCTTGTTCCCGACATTCCACTTGTGGCGGCATGAGTGACAGACGTTGCGGCGAGCCATGGGCGACCTCCGCCCACAGTCTAGACGGCCATGGGTCTAGACGCCCAGCGCTTCGCTCATGACCACCTGCACGACAGAGGGTCGGTTAGTTGGTCAGGCAAACGTCGCAGATGTCCTGGCCGGCTTGCGGGTGTCTTTCGCCGCAAACCTTGCAGGACGAGGCATTCTGGAAAGCGGTTTGCAACGCGGCTAGGCCCTCTTCCACAGCCGTGAGTTGTCCCTTGAGGTCAGCGAGGCGCTTCTTCTCCGACTCCACCACCTCGGGCGGGGCCTTGGCCACGAAGCGCTCGTTGCCGAGCTTGCCCTCGGCGCCCTTGATCGCCTTCTGGAGCTTCTCGGCCTGCTTGCCGAGGCGCGCGCGCTCCTTCTCGGGGTCGAGCACCTCGCCCAGGTAGAGCTTGGCCTCGCCGCTCACACTCGTGGCCGAGTTTGCGGGGGCGCTCACGCTCTCGCCCACCTCGAGGGCGCTGAGGCTCACGAGGTTGCTCACGTGGGACCCGAGGCGCTCCAGGCTGGCCAGGGCCTGGCCCTTGGCCTCGATGGCGGCCGGGAGCTGCTTCTTGGGAGGCACGTTGTATTTGCTCCGCACGTCGCGGAAAGCTCGGATCACGTCCTGGAGGCTCGCGAACTCCGCCTCGAGGGCCGAGTCCTCCCAGGCCTCGTGAGCCACGGGGAAGGCCGCCTGGATGCAGCCCTCGCTCGCGGGGAGCGCCTCCTCGATCCCGCGCTGGGGGGCTTGCCCGTTGAGCTGCTCCCAGATCACCTCGGTCACGAAGGGCACGAAGGGGTGCAGGAGGCGCAGGACTTGGTCCAGGGCGGTCGCCAGCACCTGGCGCGCCACGGGGGCCTGAGCCTCGTCCTTCATGCGCGGCTTGATCAGCTCGAGATACCAGTCGCAGAGCTCGTTCCAGGTGAAGTCGCGGGCGGCGCCAATGGCAGCCGAGGGGTTGTAGGCCTCGAGGTGCGTGATCACGGTCCGGGTGGTCTTGCTCAGGCGCGAGAGGATCCAGCGGTCCTCGGGCGACAGATCGGACTGCGACAAGGGCTTGAACTCCAGCCCCTCGCCGAGGTTCATCAGCGCGAAGCGGGACGCGTTCCAGAGCTTGTTGCAGAACTTCTGACCGTCTTCGAAGCGATCGCTGTAGATCGAGGCCACGGTCAGCCCCTCGGTCAGGGGCCCCTCCACCACGCCGAACTCGGTCGCGCACTTCTTGTCGGTGCAGAGGTAGCTGAAGCGGTTGATCGAGCGATCCGGCGCCCGTCCGTGCTTGGCCTTGGCCAGGTCCACCTCTTTCTCGCACTTGGGGCAGGTGGCCTGCACCGGCAAGCGCACGTCCTGCATGCCGGTCTGCATGTCGCAGATCACGTAGCGCATGGCGTCGGTCCCGTAGCGCTTGCAAATGTCCACGGGGTCCACGCCGTTGCCCTTGGACTTGGACATGGTCACGCCCTTGCCGTCGAGGATCTTGGCGTGGAGGAACACGTCGGTGAAGGGCAGGTCCCCCATGTTGTAGAGGCCGAGGATCACCATTCTGGCCACCCACAGGGTCAGAATGTCCCGTCCGGTCACGAGGCAGGAGCCCGGATAGTAGTAGTCCAAGGAGCTGGCTTGATCGCCGCTGGCCGCCAAGCTGCGTTGTCCCTCGAGGATCTTCGCCGTGTCCGGGTTCGGCCAGCCCAGGGTCGAGAAGGGCCAGAGTGCTGAGCTGAACCAGGTGTCCAGCACGTCCGGGTCGCGAGCTAGGCCGAGCTCCTCGAGGGCCGCAGCGTGCTTCTCGTCGGCGCTGTAGCCGCGCAGGCAGGCTTGGAGCTCGAAGGGGCCCAGGTCGTCGGAGAGCTTGAGTCCCTCCTCGATCGAGTGCTGCGTCCCGTCGTTGTCGCTGATCCAGGCCTGAAGTTGCTCCGGATCGCTCGGGAGGGCAGCCGCGGCGGCCGCCATGGCTTGGCGGTCCTCGGCCTCGAAGCTCTTCCACCACACCGCGATCCGGTGGCCCCACCAGAGCTGGCGGGAGATACACCAGTCGCGCTTCTCAGCCAGCCACTCGGTGTAGCCCGAGCGGTAGCGATCGGAGTCGGGGTGGAAGTCCACCTTGAGGCCTGAGGGCGAGCGCCAGTCTCCGTTGGCCGCGTCAATGGCGGCCTGGGCTAGGCCCGGGGTCTGGAAGGTCTTGTCGGTGCCCTGGCCGCAGGTCACGCCGCCGGGCACGTCGCCCATGCGCACGAACCACTGCTGGCTGAGGTAGGGCTGAATCGCGGTCTTGGAGCGGTCCGAGAAGCTGATCTCGATCTCGCGATCCTCGATCTCCACCAAGAGCCCGAGGGCGTCGAGGGCGGCCACCACGCCGTCGCGCGCGGCCACGATCTCCTGACCGGCGTAGGCCCCGGCGTTCTCGTTGAGGGTCCCGTCGTCGTTGAGGAGGTTGATGGCGCCGATCTCGAGGTTGTTCTGCCACACCTGGTAGTCGTTCGGATCGTGGGCCGGCGTGATCTTCACGCAGCCCGAGCCGAGGTCCGGCTTGGCCCAGTCGTCGAGGATCAGCGGGATCGAGCGGTCCATGAGCGGGAGCCGGATCTTGCGCCCAGCCTTGGCCATGGCCACGAGCTGGAGCAGGCCGGGGAGGTGGGTCTCGCGGCGCTTCTCGAGCCGGTCGATCTCGGCCTGCACCGCCGGACGCTCCTTCGGGCTCGCCTCCGCCAGCTTCTTCTGGGCCTTCTCGATCAGGCGACGCAGGGCGCGCTCGGGATCGGGGTGGGTCGCCACGGCGGTGTCGCCGAGCATCGTCTCAGGTCGGGTCGTGGCCACGAGCACGTGGGTCGGCTCGCCGGGGGCCGGGTCTTCTATGGGATAGCGGAGGTGCCAGAAGTGACCCTGCACCGTCTCCTTGTAGAGCTCGTCGTTGGCCACAGCTGTCTGGAGGTGACAATCCCAGTTCACGAGGCGCGGACCGCGGAAGATCAGCTTGTCGCGGAAGAGGCGGAAGAAGCTCTCGCGCACGGCGGCGCTGCACACCTCGTCGCGGGTGAAGCGCTGGCGATCCCAGTCCGCGCTGCAGCCCATTTCGCGCTGCTGGCACACGATCCGAGCCTGATACTCGTCCTTCCACTTCCAGATCCGCTCCACGAGGGCCTCGCGACCAATGTCGTGGCGAGTCAGGCCTTCTTGCTCCTTGAGTCGCTTCTCCACCACGGCCTGGGTCGCGATCCCGGCGTGGTCCGTGCCTGGCTGCCAGAGCGTGTTCTTGCCCTGCATTCGGTGCCAGCGGATCAGGAGGTCCTGGCACACGTTGTCCATGGCGTGGCCCATGTGGAGGGCGCCGGTCACGTTGGGGAGGGGCATCATGATCACGTAGCGCTGATCACGGGGGCGCGCGTCTGGGACCGCCTTGAAGGCCTCGGTGTCTAGCCAGCGCTGGGCGATCGCGGCTTCGAAGGTCTCAGGTTCGTAAGTCTTGGGCAGCTCAGCCATGTCTTGCTCCCGGGCAGTCCGCGGGCAGATACCCGGCGAAGGGCGCACACTGTCGCAGCCTGGCGAGCGGAGTCAATCGCGCGGGGGTGCCTCTGAAAGGACTTAGGGTCAGGCCCGAGGCGCGACGCAGGTCGCAAGGGGTTTGGAGCGTCCAGAGAGATGGGGTAGTCTGTTTGGAACGCGCTTATCCCCTGGGAGCGACGGCATGAACCTCACGAAAAAGGCCTGCAGCGTCTTGGCGCTGGTCGGAGTGGTAGCGGGCCTTACGGCCTGTGACACCGGCAGCGCCAGCTCTTCTCCTGCCCAACAGGCCAAGCTCTTCTCGGGCGCCTTTATCGGCAGCGGCTTGAGCACCACCGTCAGCGTCGGCTCCTTCTCGGCTGCGGCGTCCCTCTCTCAGGGCGCACGGGCAGGCCACACGGCGACCCTCCTCGACACGGGCAATGTCCTCGTGGTCGCGGGCGTGGACGCCAACGGCGGCTTCCACCCGGAGAACGAGCTCTACGACCCGCAGGCAGACACCTGGACTCCCCTCAGCACCCTCGCCGCCTCCCAGAACCAGGGCCGGTTGATGGACGCGACGGGCGCCTTCGCCACGGGCCGCCAGTTCCACCAGGCGGTCAAGACTTCAACTGGCGTCATCATGATCTGCGGCGGGCTCGGCTTCGAGCGAGTCGTCAACAACCAGCCAGTCATCGAAGCCCTCGGGACGACCTACACCTTCGACCCGCAGACGAACAACTTCACCCTCACGCCAGCCCCGATGCTCACGCCTCGCTACTGGCACATGGCGGAGGCCCTGAGCAATGGGACGATCCTGGCCTGCGCCGGCTGGGACGTGTTCGGTCAGGGCCCCAAGATCGCGCTTCAGAGCGCTGAGATCTTCGACGCTGGCCTCGGAACCTGGAGCGCTGCCGCCGGAGGAGCCCAGTCCCTGACCGCTGGTCACACCTGGGGCAACATGAACATCTTCGGCCAGAACGTGATCGTCGTTAACGGCGCCCGCTTCGACAACGCCGCGCCTCCTCAAATGCAGCAGCCCATTGGGATGCAGGTCTACGGCGTCTCGCCGGCCGCCGTCATGATCGGGTCGCCCAACTCGACTGGGCGCTACAGCGCTGGCGGCGAGGTCTACAACGTCACCAACGGCGCCTTCGGCGCTGGGCCGACCTCGACCCGCAACGTCGGCCAGGCTGGCGTGATCCTGGGCGGCGCGGCTCGCCTCGCCAGCGGCGGCGATATCTACTACGCCGGCGGTGAGAACGGCACCCAGGGACGCTTTCAGAACATCGCGACCACCGAGCTCCTCGAGGTCTCGACGGGACAGTTCAAGGCCGGACCCGAGATCGGCAGCAGCGTCCCCGGACAGGGCGGCGCTCCGCCGACCCCGATCCCCACGACGCACACCGAGGTCGGCGAGATCGGCGTCTCGGGAGACGTCCTGATCGTGGGTGGCGCGATCCTCAACGCCCAGGGCCAGCCTCAAGAGACGCCCTTCTGCGAGATCTACGATCGCTTGAACAACGTCATGAAGGGCAACCTCAACATGGCGGAGGGTCGGATCGACCACCGCGTGGTCCCGATCCGCGGCACCAACAACATCCTCGTGATCGGCGGTCGCGACGCGGCCATGAACGCGCCCAAGGACACCTGCGAGATCTACCGTCGCTAGCTCTGTCTCTGTATTCCGCTCCGCGGAATGAGGCTCTGTCTCTGTATTCCGCTCCGCGGAATGAGGCTCTGTCTCTGTATTCCGCTCCGCGGAATGATGAGGCTCGCTTCGCTCGCCGTCGGGACCTTCGGTCGCCTAGGCTCCCTCAGTCCCGACCCTGCAGCGCAGGATCGGTTCCCTTGGCTGGCGAGGTGAACGAGTGAGACCGCTGAGGCTCCCTCTGTCCTGACCTGCAGCGCGGATTGGTTCCCTTGGGCTTGAGCGAGCCAGCGGTGTTCCACTCTGTGCTCCGGGGCGCCGCCTGCAGCGCGTGCTCGGGTCGGAGTAGGCGCCAGGGCCCACCCCCGATGGATACCGGCGGGATTTCGAGCGATACTCCTCCCCCGAGGGAGAGTGCTATGGCACGAGAGATCAAGCTCGACATCGCCACAGGTAGGGTCAAGGTCGCCGGCCTTCCCGCCGCCGACGCTGACGACGCCACGAAAGCCGCGGCGATTAAGTCCCTCCTTGACGAGATGGGGCCCCAGCTCGACGAACTCGAGGGGAAGGTCACGAGCGACTCTCGCGCGGCGCTCCTCGAGGCCTATCAGCACCTCAAGGCTCTCGAGGCGCACCCTCGGAACTGGGCCGAGCGCAGCATGCGCCGGACCATCGGCGAGTACGAGCAGCGGATCGAGAAGGTCCGTGACGGCGCCATAGACGCAATAGGCCACGCCGAGGGCAAGCAGATCTGGGAGGACCTCCCCTATGTGCTCGAGACCCTCGAGCTCCTCCACGCCAAGCAGCGGACCGAGGACGAGGTTCAGCGCCTGATCTTGACCCCCCTGGGCAAGCTCGAGCACTTCAAGATCGACTACCAGCGCAACAGCGCCGAGGACCTTCAGCGGGTTTGTGCCGAGGTGACGACCGCCCTGCGCGAGTCGACGGACCTCGACGAGGAGATGCTGGCCTGGGGCCCAGACAACCGGGCTGCGATCCTGCACCAGCGGCCTCTCGTGAAGATCCCAGAGAACATGGTCCCCGCGACCGGTGCTGCCATGGGCGCGATCGCGGCCGGAGTCGTGATCGCGGGAGCCTGCGGGGCGCTCCCCTTCGTCGTGGAGGGGATCCCCAAGGCTGCCGCAGCGGCGGCCTTGATCGGACTCGGGCCCATTGCCTACGGAGCTATGCAGATCAAGGCTGCTGGCGCGATCAAAGCCGCGCTTCCTAAGCGCTTCACAGTGCTCTCCTCCAAGTTCCGCGAGCGGCTCTACCTGGTCTGCGCCCTGCGGACCCTAAACGGGTTCCGCTCCAAGCTGACCATCGCCGTCGAGGCGCTCCGGACGCACCTCCAGAACAACGGCGGTCAGCAGCGCTGGAAGCACGTCAAGTTCGAAGGGCGCGACATGACCGAGCTCTTCGCCCACGAGAGCTGGGACCCCCGCGGGACCGTCGAGCTCTGGCTGAACGAGAAGGTCCAAGAGCAGTTCCGGCTCGACAGCACGCGTATGTCCAACATGGACGAGCTGGACGAGGAGGACTGGGGGATCCTGCTCCAAGCCTTCGAGCTAGACGCCCTCGACCTCAACAGCTCGACCGAAGGCCGCCTTCTGGACTCGGTGAGCCACCTCCTCTTCACCAAGCGCGGAGAGGACTCCGAGGCGGAGCGCAAGGAAGTCTTCGCGCGCGTCCGCTCGGCTTGGGAGGCCTCGTCGCTCGCTGCCCGAGGTGCCTCTACTTAGATCGCTCTCTTGGAGACGGGGAAGGCGAGGGCGCAGGAGCCTGACCGTGACTAGTTCGCCTGTGGTCGATTTCGTTGAGATCGGGTTCCTCACGCTCTTCCTGCCAACTGCCTCAGAGGCCAAGTGCGCTCTGCTCCATGACCTGGCTGGTGAGTTCGGATTCGAGACCAACGCTGAGGCTGCAGAGCGCCTACGTGTCGCGGTCAGAGAGCTTCCTCGAACTCGTCGCGTGGAGATCGAGTCGGAAGCGGACAACGTTCACGTGTCGGTGGGAAAGAGCGGAGCCCTCGAGATCGTTCAGCTGATCCACAAGTTGGCGCGTCGAACTCCACCTCCGGAGGCGCTGGTCGAGGCTCGCCGTGTCATTTCTCGACACAGGCGTCCCAAGCCGAAGTCGTATCAGGCAGGGGACGTCTTCGCAGTTGCACTGGGCGACAGCAGCTACTGCTTCGGACAGGTCCTGTGGGACCCCGAGGGGTTCAGGGCGCCGACCTGTTCGCTACTCGACTGCCGAGCCAACGCGCCTGCTGAGGACCTGGAGGAGATTCTCACTTCAAGAACCCTCGCGATCCTTCACTGCTCGTCGGAACACCTGGAGAGCGGGCGTTGGATCGTCTGTGGGCGTGCCTTGGTGGAGGAGGATCCGTTCTCCGGTCCCTGCGGAGACCCACGACACGCGGGGAGATTCTGGGATGGCCTTGAGGGGTTGGCCCGAGCTTGGTTCGGTGTCAACTACTGGAATGACATGCGAGACCCCGAGTTCTACGGGAGGTTCTTGCTCGGTGGAGTACCCCCCTCACCCCATGCCAGATACCTCAGCCGGGAGGAGCGTTCGAAGCTTGGCTACGAGACCTAAGTTCTGTGCGCTAGTCTTCGCGGGGTCGGCGGAGTCGTGTGGCTCGGGCAGCTGGCTTCCAGCTGGCTCTGGCTCGGGGCCCGTCAGCGAACTCTGCTTCGCGGTCGCAGTGGGGTGACAGACAGCCTTGGGCCTGCCAAACTCAGGGCCTGGGCTCCCTGCGAGCAGAGGTGAAATGTGAGCGAAGGCAAGCGGAAGGCTGGGTTCTTCGCGAAGTTGGTGGGGACCGTGGGCTACGGGCTCCTCTTGGCCACCATCGCGTATTTCTATCTGGGCGAGAGCTTCATTGGGATCCAGAAGCCTCCCTTCGCGACCTTCTTGCTCGTCGGCCTCTGCTGGCCGCTGGTCTGGGCGCTGTTCTGGGTGATCCGGGTCGTGACGCCCATGCCCTTCGAGCTCTTGCCGCGCTTGTTCGAGCTGATCCTTGTCGGCCCGGGACACTTGGCGGCCTGGATCGTGTTCGGTAAGCGAGAGTCCGAGGAGGCCGCTTCGGCGGCTCCCGCGGCTGAGGCCGCTCCGGCGGACCCAGCTCCAGCTGCCCCGGCCACCCCCCCAGCGCCCGCTGAGCCCCCCGCTACCTAGGGAGTCGGGGAGTCGCCTCAAGTTCGGGGCCGGGGGCTCGCCTCCTGAGGTCCTTCGGGGCACAATGCCAGCCCTGGTTGCTACCCCTTGGTAGCAGGAGACTCACCATGCCGCTCTGGCTGGCCATGCGAGGCGCGGATCCCTTTCCGCTCCAACCCGGACGTGACGTCACGATCGGGCGGGGCCGCAAGTGTGATCTCTCGCTCTACTCGACCCAGCTCTCGCGCGAGCACGCGCGGATTCGCTGGGAGAACGAGCAGCCCGTCCTCTTCGACCTCGACTCACTCAACGGCTGCTACGTGGGCGTTGATCGCGTCCTGCGTCACTCCTTGAACCCGGGCGACTCGATCCGCCTGGGTGACCTGACCTTGGTCGTGGTGGACTCCGAGGAGCCGCCGCGCCCGATCATGGGGGGCGCCGAGGATCCGCCGACCGAGGTCTCGCGGATCCCCTCCAGCGAGCTCGAGATCACGCCCAGCGCGCTGGAGACTCAGATCCTTCACCGCCAGAGCCCCGTTCACCAGCAGCTCTTCTCCTGGAAGGAGCTCGAGGCCCTCCTCGAGCAGACCAGCGAAGCCGAGCTAGCGGCGATTCAGGACGCGAGCCTCAAGGCCGACGACCTCGACGCCTGGGCCAAGCGCTATGGGTTCCCGGGTCTCTATCGGCTCCTGGCCTTGGGTGTCTTGGTGCCCCGCGATCCGAGCAAGGAGCTCGACCACGCGGCCCCCGCCACCTTGGCCGCAGGCCTGACCCTCTCGCCCCGCGGCGAGAAGCTCCACAATCACCGGCCAGGGGCTCGAATCACCTGGAACGAAATGGCGCACCTCCGGCACCGGATTCGGCAGGCCGTGCTCTTCCCGGCTCTCCGAGAGATCGCGCGCGCCTATCGTCCGGGTGGGGGCCTGGACGGTCTCTCCGCTGAGGACTTCGTCTACGAGGTCCACAAGATCTACGCCTCCGAGATCCCGCCGGAGCGACGCCTGCTCGCGCTGCGTCGCCTCCTCTGCCTTGGGTTCTTCGCTCCTCGCGCCGGGGTCGAGGCCGAGGCCTGGTTCCCCGCAGGCGACTGGTCCCAGAAGCCGCTCCCGATCGAGATCGCGCCCCGCGGCCTAGCCGTGCTGGAGGGCTTCCGTCTCGAGGAGAGCATGTGACCGCGACTGGGTCGTGCCCGATCTGCGGCCGAGAGCTCGGCCCCAAGCGCCCGGACATGCGCCCGCCCTTCTGCAGCCCGCGCTGTCGCCTGATCGACCTCGGCAAGTGGCTGGACGGCTCCTATCAGCCGGCCTGGCTCCTCGAGCCCGAGGAGCACGAGGCCCTAGCGGCCCTCGAGGGAATGGAGCCCAGCGAAGTCCACGTCGAGGAAGACGACTTCGAGCCCGAGAGCGACGAAGACCTCTTCTAGCCCGAATCTGATCCGAGCATTCGCTCAGGAAGACCTCATGCCGAACCTGAACTTGGGGCAGACCCTCGACCACCACATTGGAGGGCGCTCGCACCCCCCGAGCTCGGGGGAGTATCTCGACGACCCCGCCCCGGCCACAGGTCAGCTGGCGGGTCGGATCGCGCGCGGGAACGAGGCAGACGTCGAGGCCGCCGTCGCCGCCGCTCAAGCGGCTCAGACCGGACCCTGGGGCGAGACGAGCGTCGCCGAGCGCGCTGACCTCCTCGACGCCGTGGCCGACGCGATCGAGTCCCGCGTGGACGAATGGGCAGCCCTGGAGTCGGCGGACACCGGCAAGCCGATCTCCCTGGCCCGCTCGATCGACATTCCCCGCGCGATCAGCAACTTCCGCTTCTTCGCGGGAGCGATTCGCCACAGCCGGAGCGACATGTTCCCTATGGCCGGGGCCCTCAACTACACGCTTCGCAAGCCCGTCGGGACCGTGGGCCTGATCACGCCCTGGAACCTGCCCCTCTACCTCCTGAGCTGGAAGACAGCCCCGGCCCTCGCCATGGGGAACACGATCGTGGCCAAGCCCAGCGAGGTCACCCCGCTGACCGCCAGCGCCTTGGCCGAGACCCTGACCGAGGTCGGCCTCCCCGAGGGCGTGTTCAACCTCGTCCACGGCCTCGGGCCCGAGGTCGGCCAGCCCCTCGTGGCGCACCCGCGAGTTCGCGGGATCAGCTTCACGGGCGGGACCGCGACCGGAGCCCGGGTCGCGGGCACCGCGGCCCCGCTCTTCAAGAAGCTCAGCCTCGAGCTCGGCGGCAAGAACGCCTCGGTCGTGTTTGCCGACGCCGACCTCGAGGCGACCCTAGACGGCGTGACCCGGGCTGGGTTCGCGAACCAGGGCCAGATCTGCCTCTGCGGCTCGCGGATCCTCGTCGAGGAGTCGATCTACGACGAGTTCTTGGCCGGACTCGTCAAGCGGGTCAAGGCCCTCCAGGTCGGCGACCCCAGCGACCCCGCGACCCAGGTCGGCTCCCTGGTCGGTCAGGCCCACCGCGAGAAGGTCGAGAGCTACGTGGCCCTGGCTCGTGAGGAAGGCGGCACGGTCCACTGCGGCGGCGAGCGCCCGGGGGGCGACCTGGCCGCCGGAGCCTTCCTGACGCCGGCCGTCGTGAGCGGCCTCGGCCAAGACTGCCGGACCGTCCAAGAGGAGATCTTTGGTCCCGTAGTGACGGTCCAGCCCTTCGCCGACGAGGCCGAGGCCCTGGCCCTCGCCAACGGCGTCCGCTACGGCCTGGCGGCCTCGGTCTGGACCCGCGACCTGGCTCGCGCCCACCGCTTCAGCGCGGCCCTCGACACCGGCATGGTCTGGGTCAACACCTGGCTCCTGCGCGACCTCCGGGTCCCCTTCGGCGGCGTCAAGGAGAGCGGCGTCGGCCGCGAAGGCGGACACCTCTCGCTGGAGTTCTTCAGCGAAAGCAAGAACGTGTGCATCAAGCTCTGAGCTGATTTCGACTCCATTGCTTCTTGGTCGCGCCTGGACCTTTGATCAACCGCCAAGGACGCCAAGAGCGCCAAGGAAGAAAGCTGTCGCGACGGTGCCGGCGCCCTGGGGGTCGACGAATTCAGAAGAAGCAGCTGCATGCAGCTCACGATAGCCTTGGCGTCCTTGGCGTCCTTGGCGGTCAAAAGTTGAGCCTTCGACTAGCGCTCCTGAGCGTCGACGGCGGTCACTCGGTCCGAGGCTTGAGAGGAAGGCCCATTAGGACGAGTCGCCAGGGGCGCGGGACTCCTTGGACGCGGTGCTGGAAGACGGGCCGGTAGCCCGCCTTCTCGACCGAGATCCACATCGGGTTCCAGGCGTGGCTCGCTTCTCCGTCCACGTCGGTCCACCCGCGCTGGTCGAAGGAAGGCATGGACCATATGACCTCGGCTCCCGCTACGGGCTCGCCGAACGCGTCGACCACGATCAGGTCCGGCGTGCAGCCGCCTGCTCCCAGCAAGAGCAGCAAGCCAAGCGCAGGCCCTAGACGACCCACCTAGGCCTCAAGCCTTTTCGGCCAGAAGCAGGAGCGCGCCCGCCTCGACGTAGGCCGCGTGCAGTTCGCGACTCGGGAAGTAGGGCGAGGGTCCGCTCCACTCCTTGTCGTCATGGCAGTGGATTCGCTCGGCGCGGACCTTGGTGAAGCCGGCCGCGCGGAGGTGCTGGGACCAGGCCTCGCTCGAGAGGAGGTGGACGGGGATTTCGAGGGCGTCTCGCCACGAGTGCGAGCCGCGGTTCTCCTCGAAGAGCTCTAGGGCCAAAGCGACCTTGGCGCCGGGCGCGAGAACTCGGTGCAGCTCGCGGAAGGAGGCCAGAGGGTCTTGGAAGTAGTAGATCGCCTCGACGCTCAGGAGGTGGCTGAAGGCCACGTCCGGGAAGGGCAGAGCGTCGGCCGAGGCGACCTGGAGGTCAGCCTCGGGGAGGAGCGTTCGCGCCTCTTGGATCATGGCCTCGGCTACGTCCACGCCAGCCAAGGTCCCGCAGCTCGCCCGCTCCTTGGCGCGCTGGAGAGCCCGCCCGACGCCGCAGCCGACGTCGAGGAGGGCTGACTCCAGCGTGAGCTCGAGGCGATCCAGGCACACCTCGACCAGGCGAGCGTGGCCTTGGGCCATGCGCTCGCCACGGCCGGACTCGGCCCAGTCGCTGAAGAACTCGCCGGTCTTGCTAGCCCAGGGCTGTGAAGGGTCGTCGAGTGACACCTACTTGGCCCGGTCGGGCGCAATCTGGTGGAGCATGACCATGTTGCCGCTGGGGTCGAAGGCGAAGGCCATTTTGCAGACCTTGTTGTCCATGATCTCGGCCGGCTCGAACTTGACGCCGGCGGCCTTGAGGCGGGCGACCTCGGCCTCAATGTCGTCGGTCTCGAGCGCCAGGGTAGGCGGGGAGCCCTCGGGCGAGAACTGCTCGATCGCGATCGTCTTGCCGTCTGGCGTGTCGAACTCGACCCACTTCCCCTCGTAGTCGCTGCTGAGCTTGAGCCCCAAGAGCTCGCCCCAAAAGTGCTTGTCCGCCTCCATGTCCTTGGAGCGGTGACTGACGAACGCGACCTTCTTGATCATGGGATCTCTTCTGGTTGGGGTCTATGTGGGGAGCGCCTTGAGGACGCCACGAATGAAGCCGTCCAAGTCCCAGGCGGGGCGGTTGGCCGTCTGGCCGAGGCGCACGATCACCAGCTGACGAGAGGGGACGATCGTGATCGACTGCTCCTCGAAGCCGCGGGCCATCACGAGCTCGTCGGGCAATGTGGGGTGCATTCGGCGCCCGCCCTTCCCGGCGTTGAGCCAGAAGTGGGCGCCGTATTCGCCTTCGGGCGCGTTGGGGGTCGGGGCCGAGGTGTATTCCCACCAGCCAGCGGGGAGGAGTCGCTCGCCCTCCCACTCGCCGCGCTGAAGGTAGAGCTGGCCGAAGCGGGCCCAGTCGCGCGCCGTGGCCCAGCAGAAGGAGGAGCCGACGAAGTGTCCCGAGGCGTCGATTTCGAGCTGGGCGCTCGTCATGCCGATCTTGTCGAAGAGCTCGCGGGCCGGATAGCTGAGGGCCTGGGCCTGGTCGCCCATGCGTGCCATGGCGGCGCGGACCACGACGTTGCTGGTCCCGCTGGCGTAGGACCAGTGGGTGTCCGGACGGGCGACGGCCTTGAAGTTCGCAGCGTAGGCCGCAGCCGAGGGGCGGTTGAAGAGCATTCCGACCACGTGCGAGAGCGGGTTCCAATACTGCTCCCAGAAGCGGAGCCCGCTCTCCATGCGAAGGGCGGAGTCGAAGGAGATCCGAGAGCGCGGGTCGTCGCGCCCCCACTCGGGCGCCGCGAGGGGCTCGCGCAGGTCGAGCTTTCCCTGCTCGACGAGGCGCCCGCAGAGGGCGTTTACGACGCTCTTGGTCATGGACCAACCCAGGAGGCGTCGGTCGTGGCTGAACCCGGGAGCGTAGCGCTCGGCGACCAAGCGACCGTGTTGCACGATCACGACGGCGCGAGTTCGACGGGGCTGGGCGTGGGGCTCGGAGAAGGCTTCGCTCAGGACCTCGTCCAGGGCGGCGCGAGCGGCGCGCGGGAGGGGCCACTCCCGCGGGGCGACTTCGCCTGCAGGCCAGGGCAGCTCAGGAGTCCGGCGGACCGGGCGCGCGGGCAAGGGCGCGATCGCGAGCTCCTCGTCGTCTTGGAGCAGAACTCCGCCCAGGTCGTCGCGGTAGATCGCGCGGCGCTCGCAGCCGCGAACCTGAACCCGGACCTCGCGCCGCGCCTCGTCAAAGCTGACTTGGGGGTCGGGGACCCCCTCGAGGTCTTCCGCCAGGATCGAGTTCAGGGCCCGCCCGGCGCCGAAGTGAGCTGAGCAGGCCACCTTGGCCGCATAGCCAGCCGCGACGCGACGCAGCCCGGGGGAGAGGCGGAGAATCTGAGAGATCGCTTGAACGCGGGCGGATCGAGTCACGCCGCTCAGCGTCTCCGAGGAGGGGCCCCTTCGCCAGTCCGAGCAGCGAGGCAATTGAAGCCACAAGCCCCAGCCCCGGGAAGCGTTAGGAGCAGGCATGTAGCTTGCGAAGACCCCACCCGGGCCCCCCTAGTGCTTTTTGGGTGGGATTCTACCAAGTCGCACAGACCCTAAAGTGTCAGCGGGGGACCAAAGCGCGCGGGACAGAGGACCCCGGGGAGCGCAGCCTCCCGCGAGAGAAGCCGCAGGGGCAGAGGCGAGTGCCGCGGCCGGGGAGCGCAGCGTCCCCATAGAAGGGGGAGAAAACCGGGGCGACTTCGCGAGGGAAGCCGCAGGGGCGGAGGCGTACGCCGCCGCAGGTATCAGGTCTCCGAAGAACCCCGATCCGGAATGAGGCGGTGGCGTGCGATCTCAGTCGCCCCGCCCGCCCCACTTGACCTTGCCCCGATTTCGTGGACACCCTGGTTATGCGGCGTTGCCGCTTGGCGTTGAAATTGTTGTCTCTGCTGCGTTCGATTCGAATCGCTCGGGGCTGACGTAGCCCAGGGACGAATGCCGGCGTTGGCGGTTGTAGAAGACCTCTATGTATTCGAAGACGTCATAGCGGGCTTCCGCTCGGG
>Ga0316202_10000578_pt1 | contig 37640 bp, 64 predicted proteins | sample 3monrhotite_MG_FD_204934 | JGI IMG/M metagenome (GOLD analysis project Ga0316202, IMG submission 204934) | Microbial mat bacterial communities from mineral coupon in-situ incubated in ocean water Damariscotta River, Maine, United States -... | ecosystem: Environmental > Aquatic > Marine >...
CGCTGCATCCGCAACGGGCAATCGGGGCGCTGCATCCGCAACGGGCGATTGGGGCGCTGCATCCGCAACGGGCTATCAGGGCGCTGCATCCGCAACGGGCAATCAGGGCGCTGCATCCGCAACGGGCGATTGGGGCGCTGCAATGTCTTCTGGGCATGAAGGCAAGGCGAAGGGTGTTGAGGGCAATGCCCTGTTCCTTTGTGAGCGTGATAGCGAAATGCAAATCACTGCCGTCTGGGCGGGTATCGTCGGAAAAGACGGGATTGAGCCGGACACCTACTACACCCTGACCGATGGCAAGCCAGTGGTGACATCATGAGCGCATGGAAGCACCCGCCCCGCCCGTCACGCGAAAGCCAATGGCAAAGCATCTGCAAGATGGCCCTGTGGTTTCCGGCGCTGTTCATCTTCATGGCCCTTTTGATCGCCGCCTTTGCCCCTGCAATCGCCGCTGTTGAGGGCAATTACATTCACACCGAATGCCGGAATGATCCGGCCTGCTGAGAGGAAACGATATGATTGTTTTTCGGAACAAAGGCGCAATTGATTTACGCGCACTTACCACATTTGGCCTTTCAAGTAAGGCTGGCCAAGACAAAATTGGGCGATTTGGCACCGGGCTAAAGTACGCGACCGCTGTCATTGTTCGCAATGGCGGCAAGGTTTCATTCTTCAATGGTGATGGCTGGAAAGTCACTGGTACCCGGGAAGACATGTTTCGTGACCAGGCAGTTATGCAGATCACCTTCGACGATGCGGACCTGCCATTCACGACTGACCTTGGCCGAGATTGGGAGGTTTGGATGGCTTTCCGCGAATTGTATTCCAACGCGCTGGATGAAGAAGGCACCGTTTCGCGCACCGATGATCTGCCGGATTCTGACAGTGATGAAACAATAATCGCCGTGGATCTTGACGCCTTTGAGGCAATCTATTTCTCCATGGAGGAGCATTTCATCGGTGCCGATGAGGAGCCGGTGTATGCCACGGATAGCTTTGAGGTCTATCGCGGGCGGTCACAGTTTGTCTTCTATAGAGGTATCGCGATCCAAAAACTGAAATACCCAGCCGCGTACCGATACAATCTCAAGGGCTATGTGGACCTGACGGAAGATCGCACCGCGAAATATAACTGGCAGGTTCAGAATCGTATCGCATCGGGCATTTTGCTTTGCACGAACACAGACATTGCCACAGCGGCATGTGACCAGCGCAATGAATACGAGGCATCAATTGATTTCTCAGATGTTGGCGACAAGCCTTGCGAGGTCTTTCTTGGGGCGGCGGTCTCTCTCGCTGAAAACTGCAATCCGACCGCGACCGCCATTGTAAGGGCGCAATTGCCCTCTGATGGCTCTACCGCAACCATCTTGCAAAAAGGCGCACCTGGAGCCGAAAAGCTCTCGGAATCCCTTGGGCTTCTTCGCAACATTGGGGCTGATCTGTCAAAGGCCAAGTTCGTGCTGGCAGAAGGCATCCCAATATATCGAGATTTCGACGTGAGGGGTGACGCGGTTTTTATCTCGGAAGATATTTTTGAGAAACAAGATCGCATGAATCTTGCCGTGGTTGAGGGATATTCAGGTGTCATCGGTGGCAACTGGATGGCCAGACAACTTATCGCAAAAGCACAAGCCCCCACACCACAAGCTGAGAAAGGATAACCGCCATGAACGCTGTTACCAAAACAGAACCGGAACAGGCCGTGAGCGTCACTCACAAGTCTGTCTTTGAAGCCGTTGCCGCCTGCGTCCCAGAAGTGCGGACCATCGGCAAGAGTGACCGGAACAAATTCGACGGGTACGAATTCGCGTCTATCGACAAGTTCCTTGCGCTGGTTGGCCCTATCTGTGGGCGTCACGGCCTATTCCCAATGGTCAATCTGACCGGGACGGAGATGTATGAGAACCAGAACAGCAAGGGCGGCAAGGCCATGTGGTGCCGCTTTTCGTACACCATCACCCTGTACCATTCCAGCGGCGAACACTTGCCCGAAACGCCGATCATGGTGGCTGTACCTATGAATGGTGCGCAGGCCAGCGGATCGGCGCAGAGCTACGCGCTCAAGCAGTATTTCCGCAGCTTGTTCATGATTCCGACTGGCGACAAGGATGATGCAGACCTGATCCCGACTGAGACACATACCGAAGTCACGGAAACAGAAAAAACCGTTTCGCCCGATCAGTTTATCAAACTGCGCGACAAGCTGGAAGAGGCTGGCGTTGATGAGGCGAAGGTTCTGGACGCAGCAGGTGCGCAGTCATTGCAGCAATTCCCTGCGTCTAAATTCACCGCGACGATGAAAAAGCTGGATCTGACAATCGCAGCCAAGAAACCAGAAGAAAACGCCGACCTTGATGGCGACCAAATCCCCGAACATGAGGACGCATAAATGAACGTGCAAACCAAAATCGACACCGTTGCAGAACGCTACCGCACCCAGCGGTTTGTGTATTTCGACATTGAAACCATCCCCTGCCAGGATGAGGATTACCGCGCCGAACTGGCCCGCAAGGTCACTGCGACCGAGACCTACAAAAAGCAGGAAAGCATTGACAAATGGCTGGCCGAAAACCGCGAAAGCGCCGCTGATGAGGCGATGGCAAAGACCAGCTTTGACGGTGGTCGCGGTCATGTCTGCACAATCGCATGGGCCAAGAATGACAGCGGCATCGAAGTGCGCCATGCCAAGACGATTGCCGATGAGCGCAACGTGATTGCCGACTTCTTTGCCGAGCTTGACCCGTATCACGCTGAGACACTTGTCGGCCATAACATCACGGGCTTTGATCTGGCGTTCCTGAAAAAACGGGCCGTTTGTCTTGGTATCGTCATGCCGGATGCGTCCAGCTTTCCCCGCGACCCGAAGCCTTGGGATAAATCGGTGCAAGACACCATGAGCATGTGGGCTGGCGGCACTGGCCGGATCAGCATGGACAATCTGTGCAAGGTTCTGGGTATCACCGGAAAAGATGGCTTTGACGGGTCTATGGTGGCCGAGGCTTGGGCCAACGGTGAACACGACAAAATTGCGGAGTATTGCAAAGACGACGTCTACCGCACTCGTGAAATTCATAAACGCTTTATCGCGGCGGGGTACTGATCATGCAGAAACTGTTTATCGCCGGAAATGTTGGGAAAGACGCTGTTCTGCGGCGCACTCAAAGCGGAGACCCAATCCTTGGGTTTTCTCTCGCCGTAGACAACGGGAAAGATAAGAACGGAAACCGCCGTGACAGCACATGGTATGACTGTTCGATTTGGGGCAAGCGGGCCGAAAGCCTTGAGCGCCACATCACCAAGGGTCTGAAACTGTCCTTGGCTGGGCGACCGACCGTCCGCGCCCATGAAGGCAAGGCGTATCTTGGCATCTCAGTGGATGATCTGACGTTTCAGGGTGGCGGATCTGGGGGGCAGTCTCAGGGCAACTATGACGCGCCACCTGCCCGTGACCTAGATGACGATTTGCCGTTTTGAGCAACATGCGATCAGCAACAACACCCGAACAAGCGGGGAGGCTGGCGGAGTGGGTGGAAGGTATGCCCATTCCGTTCACCCTGACCGTGAAAGAAGGCAAGGTGCGGACGCTTTCGCAGAACGCCCTCCTGCACAAGTGGTTCGGTGAAATTGCCAAGCAGACCCACGACACCGCCGATCAGGTGAAGCGGGAATGCAAGTTCTACCAAGGTTGCCCGATCCTGATGGCCGATGACCCGCAGTTCGTCGCCTTTCTAAGCAACCTGAAAAACCTGACCGTAGAGGAAAAGATAGCCGCGATGGATTACATCTCAGTAACGTCTGTAATGACCACCAAACAGCTATCCGCAATGTGCGATGCTGTTGAGGCGAAATATCTGCCCCAAGGCGTCAGGTTAACCCAGCCGGAGGCCAAGGCATGAACATCACCGGACGCCCCATCTACCAAAAGGGCCAGAAGCCGCAGAAGTCCAAGCCGCTACGTGATGCCGCCCGCGATGCTGTCTGCGAATTGGGCATCCCCGGCATTTGCTGCAATGACCCCGCCCGCGTTGTTGGGTGCCATGTGTCAATTCCCGGCTTTTCCGCTGGCATGGCACAGAAAAACGATGACCTGTTTTTGATAGATGGCTGCGATTGCTGTCACGCGGTTTTCGATAGCCGCGACAGGTTCGCCGCCGCGCCGATTGATTGGCTGGACGTGTTGCGGGCGATGATGCGCAGCCAGTCCCGGCGCAAGGCCGCTGGCCTGATTAAAGTAGAGGGGTAAGCTATGACCAACCAACTGAAACAACTGTCCGCCGCCATCCTCGCCACCCCCACACAAGGAGACAGCGATGAGTAAAGCACTGACAGACCTGCTGGCGAAAGTTGAGCTTGGGCAATTCGTGCCGCGCTTTGACGGACCTGAGCATTTTGTCTGGCCGGGCATGGAGGATGGCAACGCAATGAAGCGGCACCATCTCCGTTACGCTTATCACGGCTCACTCGATGCCGCAAAGGCACTGCACGAGGTGGTGCTGTCGGGGTGGGATATTCAAATCACAACTTACGAGGATGACTCATTTGAGGCGTCCGTTGCCTACCCTCTACGGGTGAAAACTTATGACGGGATTTCATCGCATATGTCCCGCGCTTGGCTCATAGCCATCCTCAAAGCACTTATTGCAAAGGACCAAACCAATGACTGATCCGACAGATCATTTTCAGCGGCAATGGGAGGATATGGACCCAGCAACAGCGGAGATAAACCGCCTCCGCGACGAAAATGCCGCCCTGAAATCCTTGGTGCGTGACCTGATCCAAGGAGCGCGGCGGGATAGGTCAATCATCACCCCGAAACTTGACCCCCTCCACATTATCGAAACCAGAGTGACCAAGGGGCAGGTTCTCAGGGCGATTGAATTACTCAAAACGAAAGGTCAAACCAATGACTGATACAGATACCGTGGAGCGGGTGGCGAAGGCTATCTTCGTGAAAGACTTCCCAAGCGGGAACGTCAAGGGGCGATGGGATGAGGTATCGGAGCCGATGCGAGATGACTACCGAGCCTGCGCCCGCGCCGCCATAGCAGCCCTACCCCCTGCCGTGCCTGAGCTTGCGCGCCATCAGCCTTGCGGGTGTATTGTTTGTCGGTGCGAAAGTGATGAACAATGCAGTGGATGCGGGGCTAAAAACTGCGGCACTCATGCAGTAGGAGAGATACCAAACCCTGTTTACGTCACCACACCGGACCCAGTGTCAGAGGCGGCGAAGGTGGGTAAATTGGTGCTAGCGGCCACACGCGCCTTTCACTGGATCGAAGGGATGGAGGGCAAGGGGAACTCTCAAGTTTCAGTAGACTTGCGCGCTGCCCTACGCGCCATCACCAAAGACGGGGAGGATGGGTGATGATGGGCGAACGTCTAAGAGTAGCCAGAGCGCGAGCTAGAATGACCCTGCGAGATGTTGCCGAGGAATGCAACTGCACAGCCCAAGCGGTCAAAAGGTGGGAAGATGATGCTGCCATGCCGGATAGTCGCAAGTTCATCATTCTCTGCAAAGTACTTGACGTTTCGCCCGAATGGCTAATGGCAGGAACCCCGCTGGATTTCCACTCGACGGAAGAAGCCCCTCAAGGACGCCATGCAAAAAACTGGGCTCGTGAGGCAATTTCTGAAATGCGTGAGCTTGGATTAATCACCACGCCCAAGGAGACAGACAATGCGTGACCAGTTGGTAAAAATCATCGCGTCCGAAGTCGTGGGCCGAACAGCATCAAGTGGCGCACGGCTTGCCGCAGACGCAATCATCGCAGCCCTGCCGGATATGGTGCAGCCGTTGGTTTGGATGCGCAACGGCAGTCACTACGCTGGCGGGCATGGGTATGTCGTTCGAAAGTTTGGGGGCGTTTACATAATGACCTGCCGCAACAAATTCGAGCAGGAGTTCAACACGCTTGAAGCCGCCAAGGCCGCAGCCCAAGCCGACTACACCCGCCGCATTCTATCCGCCTTTGGCATTGCAGGAGATACATGATGGGAGAGTATGCAGAATATCAGCTTGCCCATGAAATGCGGAGAGGCTTCAAGCACCGCCCGCACTCAGGCGAAAAAAGCCCGATAGGTGGTCATTGCCCGCATTGCGGTAAGCCCATCCGAACAATCGCGGGGCGCATTGAGGAAAGCATGGCTCAACACATCAAGGCCAAACACCCTAACCCCCATACCGGAGACAAATGATGGCTGAAATAATAGTCGACCTATCAGAGCAAGACGTTTTGAACGCCTGTAAGATTTTCGCAGTGACCCGCGTCTTGAATGAAGGCCGGGCAACCAGAGCCTTAATAGCGGATGGCAAAGATGGGGTTACTGTCTCAGTGCGCGTCGAAACTGACCGCATGAGCAAAGATATGCCGCAATACGTGCCAAGCCCCCATACCGGAGACTGAGACCATGATGTACAGTTGCAAAACTAATGAGGTGAACAATGCGTGAAAGTGTAAACAGACCTTTTCTCAGCAAGATCCTGCGAAACATCGGCGCGGGGTGGCAGTGATGCTGGGGAAGCTACTCAAGCACCTGATGAACCGCCAAAACATCGCGCCAGATTTACCGAGCGGGCTAACTTGTTGCGTTCCGGGATGCACCAATCAAGCCGTGGAGCAATGGATGCCTGCTGTCTGCGCCTTGCGCGAAGCTGACGTGCATGTCGATTGGGAGCATGTCTGTGCGGAGCATGACGTTGAGCTTAACGAAATGATGGTCAGGGCGATTTATGGCTCAATTTATGACCGCGAACTTGCTGTTTACAGAATGAAAAAGACCGAACTAGCACACGGATAAACCACAGGAAAGGAAATGATGATGATCGAACCTAAGCAGTACCGCAAGAAACCAGTTGTGATTGAGGCAATCGAATGGACCGGGGCTAATTTTGAATATGTAGACCTGTTCGCCGCTCAAACGGGGCGGGAGGTTACGCAAGAAGGGTCAACGCTGACCATCCCCACCCTAGAAGGTGATCATGAGGCTAGTTTGGGGGATTTTATCATCCGTGGCGTTCAGGGCGAAATTTACCCCTGCAAGCCCGACATTTTCAACGCCACGTATGACCCAGCCTAACCCCACCCCCACCATAAGAGGAATAGAGATGCCCCGCCGATGCCCTGACTGCAAAGCCGATATGCCAGACGATAGCCTTCATGCTTGGTGTGAAAATGGCGACTGCGACTTTCATGGCTATGTCGTGGTCAAAACCGGAAAAATCCTGCGCGAAGACCCGCCAGAATGGCACCCCGGGATTGAATGTGAACACGGCTTTGATGCCTGCCCGATTTGTGATGCTTAGGAAGGAATAGAGATATGAGCGGGGAACACTCCGGCCGTCAGGTGGTATCACCTGTAAAGGACGTGGAGGGGAGCAGTTATGCGCCCGATGAAGCGTTAACTCAACGGAAGTCAGGGCGCGGTGCCCGGCAGGCCAAAAATCCAAAAACAGACCATTGGAAGGATGTTAACCCATGACAGCACCGGAACGGATACTTGCTTGGAAAAATGAAAGAAATGACGGTGAAGGAGCATACCATGGCCCGGTTGAAGGCGATGTTGAGCCTACTGAGTTTATGACCACCGAATACACCCGCACAGACATTCACCAAGCCGCCCTAGACAGGATAGCGGAGCTTGAGGGGGAGTTAGAAGATATTGCAGGGATGGGTCACGATATGCCCATGACCCTAGAACTGACAGATGAACAGTGGGCGCGGCGTAGAGCGGGAATCATGCAGCGGATCGCCCGCGCCGTGCTGGCTAAGGGGGATGGGTGATGACCGAAGTAGGGCAACGCATCATCAAAGGCGCTCAAGAGGCCCGTGGGATTGCCCGATTTGGCCGCGCCAAGTTCACCACAATCTATCGTGATGTGAACAGGCTCAGGGAGGCTATCAGATCACACGATGCCCTTGCCACAGAAGAGGCTTGGGAAAAGGTGGAACGCTGGTTGCCTGCCATTATGGGCGGGGCTATAGATAGGGGGAAATGACCCGTTTCGCTGGACACGTTCACACGTAATCCTGCAATGAAACACGGCAAATCTGTGTTTGATGTTGTATTGGTTGCGCTGCCAAATGCGCCACGTTTGACCGTGGACGTGTCCTGCCAAACGGGGAATTGCTGGGGAAGGTTTGAGCGCGGGCGAAACACTGCCGCATACCCTACTGTGATCACTGCGCCGAGACTCCCGACACTCTCAGGTATAACCGCGCTCAGGAGGTGCCACCCCTTGCAAGTAGTCCGGCCCGCTCACGCAGCCTGATAACAAGCGACACCACCAGAAAGCGGTTTGTTCGGGTTTATTTTGCCTCGCTATCCCGAATGCGGCCTGAGCCTTGCGAGCGGTCCAAGGGAGCTACCCAAGTATCCCCCACACCATACACCACAGAAGCGGGGTTGTGAATCCCTATCCGTCAACGCCGCGCTGGCAAGACACGCTCAGAAACAGCACCATTGCGCCCAAGTCATCGGCAAGTGCTGTCAGCGCCTTTTTCTGCGGCCTTATGCGGTCACGGCAGGTCATGGGTGCCGGAACGGGTTTCTGCACCTCACGGCGGCACTCAGCATCCAAGCTGGATAGTTGCAGGCAGATCGTGGTGACAAGCAGCCACATCACGCGCAGCCCGCGTCATGGCCCCGCACAACGGCTGTACCAGCCTTCCCCACATCATCGGGCGTCAGAGGGTTTGGAAGGGCGTCAGCAAGCCGCTCAATGGCCCCTGTGAAGTCTGGGCCACAGAATGCGGCGTCACTGGTGCCGATTGCGCAACTCGATACGCCAATCAGGGGCAGCATCGCTATCTTTGACAGCATCTGAAATATCCTTTCCACGTTGCAGGGTGTCTTCACGTTGATCTCGCACTGCGTCCTGACCACCCTGCCGATAGATGACGAAGGCAATCAGGCTCAGGCCCGCAACGATGGCTATCAGGCGGGTCATCGCACAAACGCCGATAGCTGCGGTGCCATCTGCTGCGCAAACAACAGCATCACAACCATGGTGATGAGGCCAAAAAATGCCCATCGCTTGATCCGGCTGGATTTGGCGTTGATATGAAAGCCGATCACCTCCGCACCGCCAAGACGTAAGCCAACCGAGAATGTTTCTTCTTCGGGTTCATTCGTCATCTGTTGCCCTTTTTCATATCGTCAAGTCTGGCGTAGATGGTCAGCCCAATCCCTGCGATTGCCAGCGCGACAAACACCCACTTGAGAGTATCGGCGTAATACATCAGCCCACCGACTTCGGATTGCACATCTTTGACCAGATCAAGCGTTGCGGTGCCTGTGGTTCCGGTCCCTGCCGTTACAGCACCAAGGATGGTGCGAGACTTGGACGGGCCGCGCTCTGGGTCAGGTCGCACTGCTGTTAGGGTTGCAGGCTCAGACAGGAACAGATCCCGCTCTGCCTCACGCCGCCGCACCAGACCGCGCAGTTTGCGCCCGCCTGCTTTATTGAACCACGTAAGCGCCTCCGCCGCCCCCTCGAAGTCGCCAGCATTGAAACGCCGCAAGCATGTGGATTTGCCAAATGCGCCTGTGCCGATGTTGTAGGCCAGAGAAAGCATTGCGCCGTACTGGTTGCTTGTGGGCTTGCGCTTGAACATCGGAATAATCCGCTGCCCGAACTTTTCCAAGCCTTCGATCAGCATCTGTTCGGCCTGATCTTCGGTCCACACGTCACCCGACTTGACGCCGGGGCCGTAGCCTGCCCGGTTTGTGTAGCCATATCCGATGGTCAACACGCCCACGGGGTCAAGGTAGGATGCAAGTTCCAGCCCCTCGAACTGCTTTACCAGATCGACGGTTGCTTGATTGAGTTTCATGTCTGTCTCCGATTAGTAGATTTCAAAGGGCTGAGAAACGCGGCAAACCCGCTTTGGCGGCAGCAACCAACCAAAGGCGTCTTTCAGGAAGTCCGGCAGCAAAGCGCGGGCTGGCGCAGCAACGGTCCAGCACGTTTCGGACCAGTAATGCCCTACAGGCAAATTCCCGCATCGTTCATCGCCTGCGGACCACCAAACAAGGTCTTTACCCGGCAGAACGCCGCGCCCCGCGTCATATGTGAAAGGCCCGCCCGTTCCCTCACAAACAACATCATTCCGCTCGTTGCGGGTCACTGTGCTGTAGCTGATGGAGGTTGGCCGCTTGATGTGCCGAAAGAACTCAATCTTTGGTGCCGAACCTTGGGCCGTGTCTAAAATGCGCCCCGCGCCGGGGTCATACCAAAAGGCCGATGTGGGAAGGGCGGCAAAAGCGAGGTATGGCACAAAAACCAGTGCCGAAAAAATGTGTTTCTTCATTGCTTGAAAAACCCCAACAAACGCTCCCAATTGGCGATGATCGCGCCCAGTGCTACAATGAGATAGAAGGCATATTTGCCCCACCACCCCAGAGCATCAAGACGCCTAATGAATGCAAGAACGCGCTGCAAATCCGCAACCTCATTCTCATTGAATATGTGGGGTTCAACCCCGTCTGATTTCTCTAATAGACGATCAATCTTTTTCGCCAATTCTTCAATATTTGTCGTCATAATCGCTTACTGCTTTCAGCTTGCCTCAAGGCTTGCACCCGTGTTGGCTGGTTTAATCACAAAGCCGATAGCCAAATCGGTCGTGGAGTTTGTCAGCCTCTAAACGCTCAAAGCGCAATTTCAGGTGTGCTGCCTTTCGGTAAAACCAAGCCCGCAACTCCGCGTTGTACTGCTGCGCCATGATTTCTGTTCCGTATGCCTCCCGGCCCAAGCCATACCAATCTGTCGCGCCGTGGAATCCGAGGTCTGCTGTATCCCCCAGGCACACATCATTAGCGCCAAGAAACATCGTACAGGCGCTGTCGATCTGCCCGTGAAGTTCAACCGGAATGCCGAGGCGGTTTACCCGTTGCAGTTCCTCGTAATGCAGCGCCAGACTGCCGCCCATGCACCCGTTGATTACCTTTGGTACGGCGGGTCTGGTATCTGTCGCGGGTGCGCCCGCTGTACCAAGACAAGCGGAAAGGGTCGCAACCAAACCGATTGCGACCACCAAGATTGGTGACGTCATAAAAAGCCTCAGATTTTGTAGTTACTCGGCCTCGATCCAGCCGCCAAACCCGCCTCCTTAAGCGATGGCTCCACCATGGCATCATCACGCATTACATCGGTCCAACCACGGTCCGCCATATGAGCTTTTTTGACCCGCTCAATCACAAACGTTGATAATGGGTTTCATGCTTGGCACCTCCGGTGCGCAAAAGACAGTGAAGAGGGTCATGCGTTAGCCGATCTTGAGACCTCGACCCACGACGCCGATGCACCACGTGACATTAAAGTGAGGGTGCTGCCCGCCGCTGTTGTAAAGTCGCCGTCTAACCGCAAATTTCCGACCCCGGGGGGGGAGTCCACAACGACCAAGACGTCCAAAAATTCCAGCGTAACCATCTGATAAGGCTTGCCGGTAATGAACGTGATACTTGTTGTTCCAGATATCTTTACAACAGGTTCATCGGGAATGGTTATGGATGTTCCTGATGCCACTGTTTCAGGGTCGGGAAAAACTACGTTCTGAGATGCAAGCAATGGAACTTGAAAATCAGGGTTGCCGCTTGCATTGTTGATCACTCTTGTCGCCGGGGTCGCAACAAGAGCGGCAACAGAATAATCCACCGTCTGGGGGTCAATCACCACATCTTGCGATGTGGTGTCCACTGTTATGGCATAAGGGTAAGTGGAAAGGTCTTTCAGTAACCTATTCGGACCAAAACGAACCTGCCGCGCTGTGAGCAATCGAATAGGGGGCAGGCTATTGCCACCGCCGTATGTCACGTTACCCTCAATAGTGAAGGCACCGCCTGTTAGCTGCATTGCAATCGCGTTGGCTTGATACCCCGTCTTGCCCGTTAATGTATCGGGATCGGTGTAGGTGGCCCCCCACCCTTCAATGTCATTCCCGATTATCCGGCAACCCTGCACACCGTTGATAATGATCGCCGCGTTATTCCCCGTCCCATCAGTGATAGAGTTGCTGGCGATTTCAAAGATAGTGCAGCCGCCGCCCGCGCCGGTCGCGTTGACCCCATTCCCCGCTGATCGAAGTATCCAACTATCTCGTATTGAGATATCATTGAAAGCCCCGGTTCCCCAATCAAGGTGGACGCCGTGCGATGTTTGTTTCGCGGCGAAGATACGTTCAAATCTCAGGAGATAAGCGACTGTCCCCGAAAGCTTGATTGCGTTTTCTTTTCCGTGAAATGCGCAATTGGCAACCCGTGAAAGACGCGAACCGGAAGTCAGGTGAATACAGGCACCGGTCCCTGTGCCGCGAAAGTTAATTCCCCTCAACTCACGCGCCGTAAAATTCGCCGCCAGTATGTCTAGGTTTGCCGAACCGCCATCAATGACTGTACCGACATCTGGCATCGCAAAATATTCGGGCAACGCAAATTGATTGTACCAAGTTGATTCACCCACCCACGTGGTAGTGGGGGCGATGGCGGCGCTCCGGCCTGCCACGCTGTAAACGCCTGCCGGGAATAGCAAGTTCGCCCCTGCGGCCCCCGCCGCCGCATCACCCGCAATAATCGCATCGGTATCGTCTGTGGTGCCATCCGCGACAACGCCAAACGCAAGGGCGTTGTATCCATCGGCCTCTGGCACAACATAAAGTTTGACGCCGCCCGCCGTGGTTACATGGTGGTCCGACGCCCCGGATGCGGCCTCTTTGTAGTTGTGACCATCACGGGTAAGCCATTGCGCATCCTCGCCGCGAACAGATTCCTCTGACGCGAGAAGGGCGGTTGGCGTGTCGTATGGTTGCCACTTCCGGTAAAGCTTCTGCCCGCCTGCGTTGGTTTCGTCGTGATCCGTTGCGCCGGATGCTGCCGCCTCGAATGTAAATCCTTCAAGGGTTGTGCGGATATATGCCCCTGTGGTGTAGGTCGCGGTGTCTGCCAAAACCGCTGCTTCATCGTCAAACGGCGTTGGATCATCGGGCCGATCCGCAATGCGCACGTTGTCGTTTTCGTAAAGTGTATTATCGTCAGCATCGCGGACGCGGATTTTATAAATACCCGGCGCGACAAACGACTGCGCAAATTCCCCCGCCGAATTGGCAATAAGGGGCTGTGCCTGCGCCGAGGTCAACGCCCGGTCGCTATAGGTTGTTACCGCCGTGGATGTACCTGCGAGAAACACCGCCAGCTTGCCGCCAGATACAGGATCGCCGTTTGCGTCCATCGCACGGATAAACGGGTTTAGTAGAGTAGCCATGCGGCCCCCCTTTCAATAATGTTGAATGTGGTGTGAGTTAGCCCGTGAACGCGTTGCGGAGCCAAGGTGGGGCGTTGTCGCCTTTGCCGCCCGCGCCCCAAACAGCTTCCTTGCCGAACCCAATATGCATCCGGCCCGCTCCCATGTAATCGTTACCTGCGCCGATACCTGTGATGCCATTTGCACGGGACCGCCTGACAATCTCTTGAAAAATCGGCACATCTTGCGGATTATTCCAATCGAGCTTTCGGCCATTCATGTAAAAATCAGCGTCAGCCGCCTCGCCGTGGTCGTGTCGCGTTGATCCCGTGCGTCTGTGGCCGTGGCCTTTGGCGTCTTGCCCGCCAGAGATAACACGCATTTCAACGCCCAACTCTGGAAGGAACGAAAGCGCGGAAACCAACCTGTCCGATAGCGGTTTATCCCTGATCGCGCCCGTATTGCTGTATTTCAACCAATCACCGTGAGACTGTCCCGCGTGGATAGCGTGATCATGCCCACCCGCCAGCGCATTGCCCGCCGCGACTGTCGGCCCGCCGTGGCTTGCAAGCGCCTTAAACACGTTTGATGGCTCTTCCCGCTTCGCTGGCGCAAAGACGTTTAGACCGTTCATATATGCTTTGGCTGGATCTGCTAGGATTTGGCGCATTGGGAGAACCTCAATTGGCTACTTGTGCAGGCTGGTTGTTGGTATTACTGGCGTTGCCGCCCTGCGCCGCCTCTGCCGCGCTAATCCGCAGGATGGTTGCCGCATCCTTGGCAAATGGGCTGCTGCTGCGCTCAATCGCCTTTAGTTGCTTCAAATCGCCTCGCCCTGCTGCGTTGAGGGCTTTCAACATACGAACATTCGTCAGCGCCTTAGATGACAGGTATGCGCCCGTGAGGACCGATGATGTAAAACCAAGGTCTACAGCTCCACCAAATCCAGCCAACAGCGCCGCGTTGATCTGCCCGGTATTGGAAAAATTGCGTTCTGCATTCGCCCGCTTTGAGCCTTCCGCGACCTTTGCAAGTTTTGTCATTTCCTTGCGAACATCAGGCGGCAAGAGAATGCTCTTTGCCTCTGGTGACATTTTGTTCCAATCGGTCAAGAACTTTGCCGGGGAAAAGCCCGCGCCCTCTGCATCGCGAAGGCCCGCAGAAGGTTGCCCCATCCGTTCCACAATACTTGCCGCAACCGTGTCCCATTCTTGCTTGGGCATGGATGACTTCATCTTGTACAGGCGCTTGGAATTGGCCGAGGACCGCCCGTCACGGGTCATGGCCTCAAATGCCTCGAAAGCCCGTTCTGGGCTGTCAGCCTTGATTGTCCTGTCCAATGCGTCTTGGATGCGCTCCGCGCCACGGCGGTAATAGTTCCCCGCCCGCTTCCAAGCCTTTTCAGCATCCGGACCCGCCGCTGTTGCAGCCTTTTCCAAATCCGCCGTGAGGGTGCCGTAAACCTGCTTGAGCCGCCCCTGATCCATGTCGGACAGTGTGCCGTTGATCTTGCCGATGCTCTGCCCGATTGAACTACGCAGATCACTCGCCGCCTGCCATGAAAGCCCGCCCTCAAGATCAGCCGCAATCGCTGCCCACTTATCTAGGCCAAGGCGTTTAGCGATTTCGGGCTTATCCGCGAATGGCTCAAGAGCCTCGGCAATCGCTTCCATTGTTGCGGGTGATTGGACAAGCGTATCCTTGGGAATTTGCCTGCCAACTTCATTGTAAAGTTCATCAGAACGCTTACGAAAATCAGAAACAAACTTGTTCGCACCGGATTGCAGAGCCTCGCCCGCACCGCTTGCGCCCTGAGACTTGCCCACCCGAACCGCCAGCCCATCAAATGCCCGTTCCACCTCACCGACAAACCGCGATGCATCCTGCGCAATGACAGAGCCGGAGAATGGTGCCTTTTCGAGGGCCGCAGAGGTCATGGCCCGAACCTTGCCGCCAGCCGCCAATGATGGGGTGATGCCCAAATCATCAGCCGCCCGCGCTGATGCTTGTAGATCAGTGGCGGGCTTAGATAGCTTTTCCGCCGCCCTTGCGGCCTTGCCTCCCGCCCGCACAATGCTAGAAGTCCCGGCCAACTGGGGAACGGCAACCTCGCCCATCATCATCAAATCACGGGCCAGCTTCTTTTCGTTTGTGGGTGATCCGCCCAGAACCTCGCCAGCCGTACCAGCGCCAAGGGCATAAACTGCGCCTGCCGCACTAAGCCCGGTCATGGCGGCGTCTGCTGCCGTTGCGGCGGGCCTGCGGAACGCTGGCGGCACCCAATCAGGCATATTTTGCAGGGAAATGCTTTTATCCTGATCAAGCAATCCAGCGCCGAAAGCCTTAGTTGCTGCAACCGGCCCTTCGGTAGCCGCCTTGATTGTATCCCCAAACTTGTCTTGGGGCTTGGGCGATGGCGGGGCGGCGTCATATGCTTCCGCACCCGGCATGTAATGCGGGTCGTTCACGTCCTGCTGTGCAGGCGCGGGCATTTGCCCTCGCGCCAGATCGACAAGCATCTGTGCCGCCGCACTGTCCCCTGCTTTGTCAGCGTTTACTGCCGCCGCCATGATCTCATCAAAAGTTGCCATTTTTGGGGTGTCCTTGCATAGAAGGCCCGGAATGCCTAAATTCGCCCCATGCATTTCTTAAAAGAGCCTGAAAATCGGGCGCTCTTAATCGTATGGACCTTATTTTTCGCATTTGCGGGGTTCTGCTGGTTTGTTCTTCGCGCTGATTTCTGGGTTCCAGCACTTTGGCCGTTCATCTTTGCCGCCGTGATGACGCGGATCATGATGAAGATGAAAGCTAGGCGCTTGGAATATGAGCGGATTTGCCGGATCGTCAGGAACGGAAACACGGCTATTGCGAATATTTCTCGAAAACCGACCTCTGCTCATCGTTCTGGAACGTGATGCTGGGTGACGCCGTGGCCTCATCTGGCGCAGCCTCCTGAGTTGACCGCCGAAAATCCATCAAGCTGCGGTTTGGATCGAGATTGTATGCGCTCGCCTTGTCTTCATATTGTGTTTTGATGTTCAAGAACCCGCGTTCTGCGCCATCATACAAGGCTTGGCCTCTGCTAACAAAGTCTTCTCGCTGCGCCGGGGCGAGCCTTTGACCGGACGCCATCTTTCGAATTGCCGAGGCAATGGGCTGGGGAACATTCGCGCCCATTTCTTCGCTTTGCTGCAACCAAGCTGTCGCCTGCGCTGCGGTCTCAAATTCACTTTCGCGAACAACCGAACCGGGGTCAAGAACCTTCATAAAGTTGAAGATCAAGGCCAAATCTCCAGCGGGGCTAGGGTCCTTCGCTGAGTTTACAATTCGGTCAAACGCCTGTGCCTGCTCAGAAAACGCCTTAACTGCGGGGATACCCAAGAATTCTTTGCGAAGTTTCTGCTCAGTGTCAAAATCGACTTTTGGCAAGTTCAGGTCAATAAACCCATTTTTGGCGTCAACATTCGCTTTTGCCTCATCCGTCAACGGCTTTGGCTTGTCCGGCATTAAATCATCAACAAATCCAAGAGTCGCTGTCAGCCCCTCCTGCGCTCCGGCAATGCCCGCTGCAATCTGGGGGAAGGTTTCATATGTCGTTTGGCTGGGGTCAAAGCCGCTGTCTGCGATTGCCTGCGCGTTATTCTGTACAAACAGGTTAAACGCTTCTGGCCCCTGTTTGTAAGCCGCCGTAGACGCCGCCAGAGCCGCTGCAATCTTTCTTGCCTCTGCCTCGCGTTCAACTGCCGACATATTGGCCGCGTGGGTTTCAACGTCCCGCTTTGATTTAGCGCGGATCTGGTCAAGCTGTGCTGCGGAAAGCGCCGTGCTGGCATTGTGCCGCTCGGTTGCTTGCGCGTCAGATCGGGCCTGCCTGCGAATGTCATAAGCGCCCATAGGGTCAAGTGCTGCGAAAGCGTTAACCGCATCAGGGTTGCCTTGCGCCAGTGCCGCGCCGTTTTCTGCAAAGAACGCTTCAACCGTTTTCTGTTTCTCGCGGTCTTCGCGCTGCGCCTGCATTTGCTGGAACGCGCCGCCCGCCTGCAATCCGCCCGTAAGGCCCGCAAGGTAGTTTTGGCCGGGGTTGGCTAGAACTTGGTTCATGGATTAGCCTCCGAATGGGTTTGCAACAGGGGTGATGCCAAGGCCGGGGTTTTGGCCGAGGTATCCAGAATTTGCCATGCCGTAGATGTTGGACATTGAATTGACGCCGCTCGCAAAAGCATTCCCTACGCCAATCGCGCCCTGCGCTTGGGCGTTGCCACGGGCAAACGCATTTTGACTCGCACCGCTTGCGTAGGTGTTGCCCGCGCTGATCTGTGCTTGTGTTGCCTGCTGGCCCTGCCCAGATAGCCCCCGCAATGCGTTCAACTGGTCCTGCATTACGCCATAACTGCGGTTGAATTGGTCAGTTTCACGGCCCACAAATTGACCGTATTCATCAGATGCGATGCCCTGCCCAAACCGTGCAGCATCTTTCAGGGCCGCGCCAGACAACCTCATGCCACGCGCTGCCGCCGCCCGCTCAAGGGCCTTGTTGCCCTCATCAAGTCGGAACTGATAGCCCGGCGATGCCTCGAAAGCCGCAGTGGAAAAATCAAGGTTAGGGTTGGGCCGTTCTATTGCGGTGTAATTGAATGAGTTTTGCGGCTGGCTATCAATGAATGCCTGCGCCTCTTCGCGGGTGCCAAACGATTTATCACCAACATTGTAGCTGGTTGCAGATGTGCCTGCGCCCAATTGGCTAAGGATTTCACGCGGCTCAATCCCACGCGGCCCGTCATAGTTTGGATTGGGAATGTACTCCCCGCCGCCGCCCGCGCTTGTCGCGGTGCTTTCAACGATAGACATGCCAGCGCCGCCGCTACTCGCAACCGGGCGCGGGCCAATGCCGCTTTCGTATGCCAAAGCCGCCAAGGCGTTGTTGCCGATCTGGCGTTGTGGCTCAGTCAGTTCAACATTGCGGTCAAAGATATAGCGTTGTGTTTCGTCAGCCTGATCCGCCGCCGCAGCCTGTGATTTAGCGGCAGATTTTGATGCCAAACCTGATGCAACCGCACTGCCCGCTGATGCGATGCCTAGAATTGCTGCTGTTCCAAGTGCCATTATATCACCTTTCCGTGACTTATCTCGCAAGGCGCATAGCCTTTGCGGCTCAAGATGCGCGATGCACCCTCAAGTGTATGAATTGTTGTCATGCGAACCTCGTTGGCCCCAATTTCTGCGGCCCAGTCTTCAAAATCACGCAGCAACTTCAAACCCTGCCGATCTTCGCACCACCAGAACATCTCGACCGCGATTTTCCAGTTATCGGCGCAATATGCCTGAATAGCGGCCCCGCCGATCATCCCGCCATTGCTGACCAACAAAACACCTTCGGGGCTATCTATGAGGCTTTGCAGCGTCCGCGCCGTTGCGGCTTCGCTATATGGCGCATAAACGCCCGCCGCCGTGTGAAACTTGCGCCCCATTTCCACAACGCGGGGAATGTCTTCACTTGTTGCGGGGCGCGTCACGTCTTGATCAGCCATGTGACCCCCAAAGCAGGCGGCACGATGGAAAACGCGGTGCCATCGCCCGTATTGTCAGTTGTGATACCCGTTGTCGCGCTATCCGCTGATACGCCAGTTGACCCGCTGTCCACGGTTAGCCCTGTTGTGGCGCTGTCTACCGTCACGCCCGTTGTCGCGCTGTCTGTGGACCCGCTGGTTGCGCTGGTAGTGTCAGATCCCGTGGCGCTATCTGCGGCCCCTGCTGGGTCTGCTACGCCGCCGTGCGTGTGGCCTGAATCGGTGACTGTATGCGTATGCCCCGGATCAGTTACCGTGTGGCCGTGGCCGGGGTCTGTGATCGTGTGAGTGTGACCCGGATCGGTGACACCGTGGTTGTGCGCGGGGAGGTTGGTTGTCGCCAACGTGATTTCACCCGCGCCGCCAGCTGCAAGCAGCGCAATATCACCCGCCCCAACCAGAAACTTGTCCGTAAGGTCCGGCAGCGTGAATGTTGTTGTATCGGCCCCGAAGGTATCCCCCACAACCGCGTATAGATCGCCGTAAGTCGATTTTGATACCGATTGCCCGTTGCAGATCAACCAACCGTCAGGCTGACTGGAACCCAAAAAAGATTGCAGTGAACCCGCAGGCAATTGCACGTTCTGAACCCGGAACCGAAGGCCATCTAACCACCTTGTAAAGTCCGGGGTTGGCCTGACTTCTGTTCCCTCTACAAATCCAATGGTTGCGCCACCACGCGGGCGATAGGACGGGATGCTTCTAGGCAGCGACATAGTGGACGCCGTGAATGTCGCGGGGAACCGGGTCTGTGATAATGAGCCTTACTTGAAAGCGGTCAAACGCCCCCAGCCCGTGCCACTCTGCCCGCCAGTTGTAATAACCAAGGGCTGCAAGGTCTCGCCAATCCTCTATGGACCAAGAATGCCCGTCAGAACTGGTCTGCATCATGATTTGGGGGGTTTGGGTGTGATTGCCGCTGCCTTTCACGTCAACATGAAGGCGGGCAATAACAAAGCGATCAGCCTCAACAATCGGAGCGGTAATGACCTCCGCCGATAGTGTTGCGCCATCATCGGTAAACGTGTCTTTGTCCAGCGTGACAATCTTGCCCGTGTCAGTGCCGAAATACTGTTCACCGTCAACCTCAGCCCCGCATGTAATGAACCAAGGATCATATGCTGTTGCCGTGGTGCGCTCATGCCAAAGCTGGGTGGTAATGTCGAAAACAAGCGTTGGTGCGCCAACCATGCGGATTGCATAGAACTTATGCCCGCGCTCGGTGAAGGTCATGGCGCTGTGAATGTCGTTAGCGTTTAGAGCCTCTTCAATCTCACGGGTAGAAATAACCTTCGGGCTAGACCCTGCGGAGCGGTAAACAATCTTATCGTTCCCCACCCAAAAGACGCCGTTGTCTTCTTTCGCGATTGTCAGATTTGACAGGCACCCGCGCTCGGTTGTTGCGCCGGGGTTTCTGGCAAATGGAAAGTCTGCGTTGCCGCTGTTGTACCAAACCTCAATAGATTTGGCCCCAAGCAGCCAGATTTCCCCGTGGTCGCTGATAATGCCGCGAATTTCGTCGGATTGGCTTTCCGCCGTGGCGAAGTCCAAGCCAGAAAACGTGGTGCCATCATCCAGCCCCGAAACCGTGATGACGTCCTTGCGCGTGGCGTTTTCACCCGCAACAATAAAATACCCATCCTGATAGGCAACATATCGCGGCGTTGTGACCTCGCCTGTGGCGTAGTTTGTGACGGTCACGCCATCAGACACATAGTAGGTCGCGCCGACAACCAGCGCAATTTCTGTGCCAGATGTGGCGATTGATACCGCCTCTGACGTGCCAACGCTGCCAACCTCTGTTGAAACAGCCCCGACAACCTTCCACAGCTTGCCATTTGCCACGGCATAGAGAATGCCGTCGAAGTCAATACAGGCCCGCACAGCCCCGCCAAGATCCAGAACGGACAACGCCCCGCTGCGACCAATCAAAGCGCCCTTAGAGACGCCCTGTGTTGGCCGCAGGAAGTAGTTTACAAGGCGCTCGCCATTGTAATCCGCGTCGGCAGATTGGCGGGCCATTGGGAGCATTGGCATTAGCGGTCGTTCTCACCGCGATTGAAATACACGCTGCCTTCGCGGTCAAACGCCATTTGACGCTTAAACAACTGCTCGGCCCGCGCTTGAACGCCGGGGTTTTCAAGTGCGTAAGTGTCGATCAGCCGTGACGCCAGATTATAGACAACCGTTGACCACCACTCGCCGGGCATATCAATCGTGTCGTTCAAAGACGTGATGTCTTCAACTTCGCGCTGATATGTGAACTCGATGGATTCCGTTGTTGCCGAGGCAAGGGCAGGCCAGATGTACAGTTTCGCCGCTTCGCGCTGGCGGTCATAGTGGAACTGCGAGGGCGTACCCGTAGAATCCTTGTCTGAAATACTGTCGTATTCCCAACGTGTCAGAGGCACCATCGGCACTTCAACTCCATCGGTGCCTTTGTACCGGACATTCATAATCGAAATAGGCCGTACAACGGCCAAATCGTAAGATACGGCAGTCGTCAGGGTTTTTGTCCCTTCGGTCCACGTCCACAGGTTAAAGCCGGATGACTGCCACTCTTTCAACATATCATCCAGATCATGCATCGCGGTTTTCGCGTCCCATGATGTAGGGTCTTGGTTAACGCCAACAACGCGGGATTTGCGAAGGGCGCGTGTAACAATGTCCCGCACTGTGCGGGTTGCTGTAACAGCCATGAGGGTTCTCCTAAATGTGGCTTAAAGGTCGTCGGCGCTGACTTCGTTTCCGCTGCCTACCGAAACATCCGTTCCGGCCTGATCGGGGCTAACCCAAGGCACGGATTGGTGATCCGGCTTGGCCCGCAAGTTCTCTTGTGGGTGCCGTGGCTCCCAACATTCATTGGTCCCGCTGCCTTTGCAGACACGCAGGCCCGTCCATTCCTTACTGATCTGGCGCGACTTGTACTCAAACCCGCATCTCTGGCAGATCGCATTCCATTGGCCGGGTTCCCACGTCATCCGCGAACCTGTGCCAAATAACTGTTGAACGATGCGTCAACTTCCATTCCGGTTGTTGAGCCAGTTGCCACCACCCGAACATCTGAATTTTTGGGAACAATTACATGGGGGGCAAAGGGGATTGTCATGGCAGACTGCGCCGAAGATGTAAGCGTGACCCGCTGGACAGGCCGAAACACTTTGCCTGGTAGCTGTATCTCAAGCACAAAATCAACACTGCCCTGCTGCTTTTTCGCAACCGACACTGTAAGGCCTGTGATGATAGCGTAGTCCAAATTAGAGAACGTGGTTGCCCCCTTGAGACTCTGGGTGTTCCCCCCCGCCCCATCAATCTCAATATGGGCCTTGGTCGCGTCAGAAGGCAGGCCCCCGCTGATTGCTGTATCCTCGTAAACCTGAACCGTTCCCGCCAAAGCAAGCCCGTCATCCTCATAGACCCGCGATACACGCGCCAAAGGGGTGCCAAGCGTCACCTTTGATTGCCCGTTGAGGGTTGCTGTTTGCACAACAAAGGTGAACTGAGAATCAACGCCAGTGCCGGAAACCGTGTGGCCTTCAATGCGGATAACCCCATCGTCGCCCGCATCGCTGGATGATATAGTATCAATCGCGTTTGTGGTTGGCAGGGTTTCATGACCGCCAAGCGTCCAGATTGTCTCTTGTGATGTGCCGAGGTCTTCATTCCGGCCAAACTTCAAAAGGGTCTTGGCTTTGTTTTTAACAGAAACCTCATCACCATAAGTGTTGGCGATGCGAAGCTCTGCAAGCTCTACATCAAAGCTGCCCATGTCAGGACGCCGTGATTTGGGCCGCTTGCAGAGCCGCGTTTAGTTCGGTGATTTTGTCGGACAGGGATGCAATCGCGTTGGCGACTTCGGATTGGCTATAGGTTGCGCCGATTACTGCAATGGTATCGGAACCTGTGCCGCCGCTGTTGTCTGTCAAATCAACAATGGCCGTGGTTGCTGTGCCGCTCGATGGCAGGATCGGCGCGATGATGCCGTTCGGGAAGTTTGTTGCAGGCATGTCAGCCTCCTTTTCAATGTGGAAAGGGGCGCGGCTATCGAACCGCGCCCGATTGGCTTACGCTGCGCCGGGGGAACCCGCGATGCCGCGCCAGTCAGCCCAGCCAGCCGCATATCGCTCTGTGGCCTTCATGCAGGCGTTGTCGGTGTCAAAGTCGTTGTCCTGCGTTAGCGCCAATGCGCGGCGTTGCTGCCGGATCAGACCTTCAGGAACATCGGTTTTGACAAAGAACGCATCCGCATCAGTCAGGTAATCCCAAACAGCAACACCACCCGGCAACATGCCGAGTTTCGCCATAGCGTTAATGTCATTGTTTGCTGTGCCAGACTGATTTGTAGAAGACACAATGCGCGTGGCGTCAAACTCAAGCTCCGGGGGAACAATAAGCTTCATGCCTTTCGCCTGAATCCGCAGCCCCCGGCTATCGGTGAAACCGCGAATCAACGTCAGCAGATCCTCAAGGGATGCCTCCGACAAATCCGCCGCAACCGCCAATTCGTTAGATTGGCTACCGCTCAGGCTTGGGTGATCTGTTGCCAGAAGTTCCTTGCCATCGCCACCCGCATAAGAGGGATTGAAGCCCCGGTTGAGAATGTTGGCAAAGACGTTTTCCTTCGTCTGGCGCATAGAGCGGGCCAGCTTTGCGGATTTTTTCTTTGCCACGGACTCATATTGGTTATCTTCGATAGCCTCTTGAGTGACCTTCGCGCCCAAGCCATAGACAACGTTGGTGATCCGCGAGGTATAACCTTGCGCATCTGTGTCATAAGAAATGCCGTTGCCCTCGGTTTTAATCGGGGCCAGACCGAAGCCTGTTTCTTCGACATATTCCTCATAAGCTTTGGTCGATGTTTGCTCATCAAACACCATATCGCAAACCATTGGCTTTTCCGCGTAGGTCTTGCCAAAGAATTTGTTAACGCCGGGCCAGAGGGCCTTTGGGTGTGAACCTGTTGTGATAGTCATGATTCAGCCCTCCATTATGTACCGGCAATGCCGGTGATTTCGGAATGGTTGTTGATGCGAACCCGGGCTTTTGCCTGGTTGCCAACCTCGTTATCAGTGCGCGGCACAAGGCCGAGAATGCGCAGTTGCAGTCCCGCCGTGGTCGCTGCGGTCGAACTATCCAGTTCCGCGCCAGATTGGCCCGTGTTGGTGTCGCCCGTGTTGGTGTAGACCACCGCCGCATTCAGACCGATGTCAGCCGCAACGATGTCTTCGTCCGCCTGAATTTCGTATTCGGTCTGAGGGTCGTCATTCACGAAAACCACGCCGCCTGTAGAAGCTGGGAGATAGCGCCGCGAAAGGTTGTCAGGGTTCGCCGCAACGCCAACGATCACGCCTGTGATCTTGTTGGTGCTGCCTGCTGTCGCCTTTTCGACTTCCGACATGGTTCCAGCGGGCATAACGCCCACGCCGGGGGCCGAAACCTCCGCCGCGTTCGCGGTGCCGGAAACGACAACGGGGTCGCCGGGGAAAAGGGCTGTGGCGTAGTCGGACGCAACCGCATAAGCGGTGACCCGTGCTTTTGACAGCCCTGATGGATGCCCTACGGCGCGAAGGCCGAAGGGAGTGTCTGCATTTGCCATTTGAAAGGCTCCTTAGCTAACGCCAAGTCTCAACGAATGTTGATGTCCTTGACGTAATCCGATTGAGCGCCGCCTTCGCGGTCCATACCGCGTGAAAGCTGCGCCAGTTGATCATCAAGACGCGATTGCGCCTCGGCCTTATCTTCATCGAAATACGTCTTCGGTTTGCGGCACAGGTATGCTCGCAGTGGCGAGCCATCCTTGTGCGACCCCACGACAACTGACACTGCGTTCCCCAGATCGGCGTTGTCTTCTTTCACCGATGGATCTTTCACAATATCCCAGTCGTCATGGGTTGTCTTGAGTTGCAGCCTGCCGTTCTGGGTGTCGTTAAACCACCGATAGGCAAACTGTTTGTGATTCAGCAGGTCGGGGTTAACACCCAACTTGCCGAGGGTCTGGTTAACTGCGCCTGTCGCTCGGCGGCGGCGCTGTGTTTCGCGGGTCTTGGCGGGGCTGTTATTTGTTGTATTCATCTGCATACTCCTTGCGGCCTGCCGCCGTATCTTCAAAAATCCCTTGTCCTGCGAAGCGTTTGAACGCTTGCTTTGCATCGGGGGGCAGCTTGTCGAAGGCTGTTCGCCCGCCCGCTCCACCTAATCCGCCAGCGTCAACAACTTGGCGAGGTGGCGTTTTTTCCTTTGCTTTTGGCTCAGGGAAATATGCCGGGTACATCTTGCGGATTTCCGCCTCTGCATAGGCAATTTGATCCGCTGGCGCTGCCGCCAGAATGACCGGATTAGACTGCACAAGCTGCGCGGCGGTCTGTCCCAAGATGGGATTTTTAAGCCATGCCCCTGCCTCTGAGTTGCGGTAAGCCTCAACCTCTGCCGGGGTTTGTGGTTGGGCGGTTGGTGCAGCCTGTGAAAGCAATTCCTGTTCACGGGTGTTTGCAATCTTATAGGCGTCCATGTCGCCTTCTTCGGCGGCGCGGTCGCGCTCCTGCCGAACCCGCTCAACCTCTGCCTCATGCTTTTCACGCTGGCGGCGCAGTGCCATTTCATTGACCTGCTCAAGCCCCTTGGTGGTGCTTTCCAGCCGCTCAGACATTGTTGAGAAAATGCGGGATCGCTTTACACGCCCCAGAAAGTCCTCTGGATTGTCGATGTAGCCCTTGGGCATTTCGCCCTGCCATTCATCAGGGGATTTCCACCCGAACAATCGGGCCTCTTCCTCATCCTCAGAAGACCATGAAGGCTGCTCTTGAACCTGCTCTTGAGGCTCTTCTTGAATTTCGGTCGTATCTTCGGCGGGTTCAACAATGACTTCCGCCTCGTCAACGATTTGCTCCTGCGTATCGGTCATGCCAGAACCCCCGCAATCGAGGTATCTTTCATCAACCAATATTTGTCGCCATCGCGACCTTTGATTTCGGTTGCTTGATACCGAGAAAAGACCACCGCATCACCCTCTTTGGGCTTGGGCGCGTCCTCCGGCCAATCGGGGTAGTTATAACGAAACGCGCCAGCGGATACGGCAATCAAATCACCCTCCATCTGCCCGAATTGTTCACGTTCCTTGGTGTCGTCGGGGAGGTACAAACCGCCCGCTGTCTTATCCTCAACCACCTTTGGGCGGACAAGGACATTATCCCACATCGGGGTAATCCCACTTTTGTTCATCATCGTCCTCTAGCTCTGCTCTGATTTCTTCTGCGGTGGCGTCAAAGAAGGCCCCCACCCATGCCTCTACGTTCTGCAAAACCCTGCGGTCCTCCTGCGGGTTGTTGCCCGCCCAGAAGGCCGCTAAGACCGCCTCCCGCTTGCGCTGCACCACGTTCTCCATAGCCTCTTTCAAGGCCACCGTTACCGGGTGTTCCCGCCATTCCTCCACTTGATCCGAGGATATTTTCCAATCCGACACGATTTGCCTCCAACGTCTTCATCAATGCGTCTAACTTCGTCTTTTTGGCTTCATTGGCGGTGCGCAATGTCTCATTTTGCGCCGATGCCATATCCTTAATTGCCCCGGCGCGGGCCTCTTCAACCTGCGCCATTGTCAATTGGATCTTCGCCAGCTTCTCTGCCACATCAGCCTCCGCCGCCTTCATGCCGAGCATTTGCATCTGATGCGCCATTGGATCGGGTTGAACTGCCAGCTTTTCAACATCTGGAATGTCCATGGCCTCGGCAACACGGGCCAGCGCCTCGCCGCGATCCACAAGGCCCTGATCGGCCAATTGCATGATCAATTGTGCCTTTGCGGCCTGCTGCATTTTGGTGACTGTCTGCGGGTCAGCCACGGGCTGAATATCCAAATCAGACAGATCGTAATCTTTGGCCGGGTCAAGTGCTGGCCCGCCATTGTGTCCCATCTGAGATTGCGCGTCATGAAACCTGTTGTAAGCCTCGGCGTCCACAGTTTGCCCGTTCATTTCGGCAATCAGTTTGTATTCACGCTTTAGGCTGCGAAAAATCCGCTTATAGGCAGCGGTAAACACCATCATGCCCTGCTCGATCAGCGCGAGTGTTGCTGTCGCTGTCTGGTTCTGGCGAGGTGCCTCCCCCGTGATTACGTCCTTAACGCTGGCAATCTCACGCCCTGCGTCGATCAGCATCCCAAGCATTTGAAACAGCGTGGCGTCTGGCTGTGGGTATGTCATCGGCACAATTGACGTGCGAATGTCGCGGCCCTCTGTAGGTGTCATTTTCCATTCACCGGGCCGGAACATCTGGTTGCCGCCGCGCAGGCGCATTTCGGAACCAATCCAGCCACCGCCGAGGGCAGAATAATGCCCCGCGTCCAACATCAGATTCATGATGCTGTTAATGGTCTTGGAAATATCCCCCAGCAGCAGGCCAAGGCCAGTGCCGTGAAAGCCGCCATCCATACCAGGCATAAACTGGAAAGGCACGAAATATGACCCGCGACGAATGGAAAGGATTTTTGACGCGACCTCCTCTTCATGTACTTGCTGCACTGGAACCACTTCGCCCGTATTGGGGTCAGTCATTGGCACAACCGAAACCCGCTGCACTTTTTCTGTCTCAAAATCCACGTCACGCGGCGAAAAGTCTGCGACAATGCGCACAACCGTCTGCGTTTCCATGTGGATCGTCACAACGTATGGCTCTGGGTATTCGTCCTCATCCAGATCAATACGTGTATGCTGTTCGATAAATTCCTGCGGGGCTTGGCTGTCCTGCCCGTCTTTTGGCATGTCAAAGCGTACAAACTCGCCCGCCCGAATGCGCTTTTCCACCTCTACCGGATACAGTGACAATTCCTCGGTGACACGCGGGGCATCCGAAAGGTGCTTTACCTTGTTGTTGACGATAAATTTGCCCGGTTCGATCAAACGGCACCGAGGGCGCTTGAGGGACGTGTCATACCACCATTTGCGGGTAACACTGCCCACAATGGGCAGAATGACCAACAGCTTGTCAGTTTCCTCCTCCCATTCCTCAACATTGCCTGACAACTGCCATGACATATGCTCAGAAACGCGATCACCACGCGCAGCCTTTGACCCGTCAGGGTCTTCGCCCCAGACCTTTGATTTCACCACCCGATCAGGGGAAACAATCGCCGGGTATGCCCGCGCATTGAATTGAAGCGCCGCCGATGTAATCAGCGGATATTTGACGTTTGCCGCACCCTTAAACGGGTAGTTCTTTTCCTCCTTAACCAGCTTGGCAAGATCAAGACCGCTTTCCATCTGGGCGAACCAGTCAGACATGGAGTCTTTGTCAATCTCATAGTCCGCAATCGCGTTCTGAGAGATTTCCATAAGCTGCTCGTCAGCCATTTCGGCGGCGAGGTTTTGCGACGATGTTACAAGCTGGACAAACTCATCGGGTGCGATGGCCTGCTGCTCGTCTTCGGCGCTTTGGTCTTCAATATCCATCAGTACCCCGTGGTGTCATCGCGGCCAAAATCGCGCTCATCGTAATCGTCAAAGTCATCCTGCGGAGGCGCGGCCAAGTCCGGGAATAGATCAGTGAAGGCCCATACAAGAGCATCCACACGGTCAGGCGAGTAGCCCGCCGCTTTCCTGTCAAACCCTGTCGTGAAGCTGCACATCTGGTCCTCAAGCTCTGAGAACTCGCCAACATGATAAATCTTGCCACGCTCATAAAGCGCCGCTACTGGCTCTGCCCGCACCAATTTAGAGCGGGTCGCCCTAACGCCCCGGTAAGGGACATGGCTCCGAATGGCACGAATGGTGTTTTCCACCATGTCGCCGCCTTGGTTAATTTCGGCAACAATCCTATCAGCACCGAGGCTATCCATCGCCGCCAAAGCCTGCCGCGCCCAATCTTCGGCGCGATATTTGCCGCTTGCGTCCTCTAAAACGTAACCGTTGCCAGCCGCATCAACACCCGCCGCCACAATTCCAGTTTCATCAGACCCTGGCTCAGTCGATATTGCCGGGTCAATCGCAACGACAATGCGCTTGAGCGGCGGCACGTTCTGTATCCTGATGATCTTGGAGCGCCGCCATAGAGCGTCCTCAAGGTCTTCGAGGTAGGTGCCATCGTAAAAGCGCCGTTTCGCCCGTGGCGGCAGCGCCCGAAGGTCGTTCATGTATTCTTGAGACAGGTTTTCGGAGTTGTCGAACGGGTTAACAACAACATGCCCGTATTGATCCATATCAACAGGCGTCTGGCTGTCGGGCTCAATGCCATCAATCCAGAGGCGGTAGGTCCAGTGCTGGCGCGTTGTTGGGTTGAGATCCACATAGAACCGCTGCGAAAGCGGCTTTCCGTTGATCTTACTTGCGGTCTGAGCGAGGCGAGAACGCAGAAGCGTGAAAGCCTTATATCGGCACTCCGAAGCCTCATTCATGTAAATCGTGGCGTATTCGTTGCCAAGTATCTTTTCCAGCGCCTTGTCATCGTTCAAGCCGCCAACCCAAACTTCCGAACCGTTGGGGAGCGTGTAATACCCATATTGCTCGTGCCACTTGGCGTCCAAGCCGGGGAAACGTATCTTGACGACTTCGGGCCATGTGCCTTTGACAATCGCCCGTTTGGCTGATGTGCCTTCCTGCCTCACAATGAGGTGCCGGGAATTGGGAGCAAGCAACGCCCGCTCAATAACCGTCCCGACCAAATCAAATGTCTTACCGCTGCGCGATCCGCCATAAACCAGACAGAAGCGTTTGCCTGCGGTTAATAGTTCCTTGCGGGCGCGTTCCTGCCCCGCGTTGCGCTTATAGGTCAAAGGTCGTCCGCATCGCTTTCGAGCGTAACGGTGAAATTGCCAGAGTGGTTTAGGTCCAGCTTGTCGCCATAAATCTTAGGTAGCGTTTTACTGAGCATCCACTTCCGGGTATCAACCCTTAAACGCGACCTGCCTAGCGCCTCGCCGTTGACTTGCCAGCCTGCGGTTTCATCGCCATTCCGTTCCATCCAATCATTTGAACCATCGTCGCTGATTTCCATCAACTCATCGGCCATCTTATGATAGCCAATCTCTCTGGCTCTTGCGTAATGCGCAGCAAACCCTTGCCGATCATCAAGCGCCCAAAGCCGAACCGTGCTTTCTGGGGGCATGTTGTCTTGCCTGCAAGCCTCGCGGAGCGTCATGCCCTCTGCAAGGTATGTGCAAACTCGATCAGCTTTTTCCTGTGTGTACGTACTCGCCTCGCCTGTCGGCATGGTGCAACCTCACGTCATCATTTTTGGAGGGGCATAGAATAAAAGCGCATGAGCCTTAGCCCTGCGTTTGGTCTATCCTGTTGAAAGTCTGGAAATGCAAAAAAGGCGCAATCCTTTCGGACGCGCCCCTTTAAGCGGTTTTCTTTCCGCCTATGGCGATTATACACACGATAGTTGAACTGGCAACCCTCAACCCACAACATCTGCCAAAGCCAACAATGCATCGAAGGTATACAGACCCGCGCTTGTCGCTATGCCCTCATCCCAAAGCAACTTGCCGTTGCCCCGCTCGGCCTGCCGCAATGCGCTTGCCTGATGCGCCGTTAGGCAACCCAAGTGGCCCTGCCATCGCATCCAGTTGCTTACCGCGTCCCTGTCGCGCTCATCCTGTGACCGCATGTCAACGCTGGCGGATTGGTCCGACTGCATTGGTTCCGGCACCATCTGAATAGCCGCACCTTGGGGGTCGCCAGTCGTGCCGATGTAGCGGATGCGGTAGGTGCGCTCTGCCATCGAATATTGCTGCCATAGGCTCCAAAGCTGCGCCGCCTCATCCCGCTTTAGCTTAGAAGCGATGATACAGCCCAATTCTGAGGTCAGCATGGGGGCATTGGCATCATCCAAGCTACCCTTGCCGCCCATCCGCCTTTGACGCGCTGTAAGGGCCGTTTTTCTGGGGTCGTCGTCGCGGGCGAATTTACCCGCGACCCGGTGCTGTTGCGGCCTTTCGATGGGTGCCAACTGCGGTAGCGCCTTCTTGGCCCGCCGCTTTGCTGCTTTGCTGTATGCCTTGATGCTCATCCAAACACCCTTTCCGCTATTGCCTCATCTGTCAGTTGCGCCTCAAGATCAGCCCTGTTGGCCTGTAGCCAATCCACCATGCCTTGAAGCGTATCCACGCGCTTGTTGAGCCGCGCCTTTTCAACCTGATCTGCCTTCCAATGCTCGGCCTGTACGTTGATCTGCTCAATCAGCTTTGCGTTTTCCGCCTGTAGTTGTTCTGCCTCTTCTGGGGTCACACCTTGCTCCATTTCAGCTTGTTCGCTGGCCCGTGCTTTTGAACAACGTCGCGCTCATGCAACCGCTTGAGGCAATGACGGATGGCCTCTGATGATCTGTCGATGCGCTGCGCAATCTGCTTTGCCGTGATGGGCTGTTCTGCCGCGCTGATAACCGCAAGGACCATTGCCGCCGTTCCGGTGCGCTGTCCGCACTTGTGGTGCTTGAGGCGTGACGCAACTTGGCTGACCTTTGCATCGGGGCTGCGCATCTTTGCCGCAAACCATTCCTCTGCGCCCTTGGGCAAGTCAGGCAGATCCGCAGGCCGTGCTGCCGCTGCTTGGTTTGCCGCCTGCTCGTGCTTGCGGTCCATTCTGTGAGATAGGTTCACTTGATCTGCTCCTTTGCTTGCTTGATTGCGCCTGCCGCGTAGCCCAGCCCGATCAGGTAGGCTTCGTTCCACCCCTCCATCAGCAGCCGCTTGCAGTAGGCCACCTGTGCGGCCTGCGCCTCGGTCTGGCGGGGTTTCTCGCCCTGCCCTACGGGTGGGTTGTTCTCGCCGAAAAAGGTATATTCATCGAAGGCGTCCAGATCTTTTCTGGCTTTTTCGTAGGCCGCAACTGCCGCCTTCTGGGTGTCGAAATATCCAAGGTTCTTATTTTTGCCAAACCTGCGGATCCTTGATGTCCACTTTCCTGATTTCTTGTGGTGGTGCGCCTTTATTGGCTTCAAATTGTGATGGTTAAGCCTCTTAGGGATGCAGCGAAGGTTATCTAAACGGTTATCAGTCGGGTCGCGATTAATGTGGTCTATGACAAACCCAACAGGGATTTTCCCAAAGTGCATTTTCCATATAACACGATGCACCCGCTCTCGATTTCCATCGAAATGCACCTCTGAGTACCCGTCAGCCCTCAAGCTTCCTGCGGGGCATCCAACGCGTCGATTTTTCCCTGATTTGGCCCAAACTAATTGACCGTTAGTGTATGAAAAATACTCCCAGTAATCCGGCAAATCACCAGGCTTGAATTTAAGATCGCTTTCGATAAAGCCGCGCTTGTTCATTGGCTGGCCCTCCGCATCGCTGCGCTTTCCGCTGCGGCCATCTCTGCCATTTTTGCGATGAAAGGGTTCACCTTGGGCTTAGGCGGCGCGGCCTTCTGAACCTTCGGCGCTGGCTGATGGCGTTTGAACGTCAGGCCATAGCGCCGCGCTGCATCGTGAACGGTTCCGCGTGTGACGCCCAACACCCGCGCTGTTGAGGCTTGCGTTAGCCCCATCTCGGCACAGCGGGCGTATTTTACGCGGGTGCTGTTGCGGCGCGGGCGCATTTTGGCGGGCGGGAAGCAGGTCTCAAAAGCTGCATCTAAGGCGCGGTCTATCTGCTCTGCTGTGATAGGGTGGATCATGCTGCGCCCTCCCGTGCCTTTGCCTCACGCGCCGCCCGTGCCTTTGCCAGCCCCTCTTGGCGGGCAATCACGCTGGCCTCGTGCTTTTCAATCGTTTCGGTGCGGAACGCCTCCGCCGCACCGACCGCCGCCTGCTGGGTCGCCCCTTTGAAGAAAATCGGGAAGGTGTCATACGGGTGGAAGCGGGCGATGAATGGGGTTCCGCCTGCAAGGCCATCGCGCCGCTGGAAGACGTGGATGGTGTGGTTTCTGATTGGATGGCTCATGCTGCGTCCTCCGCAATGCAATTCCCCTTGGTGGCTTCTTCTGCCGCACGGTCGCGCCATGACTGCGGGACATTGGGGAACTGCTCTGCGATCAAAGCGGCAATCCGGTCCTTTTCGTCCTGAGTTGGCGGGCGGCGTGTTGGCTCGGGATCTGGCGCGGGCTGCGAAAGAGCCGCGATCATGTGGCGGCGCGGGCCTGCCTTGGCGTTGCAAACCTTTTCCAACTCAGACCAAGACGGGAACCACTTCCAGCTTTGCTTGAGAAGGGCATGGCGGGCCACGTCAGCCGGATACTGCGCCAGCCGCGACGAATAGGCCGTAAGCTGCAATTCCGCCGCGATGCCATCTGCGCCGCGCCCTACGGTCAGGACAGACAATTCTGCCAACCATTGCTCAATCTGCCGGATCGGTGCAGGCGTCTGGAACTTGGTCAGGTCAGCAAGCGCCGCCTGCCGTTGTGTATCATCGCCCGATACACCGCACCCAACAGCAACCGTGTAGCTGGGGAGAATTTCGCCGTTCTCGCCTCGTGGGTATCGGCCCTCATATCTGACCGCGAGACTGACGCCGTGCGACTGCGCCCGCAATTCCGCCGCCTTGTCCATATCCACCGGAGCTTGCTTTGAAAGCCACGCCGCGATTTCGGATGAATCGTGGGGCTTGATCGCGGACCCTGTTTCGCCATGCTGCTGACCATCCACGAGCTGAGCGTTTTGTTTTTGGCTGATCTCTCCAATAGTCGTGAAAGTCATTTGCAATCTCCTCAATTTCTTCGGGGGTCAATTTCTTAGAAAGGGCGTATTCAACATCTGCGTCATTCGGCACCCAACCTTCCGGCAACCTCAAAGTTTGCGCCCGCGCCTTATCATCTACTGACGGTTCTACTGACGGTTCTGACGGTTCGGGTGTACCGAGGGTCGGGGTTTCGGGATCGAGGGTCGGGGTTTTTTGGGATCGAGGGTCGGGGTGACTTTCGGTCGGGGTGTACCGAGGGTCGGGGTTTATGCGGTACTTATTGCACCCGTGTCGACCGTTCCCGTGGTCTGTTTCGATCCATTTCGCGGCCTCCAATTCTCGCAAAATTCTCTGGACGCCGCGCTCTGTCATGCGGGCCTTTTCTGCGATTGATTTGATGGAAGGCCAGCACTCGCCAGCATCATTTGCGTAGTCGGAAAGCGCCAACATCACCAATAGCGGCCCCTGTTTCTGGGGTCCGTTATCCCAAACATTTGCCATTACGCGGATACTCAAGTCACAATCCCCCGGTGTTCGATATGGACCAGAATGCAGCCACCTTTTTTGGGGTCTGCAAATTCGTATGTCGGGCGGAAATGCCTGTCATCGACACCCAATGCGTCAGCCACGCCATCGCGTCCGATCTTGAATGAGCCGATAATCCCGTCATCGTCCCTGTGGCGGCGGTCTGGCGGGTGGAAGGTGATCAACATAGGCAAGGGCTTAGAAAGGCCGCTAGGGCTTGCCCCTGTGACCGCCAACGTCTCTTTCCAACAAGTTTCGCGGTATTTATTTGCCTTGGTCGCGTATGCGGTCCAGTGGTGGCTACGCCTGTAGTTTGGCGTCAGTTCTTTTGGGGGCCACGGCAGGCGGATCAGATATTCACGCATCTACAGCCCTCCGGTGAAACATGGTGTCAAACACGCCGTTGCGGCGCATGATCTTGACCATCTCGCGGATGCTGTCGGCCTCTACGCCCAAGCGCACGGCAATGTCTTCAACACCAAAGCCCTGAGAAAGCATGTGCCGAACCTGCGCCTGCCAGTTTGCTGCCCGTCTAGCCATTTGCCAGCCACCACCGCTTGTACCGCTTTCCATCGCGCTTTTCCCACTGGTCTTGGATGTTGTGGCCTGCCTCTTTCAGATCCAGAATGCGGCGCGGCAGGTGCATTACACCGAAGTCTGCAACAGCGTCCCAGAAGGTGATGGACTTGCCTGCTTTGAGGTGGGCAAGGATGCGTTTGTTTTGGGCTTCAATCATAAGCCAAAATCCTCCTGTACGGCTGGTTTTGGTGGCTCTACAAAAAGATCAGGCTGGCGATAGGCTTCCTCGACACGCTTGCAGGCAATCTCAAAATATTCGGGGTCAAGTTCGATGCCGATGCCCTTGCGGCCCAGCTTGGCGCAGGCAACTAAGGTGCTTCCAGAACCGAGGTAAGGATCTAGAATTGTGTCGCCAAAGTCTGAGCAATTGCGGATCAGCCGTTGAATGATTGGCTGCGGTTTCACTGTTGGGTGTGCTGCATCAACTACTATCGGGTGCGGCAAAACCTTGGTCTTGTCTACTGCCCCGCCGTTAAAGGTGGCACCCTTACCTCTGTAATGAACAATATATTCAATATCACCTCGCCAAACACCATTGGCGAAAGGTGCGGCGTTGGTCTTGTGCCAAACAAGCAAGGTGGCTGATAATCCGTGTCCCTCGCACTCCGCCATGAGTTTAGAGACCTGCTTGTTGGAGCAGAAAACAAAGCCGTTCATGGGCCGCTGGGCCGCTTCAAATCCATCAAACAACTTGGTATAATCCAAGCCGTTGACGATTGCCTTGTAATCAGAGCCATCGAACTTGGCTAATGACATGCCAAAGTGTGAAGCGCCGGGGCCGCTGCTAGATAATTCATAGGGTGGATCTGCGCAAACGGCGTCCACCTTCCCCAGCAACGGCATAACCTCAAGACAATCCCCCAAAATCAGCCGACAATCCCCGATCCGCTCCTCTTTCACGATACCCAACGAAAGCACCTCCGAATGATGAAGCTGCGAACCGTTGATGCGATGAAAAACACCGCTGTAATTCCAGCCGATTGAATGGGGGTGAAGCCCAGCCACAACCAAGTGAGCAGCAGGGATACAAGCAGGCCGATGGCCGCGTTTGTTAGCGCCTCCGCAACGTCAGAAAAGCCCTCCGACACCCGAAGATGCCGGAGGTGAGTTGGCGCGGTCGTTACGCGCTCAGGAGGAAGAACCGACTTTAACCCAAGTCGGCAGGGGTTACGCAGAGACATTTGCAGCCTCCGAAACTGTGTTGATATGCGGGTATGCGCTGGCCTTTAGGCAGGCTGTTGCGCGTTCAATCTCATCTCCGCAGGTACATGCACCCTTTGTCAGAGACAGGCGCAGTGTTTGCTTGCACCCTGTGCATTGGTAGCGGGATAGGCGGTTCTGCTGTGCGGGGGTGAGATTTGCCCAGAAGGTGCTGGGGGTCATTCCGCCGCCTCCATATCGACAAACGATGAGGCTAAAACCTCCCCGCCCGTTGCCGCCTCAATCTGAAATGCTCTCTTGAGGGATACGGACGCATTCCCATGCCGAAGTTGCGATATATAGCCCTTTGTCACGCCAAGCTGTTCAGCCAATCGCGTGGCGTTGTTAAACTTTAGATATTCATCAAGTGTTTTCATGCCGTAATCTTATAGCTAAACTTTTTTCATTGCAATAGGCTATTTCCTATTGCTATGTCGTTTAGTTGCTGCTAGACCTAATGTATAGCCGATCAACGGCAGATGGAGATGAGAGATGACACCGAACCTGATTATTTTGACAAGCGGCACGTTTTGCCCGGCCAAGATCAACCGGGCGATTGAGCGGCACGAGCGCGGCGTTGATAGCCGCACGATCACACTGGATACCGACCAGTATTCTTGGACCGATGATAATGAGGGCGGTGCGCCTGCTCAGGTGGCGCTGTGAGGGATTTTTTCGAATGGCTGCTGACGGATGCGCCGATTTGGGTGCAGCTTACAGCGTATATCTGGATTGTGATTACTTTAATGGCTTGGCTGGCTCTCGTTATCATTCTCAACAGTTGGGTGCTACTCGTCGCGCTCATCACTCTCTCCGGCTACTTGGTCTGGGCTGAATACAAGCACAGCAAAGGGGGTGACCAGTGAACGCTCACACCACAGTAAACACGGCCCTCAAGTCACGCGGGTTGCTGCCGGTGGATGGGCATTGCGAGTGCGCCAAGTGCCACCGGACGGGTCTGAACCGCGACCAGCTTGCAGACGTGAAGCCGACAAGCCGGATCGCCACCCTTGTTGAGCGCTGTGGTGGGCCTGTCTGCCACCAGTGCGAGGAACTGCTTTGGATTGACCATGAGAACGGCCTGCGGGTTCCGCCACAGTCAAGGGTGGGTAAATGCCCTGACTGCGAAGGAACTGGCGTAGGCGGCAAGTATTACCACTACGTGCGTGGCCACGGCATCACCGAATGGTGCGTTACGTGTAATGGGGAAGGATGAACGGATAATGACCGAAAAGATTATTGCATATAAAGGCTTTAATGCCGATTGGACCTGCCGAGATTTCCAGTACGAAGTCGGCAAGACGTTTGAGCATGATGGCGATGTATCGGCATGTAACAGCGGATTTCACGCCTGCACTCATCCGCTCGACGTGTTCGGTTATTATCCGCCAGCGGGTTCTAGGTTCGCGCTGGTTGAGTTGTCCGGCGAAACAGCCAGCGAGACCGGTGGCGATAGTAAAATTGCCGCCGCCCGCATTGAGGTTAAGGCCGAAATTCACCTGCACGAAATGGTTGAGGCTGCGATTAAGCACGTCTTTGATGCTGCTAAGTGGTTGAAAAAATCAACAGCCACCAAGGATGGAAAAGGGGCATCCGCAACGGGCAATCGGGGCGCTGCATCCACAACGGGCAATCGGGGCGCTGCATCCGCAACGGGCGATTGGGGCGCTGCATCCGCAACGGGCAATCGGGGCGCTGCATCCGCAACGGGCAATCGGGGCGCTGCATCCGCAACGGGCGATTGGGGCGCTGCATCCGCAACGGGCTATCAGGGCGCTGCATCCGCAACGGGCTATCAGGGCGCTGCATCCGCAACGGGCAATCGGGGCGCTGCATCCGCAACGGGCGATTGGGGCGCTGCATCCGCAACGGGCTATCAGGGCGCTGCATCCGCAACGGGCAATCAGGGCGCTGCATCCGC
>Ga0316202_10000579_pt1 | contig 37634 bp, 41 predicted proteins | sample 3monrhotite_MG_FD_204934 | JGI IMG/M metagenome (GOLD analysis project Ga0316202, IMG submission 204934) | Microbial mat bacterial communities from mineral coupon in-situ incubated in ocean water Damariscotta River, Maine, United States -... | ecosystem: Environmental > Aquatic > Marine >...
GACCTGCCTCCTTGGTTTTGGCTCTGTGTCGGGTGATGGTAGTCATCCCAACATAACCCATGTTTGCAAGGGGCAGGTCACTCCTACCTGAACTGTCAGCCATTATGTCTTATTTAGACGGTTTTTCAATACCTGGACACTTTGAAGAATCGTCGCAAGGGGGTTGTTAATCTCATGGGCCATCCCAGCGGCTAGTCCGCCGAGAGAATGAATTTTTTCAGTCTGAACCATCATTTGCTCAATGCGAACCTGATCTGTCACGTCATCAATCCGGAGAACAGAACCCGCGTGACTTGATCCCCCTATCGGATAAATGGACAAATCAAGCCAACGGCTTTCATCATCCCAACAATGAGCAATTCTTGACCATGAGAGGGAAGTGCGTTCATCAATAGCAAGATAGATGCTTTCAAGTTGATCAGCACTCAACATGAGGACCGAACCAAGTTCGCGACCTCGGGCATCAACAGCGGAGACCCGTGTAATTTTTTCTGCTTCCGAATTCCATTGCAACACCCGGCCCTGATGATCGACAGCGATCAAGATCGATGGCATGGCGTCAATCATATCGGACATCAGAATCCGTAGCTGATGTGTTTCACGCTCAATCCTTTGGTGCTCAATGGTAATCGCAGTAAACTGAGCGAGGTTCTCTAGAATTTCCAGATCAAATGGATCTGGTGATTTCTTATGGGAGAAATAAAGAGCAAAAGTTCCTTCAACAGCACCGGCAAAATTAAAGACAGGCTGTGACCAACACGCTCTATGGTTGTTCCTTAGGGCAACGTCTTTAACCCGCTGCCAATTTGGATGAGTCTCAATATCTTCGATAACTACGCGCTGACAAGTAAAGGCGGCCTCACCGCAGGAGCCCATGCCTTCACGGACCGGAGTCCCATCAATAACGCGACTGAATTCATCGGCAAGCCGCGAGGGGATAACTTGATTAAGCCTTTGAGTTTTTTTATTCAAGAACAGAATGGTTGCTATGGATCCTGGAATTTCTTCTTCTGCCACATTAAGCGCAACCTTCAAGAGTTCCTCTTGGTTCGCTCCCAAAACCAACCGCTGCAATAAACGTGTGAGCTGCTCCTGATAACGCTCTCTACGCGAAGAGTTCGTAATCTCACGAATGATGCCGACTAAAAATTTACTTCCGTCACGGTGGGTTAAGATGGATTTTTTAGTAGAAATAATACTTAGACGACCATCTTCAGTCGTCAGAGTTTCCTCGTTGATATTATCTTCTTCATTGTCAAAAACCTGAGTATCCTTGCCCCAGAATATTTCCGCCTGTTCTGCAGGGAAAAAATCAAAATCAGATTTTCCAAGAAGCTCATCTCTTCGATAACCGACAAAATCACAAAATGCCTGGTTAACAAGAACCCAAAGATGCCTTTGATTTTTAACAAAGATCGGATCAGTTATCGACTCAATCACTAATGAAAAAAAATCTGTATCGAAACTGGGACATGACAAAAGCTGCAAGTCATCAGAATTATTAGAGTTCAATACGTCCACCATAAAACATAAATAGAGTAACAACGAGATCTAAAGTTTAGTACTCAGATCAACTTTTTGAAAACGACTGAAGACGATAACGTTAAAGAGATCAAGTTAAAGGCTGATCTTTCCTTACAGGGGAAACCTCAGAAGATGATCTCGTCGGATCAACCCCGAGATAAACCCAAGAGTCTTCTCTCAAAAACTTTACAATTTCACCTGATGCTATCAAACGATTAAGTTCAATTGCATCAACAAAGCCAAACATTCCATCAATATAAACAACTTCAATTTCAGACATAAGCAACCTCCAACTTTTATGATTGTAACACAAACAACGCTTTCATAGTGGGGCGCCACAGAGGCAGAACCACAAAAGGTATCAACTTAAACAGCGTCGTTCCGTTCGATTCTCAAAACACAAAAGGTTAGCGATAAATCGCTAACCTTTTGTGTTTATTTGGTGGGCGTTGCTGGGATTGAACCAGCGACCCTTCGCGTGTGAGGCGAATGCTCTCCCGCTGAGCTAAACGCCCGAGATTCGGGGTGTATTAATATCAGTATCCTTATGGGCTGTCAACCAGAGTCCATCCTCTAAGCAACCATAATTCTTAACTTATAGAGTCGAGTCGCATAACCCGCACCTCAGCTTCCGCATGCAGAGTGCCATTTATTTCGATGCGCGATTCTACTTTAAAAAGCTTGCGCCTCATCTCAATTATTCGTCCCTTAAGGTCGATAGTGCTACCGACTGGTACTGGTTTACGGTAACGCACATTGATTTCAGCAGTCACAAACTGCTCACCCTGGCTTCGGCAAGCATAGATCGCAACTTCATCTAGCAATGTCGCCAAAATTCCGCCATGGATGACATTCTGCCAACCCTGAAAGCGGTGGTCGAGAACGACCCTGCTTGAGGCCGCACCGTTCTCGGTATCGACTTCAAGTTGAATCTGTAACCCGGCGGGATTGTCAGTTCCGCAGACAAAACAACCGCGGTCAGCAAGGACTTGCAGCGTGTTTGATTCAGCCATGACTCCGTCCAACGCCAGTGTATTCGAAACCGGCTTCACGAATCAATTTCGGATCATACTGATTGCGTCCATCAATGATGACCTGCTGCTTCATCAGTCGCTTCATAGCGTCAAGATCAGGATTACGAAATGGCTTCCATTCAGTCACCAGCAGCATTGCATCAACACCTTGCAGCGCATCGTATTGATGATCGGTCAGCACCAGAGAATCGGATTCAAACCATTCGGCGGGCAACTCTTCTCGCGCAACATCCATTGCTACCGGGTCATAAGCCAGAACCCGAGCACCAGCCTTAAGCAGTTCAGCGAGCAGAACCTTTGCCGGTGCCTCGCGCATGTCATCAGTACCGGGTTTAAATGATAACCCCCAGAGTCCGAAAGTCATATGACTAAGGTCATCGCCAAATCGTGCTTTGACTTGATCAGAAACCCAGGATTTTTGCGCATGGTTTCGTGCCTCGACTGCTTTGAGCAGACCTGCTTCGAAATCGACAGCATCTGCCATCCGAATCAGTGCTTGAACATCTTTGGGAAAGCATGATCCACCATAACCACAGCCTGGATAAATAAATGACATGCCGATTCGTGAATCGGAGCCTATCCCCTTGCGCACATTTTCAACATCAACATCGAGTTTTTCACAGAGGTTAGCAATCTCGTTAATGAAACTGATCTTGGTGGCCAGCATCGAGTTTGCCGCGTATTTAGTCATTTCCGCATCACGCACGCCCATGAAGATGGTGCGTTCATGATTTCGGTTGAAAGGGGCATAAAGCTGACGCATCAGTTCACGGGCCTTATCGCTATCACTGCCGATAACCACACGATCAGGCTTCATGAAATCCTCAATCGCCGCACCCTCTTTGAGAAACTCAGGGTTACTAACAACGTCAAAAGAAATATCCAATCCACGCCGGTCAAGCTCGACCTGTATCGTTTTTCGCACCAATTCAGCAGTCCCGACCGGCACTGTCGACTTGTCGACGATGACTGCGTAGTTTTGTAGCAGCGCACCAATTTCATGAGCTACCGCTTGTACGTACTTCAAATCAGCTGAACCATCCTCGCCTGGAGGAGTCCCGACTGCAATAAAAAACACCTCAGTACTCGCCATCGCATCCGCCAGTGAAGCCGTAAAACGAAGGCGACCCTGCTCGGCATTTCTGCGCACCAGGGGATCAAGACCAGGTTCATAGATTGGAAGTTTCCCTTGCTTGAGATTATCGACCTTAGCTTGGTCAACATCGACACAAACCACATTATTGCCCATCTCAGCAAAACATGTGCCGGAGACCAGGCCGACATAACCGGTCCCGATAACTGTCAAATTCATGGATTAACCCCTTATTCTTAAGTAGAATAGATCTAAGCTGTGTAAATTTAATCTGTATTGTCAACGGGTGCAAGACGTGAAAAACAAAAGGTCTGCCATAAAGGCAAACCTTTTTAAATTTATGGCGACCCCGAGGCGATTCGAACGCCTGGCCTGCCGCTTAGGAGGCGGCTGCTCTATCCAGCTGAGCTACGGGGTCGTGGCTTGGTTTTATACAGGAACCTGTGAAAATTAACAAGTGAATGCAAACCGGGATCTAAATACCCGAACAGGCTCACTAACCCCAGAAGATATTAGAACTTCAGCAAACTATAGACTTTCCCTTCAGGGAGTTTTTCACGACCCTTAAGGAACTCCAACTCAGCCATAAACGCACATTCATGAACTTCGGCACCAACCTGACGAACCAAGTCCACAACAGCAGCCATAGTGCCACCTGTCGCAAGGAGATCATCGGCAACGATCACACGATCACCCGCCTTAAAAGCGTCTTCATGGATTTCAAGAGTATCGGTTCCATACTCGAGCTCATAACTGACACTACGGGTTTTATAGGGAAGTTTACCCGGTTTACGAACCAGGGTAATTCCAGTTCCAAGTTTATAGGCCAAAGCAGAACCAAGGATGAACCCACGTGCCTCAATCCCGACGATTTGGTCGATTTTTTCCCCAACGTAGCGATGAGCCAGCAGATCGATCATACGATGAAAGCTTCTGGCATCAGACAGCAGGGTCGTGATGTCTTTAAAAACTATTCCTTTTTTGGGGAAATCGGGAATATTACGGATAATATCTCTTAGCTCGTCCATACCTATTATTACTCCGAAAAAATCCTATCTAAATAACAAACTCAGTCCTCATCAAGCTGTCCAGCCATTTTATCGGCCAAGGCCTTACGTAATTTATTCAGGCTTTTAGCTTCAATCTGCCGAATCCGCTCACGGGTCACACCGAACTGCTGACCGATGGTATCCAGTGTCTGTGGCTCACGGTCATTGAGGCCAAAACGTAAGGCAAGAATTTCACGCTCGGTCTCTGATAATTCATCCATCCATTCCAGTAACTGACTAAAGCGATCCAGATCCTGAATAATGGCCTCAGGGTCGACAGCCGTTTTATCTTCTATCGTATCAATCAAACTGTAATCATTATTCTCGCCCATGGGATGTTCTATCGAAAAAGTCTTCTTCACCAGAACCTGCATTCGACGAACATATTTCTCATCGCATCCCATAGCTTGAGCGATTTCAGCATGACTCGGCTCACGTTTGAGACGTTGCACGAGTTCTCGACTGATCTTAACCAATTTATTGATGTCATCCGCCACATGCACCGGCAAACGGATCGTTCGGCTCTGATTGACAAGCGCCCGTTCAATCGATTGACGAACCCACCAAGTCGCGTAGGTCGAGAAACGGCACCCCTTACTGACCTTGAACCGCTCAACGGCCTTGATCAGCCCCATATTCCCCTCTTCAATCAGATCAAGAAAGGGGAGCCCACGATTCATATAGCGCTTGGCTATTTTAACGACCAAGCGCAGATTAGATTCAATCATGCGATCGCGTGCAGCCATGTCGCCTTCGGCAATCCGTTCTGCCAAGTCACGTTCATCCTGAGCAGTCAACAAAGTTCCGCGCTGGATCTCTTTCAGATAAAGCTTAATAGCATCAGCTGAGTGCTCAGATTCTTCATCTGCAACAGCACTCCTCTTGGATAACACTACAGACTTTTTTATCGGAAGAGGATCAACCATCGCAAACCCAGAAAGCCTATCGTCCGCATCACTACTCCCATCGTAATCCACTTGAGACTCGTCCATCGTCACTCCCAGGAAGGTTAGGCTTATAACAGACTCAAAATCATTAGAAAAAACTACAAAATATAGTCTAAAGATTAAAACTTTTCATGGCAAGTACAAAATAGGATCAACAGCCTGTTTGCCAATACGTACCTCAAAATGCAAACGACCGTCTTCACCAGAGGGGGGACGCCCAGAACTGGCGATCTTCTCACCCTGACTGACAAATTGACCCTGCTTCACATAGTTTATGCTATTAAAACCATAAACCGTAAAAACATCATTTTCATGTTGCAGGATCATGAGATGCCCAAACCCCTGAACCCCATCACCACTATAAATCACCTTACCAGCGGCTGCGGCACTCACCTTAGTCCCATCCTTAGCGGCTATTTCAAGTCCCTTGCCGCCCCCTTTGCCACTTTGACCAAATGCACGCAATATTTTGCCCCGCAGCGGCCAATGCAACTTAACATTAACCTTAGAGAGCTTACTGTGAGTAATTTGATACTTGGGAGGAATTGAAACGATCGGCTTCGTATTAGCTTTCGGCTTAGGTCTAGCTTTCGATTTGGGTATAGAAGTTCTGGTCGTTGCCTCGACCTTAGTCTTCGGCACTTCCTTAACAGCGAGGTTATGACGCGGCACTGTTGCTGGCACATATTTAGTAGTGGTTGCACCCGGAATAAATATTCGGGTTCCTATCCGCAGTTGGGTCGGGTTAGGTATCCCGTTGATACGGGCAAGATAGGTTTCCTCAATATTGTATGTTTTACTGATACTATAGAGGGTCTGACCTGGTTCAACCTGGTGATAAACACCCGAACGGAGGCATGCCGTCAGCGGGAAAATAAAAATCAGAGCTAAAGCCAACTTGAATATGCTGCCTCTTAACCAACCCCACTGTAATGGTTGTCTCTCTTTTGCCATAACCCCTCTTGCAGTCCCCCACCTGCTCTACTTAATTATGCGGGAAAAAGTTCCATATGACCAGAACCACAACAACCAGCAACAAAGCCAGCATAGTCAGCATATTGAAATAACGTTCGACAAAGGAACGTGCCCGATCACCATAAAGGCGAAGCAATCCGGCAACGAGGTAAAAACGCAAGGCACGGCTAACCAATGATGCCAGGATAAATATCGGGAGATTGACCCCAAAAGCACCAGCTGAGATGGTAAAAACCTTGTAAGGGATCGGGGTGAAACCGGCAGCAAAGACAGTCCAAAAATCATAGCGCGTAAAAAGATCACCGACATATTGGAAAAGTTGCGGCGTAAATCCAGGGACATAGAGATAGAACCAATCAGCTGCGACTGACCAAAGGCCGTAACCTATACCGTAGCCGAGAACTCCTCCAGAAACCGAACCGATGGTTGCAGCCAGTGCATAGCGCATAGCGCAACGAGGACGAGAAAGACATAATGCTATCAAGAGAACATCAGGCGGAATCGGAAAGAAAGAGGCTTCGGCAAAGCCCAAAAGGACAAGAGCAGGAACTCCGTAAGGCGTGTCAGCCCAAGAAAGAACCCAATCATAGATCCGTTTCAAAAGTTGACCTGATGATTTCGTTGATGAGACACGTGGTATAGGATTCTCAGCTGGCATCATTCAACCAACCCTTCTCGCCTATCAAAGGAACAAACCGACAGTCCATCAATTCTTCACGGCTAAACCCGCCATCTGAGGTACGGACCAGCCTCAAGAGCTTTTGTCTATCCAGTGGACCAACCGGCACAACCAGCGGTGCACCAACGGCCAGTTGCTCAAGAAATTCTGTCGGTACTTCGGGACCACCTGCCGTAACAATGATGCCATCAAAGGGGGCTTGATCTTTCCAGCCGATAGTCCCGTCACCAACTTTAAGGTTTACATTCGTCAAATGGAGTTGATCAAAAACTCGTCTCGCCCGGCTGGCAAGAATTGAAATGCGCTCAATCGTATAAACGCGACTGACGAGGTGGGAAAGCACCGCTGTTTGATAGCCTGATCCAGTACCGATTTCAAGGATCCTCTCACCTCCAGTGAGGCCAAGAGCAGCCGTCATAGCCGCAACCATAAACGGTTGTGAAATTGTTTGTTTTTCACCAATCGGGAGGGACGCGTCAGAATAAGCGTGAGGGCGCAAGCCTTCGTCAACAAAGAGATGTCGAGGAGTTTTAAGGAGTGCATCAAGGACAGCTTGATCAGTAATATTCCGCCGAACAATTTGGCTCTCAACCATTCGACGGCGCGCAACAGCGTAATCCATGTCACCCTAATCCATCGTAAAAGAGAGAGGCCAGTCCGCTAGCAACTGCAGAGCCGACTCACTCGTCAGCCCTGTCCTCAAAGGGGTAATTGAAACATGACCGGCTGCAATAGCATTACAATCACTGCCGGGAAGATCTGCAAAACCGTTCTCACCACCACCGATCCAGAAATAACTGCGTCCACGCGGGTCTGTTTTTTTAACGATACCTTCGCCATAGTGACGCTTCCCCTGAAAGGTCAAACTGATCCCACTTATCACCCCAGATGGAATATTAACATTCAGGAAGATCCCGGAGGGTAAGCCGATAGAGACTACGGTATTTATAAGATAAGTAACCACGGCAGATGAGCGTGCCAGATCGTCAAACGTAAATTCTCGTGCATCAAGTGAAAATGCAATGGACGGAAACCCCATCAGCGCTGCCTCCATAGCAGCACAGACCGTCCCGGAATAGGTTATATCGTCGCCGAGGTTGGCACCAAGGTTTATCCCTGAGACAACCAGCCTTGGGCGACCGTCAACCAAACCATGGACGCCAAGATTCACACAATCAGTCGGGGTTCCATCTACCGAGAAAACACCGCTCCGAATCTCATCAGCACGCAAGGGTGAATCAAGCGTCAAGGCATGGCCAATGGCACTGCGATTACGATCTGGGGCTATAACGACAACAGATCCAAGGTCTGAAGCAGAATCGGCCAAGGCGGCAAGTCCAGGGGAGTGGACACCATCATCATTGGTCACAAGAACAAAACTCACCCCTCCTCCCCATCGATATCGACCAACAAGCTATTGCGAAGGGTACGAAGTCGATCAATGATCGAATCCAGATTGACTGAAGGGACTTCAGAGACAAGGGGTTGGTTTTTTAAATTTTTCAACTGCTGGCGGGCACCGCTTAAAGTAAAGCCCTGCTGATAGAGTAAGGATTTTATCAACAGGGCCTGTTCAATATCTTCACGGCGGTAGAGTCGCTGGTTGGAGCGACTTTTGACCGGTTTTAATGATTTAAACTCCGATTCCCAGTAGCGAAGTACATGTGACTTCACACCAACAATTTCAGAAACTTCGCCGATCTTGAAATAGATTTTATCTGGGATCTGATCAGCCACCGCAGTAGCTTAACCTAGTTCTCGTTGATCGAAGTTTTAAGGACCTGACTCGGCTTAAATGTCAGGATACGTCTGGATGAGATTTCAATCTCATTGCCAGTCTGAGGATTTCGACCACGTCTTGAGGCCTTATCCTTAACAACAAAATTCCCGAACCCGGCAATCTTGATTTTCTCGCCATCTTCAAGAGTCTCTTTCATCAAATCAAAAACCAGCTCAACGATAGCAGCTGATTCCTTCTTGGAAAACCCTGTTGCGAGATAGACGCTTTCTATAAGATCAGCTTTGGTCATATTCCCTCCTGCGGCACAGTGGCAGGTTTAGCACTACAGCAACTATCTACCTGATATTTAAGGTTTTATATCACAGGGTCAAAAGGACCGCAATACCTATTAACGAATTTCAGCGGTCAATTGATAACAGACCGACTTGACAAGTTTTCCGTGGGCCTTAGCCACCTCGTCTTCCGTCAAGGTTTTATCGGGGGAACCGTAGCGCACTCGCAAGGCAATACTCTTCTTCCCCTCAGGAATCCCCTTCCCCTTATAAACATCAAATATTACAATATCTTGGCCAAACTTGCCAATGCTTTTCCGTGCAACATCCAGAATTTTTTGGGCCTCGATTGACTCATCCAACAACAGTGCGCTGTCACGTTCAACTGCTGGGAACCTGGAAGGAACGGCGAATGCTGCGTAATTTCCGGCGACTTCAAAAATCTTCGCCAGATTCAACTCAAACAGATAAACCTCTTGGTCAAGATCAAATTCTTGCTGAGCTTGAGGGTGTAATTCACCGATAGTGCCGAGGACTATATTCCCACTACAAATCTGAGCTGACTTGCCAGGGTGCAGGTAGGTTTCGGATTTATCACTACAAAAATGAAGGTCATCAATCCCAAGTTGAATTAGAATTTTTTCCAAAACCCCCTTCAAATCATAGAAATCAACCTGACTTTTGGTCTGGCTCCAACCCAATGGAGTTCTCTGTCCTGTAATCGAAGCCGTAAGGTGCAGTTCCTGACGGCTACCGGTCTTATCATCAGTCGCAAAAAAAACCGGACGCAGCTCAAAAAGTTGTAGGTCGGTCGTACGATATGCCAGGTTTCGCGCTAGCGTTTCGAGCATACTCGGTACCAGCGTTGTCCGCATAACGGCCTGATCTTCGTTTAACGGATTCAGGATCCGGACGGTTTCGAGCCTGAGATCACCAGCCTCTAATCGAAGTTTACCGGGTGCTGATGGTGCAAAAAAAGAATAGTTGATGATTTCAGAAAATCCGCTCCCTACCATCAGATTACGCACTTCGGCTTCAATCTTCAACTCAGGTTTTTCCTGCTGGCTCTCAAGACAGGTACGCGGCATGCTGACCGGGATTCTGTCGTAACCATAAAGCCGAGCGACCTCCTCAATCAGGTCAACTTCCCGAGCGAGATCTGGCCGAAAGCTCGGCACATCAACCTCAATCGTCGCGGCATCATCAATTTTACCAGGCGTGACGTCCAGGCCTATCCCCTCTAGAAGACGTCTAATCTGCGGAAGATCGACATGGATACCTAGAAGTTTTTCAGTATTTACCGCACTGAGGATTACTTTCACCTTAGGCAACAAAACCGGGTATTCATCAATCACGCCGGTAGCAATCTCACCATCAGCCAGTTCAGCTATCAGCGTTGCTGCACGATCAAGGGCAACCGGGATCATATCAATATCAGCACCCCGCTCAAAACGATGTGATGACTCGGTATGCAGACCATGACGCTTACTGGTACGACGGATACAAACCGGATTAAAGTAGGCGGCCTCAAGCAAAATGGTGGAGGTATCATCCTGAACTTCTGAGTTCAAGCCACCCATGACCCCGGCCATGGCAACAGGACGTTCGCCATCACAGATCATTAAATCTTCAGATGTCAATTTGTGCTTGGCATCATCCAACGTCGTGAACAATTCGTTCTTAGTCGCACGCTTGACGACTATCTTCCCCTTATTCAGGTGACGAAAATCGAATGCATGCATGGGGTGACCAAGTTCCATCATTACGTAATTGGTGACATCGACCACGTTATTAATGGAGCGCATCCCGATACTCTCAAGACGTTGCACCAACCAATCCGGCGAAGGTCCAATTTTTACACCACGAATCATCCGTGCGGCATATCTGGGACACCCTTGTGGGTCGACGATCTCAACGCTTGCTGAGTCCGCAATATTTGCACCGGTCGCTCTCATTTCAGCAGCCGGCAAGACCAACGGCTTGCCACACATAGCTGCGACCTCGCGTGCAATACCGACGACACTCAGGCAATCGGGACGGTTCGGGGTAAGGCCGATTTCAAGAACCGTATCCTTGACCTTCAAGGCTTCAAATATCGGCATGCCGATCTCAAGTCGAGGGTCGAGGATCATGATGCCAGCGGCTTCAGCCGACAAACCAAGCTCCTTTTCGGAACAGAGCATTCCGCAAGACTCCTGGCCACGTATCTTGGATTTCTTGATTTTGAAATCACCAGGCAGGACAGATCCAGGTTGAGCTAGAGCAATGTAGTCGCCGGTTTTATGGTTTGTAGCGCCACACACGACCTGCACAACCTCATTGCCGTTAAAAACCTGACAGACGGTCAAGCGATCAGCGTCAGGATGCGGAACGACCTCTTCCAGTCGGGCAACAATGACAGTATCAAGGCCATCACCGATGAAGCTCATCCCTTCGACCTCAAGCCCAACCATCGTCAGACGGTCAGCAAGTTCCTGTGGGCTAAAGTCAAAATCGACAAATTCTTTCAACCAATTATATGTGACAATCATTGGAGCTACCTTTGTCCAGATTTAAAACTGCCGCAGAAAGCGCAGATCATTTTCAAAAAAGAGGCGTAAATCACTAACGCCATACTTGAGCATGGCGATCCTTTCGATCCCCATCCCAAAGGCGAAACCACTAAACTGCTCAGCATCATAATGGACCGATTTAAATACCTCGGGATCGATCATGCCGCAACCCAGGATCTCCAGCCACCCGGTTCCCTTGCAGACGCGACAGCCATGACCGCTACACATAACGCAAGCGATATCAACCTCGGCACTGGGTTCAGTAAAGGGGAAGAAGGAGGGACGAAAACGCACACCCAATTTGTCGCCAAAAAAGCTCGTCAGGAAATGGGTCAGAATACCCTTCAGGTCACCAAAGGTAACATTCTTATCAACCAGAAACCCTTCGATCTGATGAAACATCGGGCTGTGAGTTATATCTGAATCACGTCGATAAACTGTCCCAGGTGCAATCACACGCAATGGTGGTTCCTGCTTGAGCATAGAACGTATCTGTACCGGCGAGGTATGGGTCCGCATCACCAGGTCATCGCTGACATAGAAAGTATCCTGCATATCACGCGCGGGGTGATCCTTGGGGATATTCAATGCTTCAAAATTGTAAAAATCCTGCTCAATCTCAGGACCTTCTTCAACACAGAACCCGAGCTTGGAAAAGATCTCTACGATCTGCTCAGTAACCAAAGTCACCGGGTGCTTTGAGCCACGGAAAGATTGGCGACCAGGAAGACTAACATCGATTTGTTCAGAAGAGATACGCTCATTCACAGCGGCCTGCTGTAACACTGAGCTACGACTGAGGAAAGAAGCCTCAAGAGTCTCCTTCAGACTATTAACCAGGGCACCGACAGCGGGGCGCTCCTCAGGTGTCAGGTCACGCATCCCCTTCATGATGTCTGTCACTGCCCCTTTTTTACCAAGGAAAGCGACACGGATATCTTGCAGTGCTGCAATAGATTTTGCACCGTCAATCGCTACGAGTGCATCATGCTCTAATTGTTGCAAACGATCCTTCATAGATATAATCCACAGACAGGGGTCATTTTAGAGGCTTTTACACAGGCATCGATTGATACCCGCAATCCCGTGAGTTGAAAACTCACGGGTATTAAATGAAAAAAGGGAGGCAGGGCTGTGCCCGGCCTCCCTGATTCGGCAAGGGTTGATCTACTGCAGTTTTGCCTTCGCTGCGTCAGCAACGGAGGCGAAACCAGCAGGATCAGTGACTGCCAGCTCGGCCATAATCTTGCGATCAAGACCGACTTCGGCCAATTTCAGGCCATGGATCAGACGACTGTAGGAGAGCCCGTTCTCACGTGCGGCAGCGTTAATACGGGTGATCCACAGTGCGCGGAAATCCCGTTTTTTAACGCGACGATCACGGAAGGCGTAATTGAGAGCCCGATCAACGGCCTCTGTAGCCGACCGGAAAAGCTTACTACGGGCTCCCCTGTAGCCTTTTGCAAGCTTGAGAACGCGATTACGACGGCGACGAGCTTTAAAACCTCTTTTTACTCTTGGCATCTCTCTTTCTCCTTCTTATTGTTAATGTGTGTATGTTTCATCTGCGGCAGTCACCGCAACCGGATCTGCAGGGGGAGATGGTCCCCACAGTTCACAGCAATTGTTACGTCCCTATAAATAGGGAATCAACCGTGCGATATTGCGCTCATCAGCTTTATGAACCAGGGTTCCCTGGCGCAACTCACGCTTACGCTTAGTCGATTTCTTGGTCAGAATATGGCTGGTATACGCCTTATTGCGACGGATACGACCAGTTCCGGTTTTGCGAAAGCGCTTGGCAGCACCTCGGTTTGTCTTGATCTTTGGCATTGTCTTACTCCTGTACAGTCGTCGTACCGCCCTACATGTGCGGCACTATTTTTTAATTGGACCGACAACCATCGTCATGAAACGGCCCATCTTGCTTGGTCTAGATTCAACCTGCCCCAGGTCCTGTAGAGCCTCCACAGCCTTTTCAAGTTGCTTAAGCCCTTGATCGGGGTGCGCGTTCTCGCGACCGCGGAACATGATAGTCAGCTTAACCTTATTTCCCTCTTCGAGGAAACGCCGAGCATGTTTGATCTTGAACTGGAAATCATGATCGTCGGTTTTGGGCCGCATCTTGATTTCTTTGAGCTCAACACGCACCTGCTTCGCTTTCGCCTCAGAGGCTCGTTTGGCCATCTGATATTTATACTTGCCATAATCCATGATACGGCAAACTGGCGGATCAGCACCTGGCGAGACCTCAACCAGATCAAGTCCAGTTTCAGTTGCCCGACTCAAGGCGTCCGGAGTACTCAGAATACCGAGCTGATTCCCTTCGTCATCGATAACCCGGACCTGTGCGGCGCGGATTGCATCGTTGATGTTTGTCTCCTGCTTAGCTATGGGCCTGACTCCTTCTCTCCATCACCTTCGCAACGGTACGCGATCTGCGTACCTCCATTCAACACAAGAAGAGACCCTGTCGATGCAGGGCCTCAACTTATAAATTTATATCAGTGAAAACGTTTAACTTCATCTGCGGCGAAACGGATAAACTCATCAACCGTCATCGGGTCGAGTGATGTCCCGTCACGGAAGCGCGGAGCAACCTTCCCCTCTTCCAACTCGCGATCACCAACCACCAGCATATAGGGAATTTTGTTCATCTGTGCTTCGCGAATCTTAAACCCAAGTTTCTCGTTCCGTAAGTCCGCCTGGACACGAATCCCGGCCTCACGTAACTGCGCTTCTACCTTTTGTACGTACTCAGCTTGCTTGTCAGTCACATTGACAACGATCGCCTGTACTGGCGAGATCCAGAATGGAAAGTTACCCGCATAGTGCTCAATCAATACGCCAATAAAACGCTCAATCGAACCAACAATCACCCGGTGCAACATAACCGGCCGATGCTTCTCCCCATCTGCCCCGACATAGGTCAAATCAAATCGCTCAGGAAGGGTAAAATCGCACTGAATAGTAGCACATTGCCATTCCCTGTCAAGCGCATCCTTCAGCTTAACATCAATCTTTGGGCCATAGAAAGCGCCATCACCTTCATTGACCTCATAGGGTTGGCCACTATCATCCAAAGCAGACTTCAAGGCGGCTGTCGCACGCTCCCAGTCAGCATCATTGCCAATCGCTTTTTCGGGACGAGTCGAAAGCTCCATACAATACTCGAAACCGAAGATTCCAGCAACATCTTGCACAAATTTCATGACAGCTTTGACTTCAACGTCAATCTGATCCGGACGGCAGATGATATGGGCATCGTCCTGAGTGAAGCCACGCACACGCATCAGTCCATGCAACACACCAGACTTCTCATGACGATGCACCACCCCAAGCTCAAAATAGCGCTGCGGCAGATCACGGTAGGAGCGCAATTTTGATTTATAAACCAGCATATGGGCCAGGCAGTTCATCGGCTTAATGCCGTAGCTCTGTTCATCGACCTCTGTGAAATACATGTTCTCGCGGTAATTTTCGTAGTGACCGGAGGTTTTCCACAGCTCGGTTTTAAGAATTTGTGGACCCACAACGAGATCGTAGCCGCGCTTCAGGTGTTCCTTGCGCTCAAAATCTTCAATCAGAAATCGAAGCAACGCACCCTTGGGATGCCAGATCACCAGACCAGCACCAGCCTCTTCACTGAAAGAGAAGAGGTCAAGCTCGCGGCCAAGCTTGCGGTGGTCGCGTTTCTTGGCTTCTTCGAGTCGCGCAAGATGGGCTTTGAGCTGCTTCTTGTCTGAAAATGCCGTTGCATAAATGCGCTGCAGCATGGCATTCTTTTCGCTGCCGCGCCAGTAAGCACCCGCCACGCTGATTAATTTATAAACTTTGAGCATCCCGGTCCGCGGCACATGGGGTCCACGACAGAGGTCTACAAAATCGCCCTGACGGTACAGGCTGACATGCGTCTCGCCAAGATCCTCGATCAACTCAACCTTATAGTCTTCGCCCATAGACTTAAAAAGCCTTATGGCGTCGGCACTCGAAATCTCTTCACGAGTGATCGGCAGGTCCTGCTTAGCGAGTTCGGCCATCTTCTTTTCAATGGCTTCAAAGTCCTCAGGCGCAAAAGTTTTCTTATCACTGAAAAAATCGTAATAGAAACCAGTATCGATTGAAGGACCTATAGTGACCTGAACATCATCACCATAGAGACCCTTGACGGCCTGGGCCATCAGGTGAGCGGATGAGTGGCGTATGATTTCCAACGCCTCTGGTGCATTTTGAGTGATAATTGCAAGTTTTCCAGAAGAGGTGAGCGCAGCCGACATATCAACCAACTGGTCATCAAAACGTGCAGCAATCGCTTGGCGGGCAAGCCCCTCACCGATACTGAGGGCGACATCATACGGAGTTGAGCCAGCCTCGACCTCTCTGACCGATCCGTCGGGCAGTTCAATCTTAACTATTGCCATAATCAAAACTCCCTAAACAAAAAGAGGCATCTCAATGATGCCTCGCGGGGTTAGCAGAATCTTTTCTGATTGTCTCAAACTATCCCAGTCGATTGGTAGGCGCGGGCGGGATTGAACCGCCGACCCCTACAGTGTCAGTGTAGTGCTCTCCCACTGAGCTACGCGCCTGCAATCAACGGGCGTTTTGTACCAAACCACGTCTAGAACTGTCAAGGTATTTCCTTGGAATTCTCCATTTTTATCCAATCCTGTGCGATCAATGCCTTGGCAAGACAACAATCGGTCTCCCAGAAAGTATTTGTTTGCACTTTAGTCCTTGAAAAATTATGTTAAAAAACTGTTCTAAAAAGTTTAAACTTAAAAATTCAGTCATCATATTGGAGAATAAAGTGCTAACAATCGATCAACTCATCGGCAAAAGCTGCCAGCAGCATGCAGATAGATTTGCCCTGCAGCAAAAACAGGGCAATGACTGGACTCCTACCAGCTACCGGTCTCTCTGGAAGACAGTAGAGATGTTGGCGGCCAGCCTGCGTGAGCTTGGCATCGCCGACAGGAATCATGTCGCAATCCTCGCCCAATCTTCTACAAACTGGATTGCTTGTTACCTGGGGATTCTTCGCAATGGCGGTGTTGTCGTCCCGGTCGATAAAGATCTGAAAGCTGCAGAACTGAGGCACATCCTGGCAGATTCAGAGGCAAAGTTAATCTTTGTTGGTCGCCAGGAGCTAGACACCCTGCTTGAGATCATCGACAACTTGCCACTCGTTAAACAGATCGTGCTGCTCGACACAACTCCCCTGCAGAGAGGCGAGGAAGGTCGTGACAACAGCCTGCTCGTTGAAATATCGCTGGTCCTGAAATCGTTAACCGCGGAGCAGTCACTCACTAAATATCATCAAGATCAAGTTAAAGGGCTTTGCCATAAACTGGAAACTGAACTTCGACCCGATGAGGACAAGATAAGGCAGAAAGCCAACAAACTCGGTATCGACCAAGACCGTTATCTTCAGCTCCGCGAGGAAAAACGCCTGCTCTACCTTGATGAACTGAAGAGTGATTTGCCACCATTGGCGGCTACGCATTCCACAGACGACTGTGCCGTCATTCTCTATACCTCAGGGACAACCGGACGTTCTAAAGGAGCGATGCTCAGCCACGCCAACATTGCCAGCAACATGCACGCGGCGAGCAAACAATTCAGACTGGACAGCAGCATCCACACCCTTTCGTTCCTGCCAATCAATCATGTTTTTGAGCAGGTCTGCGGTGTTCTGTTACCCTTATCTCTTGGTGGCAAGGTCAGTTTTGCCGAATCGATCAAAAAATTGGGAGATAATTTGCATGAGATCAAACCGAGCTTCCTGCTTGGTGTCCCCGCCGTCTACCGCCTGCTTTATGACCGGATCATGAAGAATATCAGCAACAAAACAGTTTCACGCGTCCTTTTCAATTTACCCATCGGCCGTCAAATTGTTAGGCGAAAAATCCAGAAAATTTTTGGCAAAGAGACCATTTTCGTTAGTGGTGGAGCGGCGCTTGACCCCGGCGTAGCATCCGGATTTACCCAGCTTGGCTTGACCTTGCTTCAAGGCTACGGGATCACTGAAACGTCTCCAGTCATTGCCGCTGAGACTCCCGACTGCCGCAAGCCTGGCACTGTAGGGTTAACCCTGGAAAATGTAGATATTCGTATCAGTCATCCTAATAACGAGGGCGTTGGAGAGATTCAGGTCCGAGGCCCGAATGTGATGCTAGGGTATTACAAAAACGAGCTAGCGACTAACGAGGTCCTTCAGGATGGCTGGTATAGTACCGGTGACCTCGGCAGGGTTGACGAAGAGGGCCTGCTATCGCTCTGCGGTCGCGTCAAAAACCTGATTGTCACCCCGAACGGCAAGAATGTTTACCCCGAAGAGGTCGAAAACCAGTTACTTAACAGCCCGTTTATTGCTGAAGTCATCGTCTATGGCCATAAAGTGAACCACACAGCTGAAGAGGTCTATGCGAGCATCTTCCCCTGCGAAGAAGCACTCTTCGATTTTCAGCAACAGCAGGGAGAATCCCCTCTAACTCCCGCAGAGGTAGAGGGCCTGATTCGTCTGGAGGTCGTGAAGTACGGTAAAGATCTAGCCGACTACAAACGGGTCAAAAAATTCAGCCTGCGCGAGGATGAATTTCCTAAAACCACGACCCGCAAAATTAAACGTTACGTCCTGGAACCGGAGATTTCGACTGAAGGCTGATAACTGCCGACAAAAAAGGGAGCCCTTTCAGAAAAGAGGCCTCCCTTTTTTCCCCCCAACATAATCAGTCGAGATCATGTTCAACTCGAATGAGGCGGGTCGGTTGTCGGATAATGTCCAACAGATCGATCTCTTTTAAGGCATTGACGATATTGGCTTCCTGAGCTTCATGGGTCATCAACACAATCGGCACTGAGTCAGGAGCATGGCTCTCAGGCTGAATCATCGACTGAATACTGATGTCATGCTGACCGAGAATCGTTGATATTTTAGCGAGAACGCCCGTGCAATCAACGGCCGTAAATCGCAGATAGTAATGGCTGGTAATCTCGCTCATCGGCCGCAACGGTTGATCAACGATCTGGTCCTGACAGTACCCCATGATCGGCGTTCGCCCGACAGCACCCGAACAGATACTGCGCCCGATAGCCATGACATCGCCCATCACTGCGCTGGCCGTCGCGGCCATCCCGGCTCCACTGCCATAAAGCATGGCCGGCCCGAGAAAATCGCCCGACAGACGTACGGCATTGAATACGCCATCGACTTCTGCCAACTGGTAACTCTTAGGGATCATGGTCGGGTGAACCCGAACTTCGATCGCGCCATCACACTGTTTTCCGATAGCCAACAGCTTTATTTTGTAGCCCATCTGATTAGCGAAATCGATATCAACCGCAGAGATCTGGGTGATGCCTTCGGTGTAAACCTGATTGAAATCAATCCGTGTGCCGAAACAGAGCGCTGATAACAGCGCGATTTTGTGGGCGGTATCTACACCCGCAATATCGAAGGTTGGATCGGCCTCGGCGTAACCGAGTTGCTGCGCTTCGGCCAGAACCGGAGCAAAATCGCTCCCTTGATTGGTCATCTTGGTCAGAATAAAATTGCAAGTTCCGTTCAAAATTCCGATTACTGTTGAAAAACGGTTTACACAGAGGTTCTCTTTGATCGCTGAGATGACAGGAATACCACCACCTACTGCAGCCTCGAACATGACATCAACCTTAGCACGGCTAGCGGCTTCGATGATTTCTTGGCCATGAACAGCCATCAATGCCTTGTTCGCAGTCACGATATGTTTACCGTTTGCAATCGCCTTCAGAATGAACTGCAGCGCGGGCTTGTAGCCTCCAATCAGTTCGATAACAATATCGATATTCGGATCAGTCAGAACAGCGTCAGCGTCCGTCGTCAGCACACCTTCTGGAAGGCTGACACCGCGATCTGTGGTAATGTCGAGATCCGCAACCCGAGTCAACCGCATCTCAATTCCGGTGCGTTGATGGATCACTTCGGCATTTTTCTGAAAAACCTGCACAACTCCGGTGCCGATGGTGCCGAAACCGAGAAGCTGAGTTTTTTGCATGAGGATGTCCTGATTTCGTTCTCAAGGGAGTGGTCTTAGTTATCTTTTTTACCAACATTTTTCGCAATTTTGTCGAGCAAGCCATTAACGAAGGAGGGGGATTCTTTTGTCCCGTAACGCTTGGCGATTTCGATTGCTTCGTTCATGGTGACGCGTGCCGGGATATCGGGCAGATAACAGAGCTCAAAACAAGCCAAGCGCAGGATAGACAGATCGACCACAGTCATCCTTTCCAGGGACCAGTTCTTGGCCGCCTCAGAAATCCGCTGGTCAAGAACCGGACGATACTCGACAATTCCACTGACTAACTGCTCGGTGAAACGTTTAGCCGATTCGGGTATTGGTGCATCAAGGCTATCGAGAGGCTCACCAAGAGCATCATCGGCAAACCGAAAGTTTTCCCAGAAACGGCCGAGGAGTTCATCCTTGGCGAGGTTAGTATCATGCCGCAGGGCGAACAGTATTTTGAGAGCGCATTCGCGCCCAAGTCTACGATGTTGAATCTGCATCTTCTTCGCTTATAGAGCCTTTAAAAGGTTGACCATCTCAATGGAACTCATGGCGGCTTCGCAGCCTTTGTTGCCAGCCTTGGTTCCAGCCCGCTCAATGGCCTGTTCAACGCTATCGGTCGTTAAGACCCCAAAAGAGATCGGCACTCCAGTATCGAGTGAAACGCTGGCAACACCCTTGGTCACTTCCGAACTGACGTACTCGAAGTGAGGTGTGCCACCACGAATAACCGCCCCCAAACAGATCAGAGCATCGTACTTACCTGCCTCCGCTATCTTTTTAGCAACCAAGGGAATCTCAAATGCCCCAGGGACCTTAACTATCGTGAGGTCTATGTCTTTAGCGCCATGACGCTTGAGGGTATCGAGCGCACCTTCCAGCAAGCGGTCGCAGATAAAGCTATTAAAGCGGCTGACGACCAGGGCAAATTTGAAGCCAGCGGCATCCAAGTTTCCTTCAACGAGATTCGACATAATAGACCTCCCCTTTCGGCAGGAAAGTAAAAATCAAAGATCAAGCATATGACCGAGCTTTTCTCGCTTGGTCGTCAGATATTTCAAGTTGGTATCCTGCGCGGCAATTTCAATCGAGACCCGTTCACTAATCTCAATACCATATCCTTCAAGGCCGACAATTTTCTTTGGATTATTGGTCATCAGGCGCAGTTTGCTAATGCCAAGATCGGTTAACATCTGCGCTCCGATACCGTAATCACGCAAATCGGCTCCAAATCCAAGTTCTTCATTAGCCTCGACAGTATCACGCCCCTGGTCTTGTAGTGCGTAAGCCTTGATCTTATTAACCAGCCCGATACCACGACCCTCTTGACGCATGTACAGAATAACTCCGGCGCCTTCTTGGGCGACCTGTTGCATGGCCGCATGGAGCTGGTCCGCACAATCACAACGCTGTGAACCAAATACATCGCCTGTCAAACACTCGGAATGGACACGGACCAACACCGGCTTACTGGTGTCAATTTCACCTTTGATCAACGCGATATTCTGAGTTTTATCGACTTCATTTTCATAAACAATAGCCCGGAAATCACCGCCGTAAGATGTCGGAAGAACTGTCTCGGCGGCACGAGTAACAAGAAGTTCTTTGCGCATGCGGTAAGCGATAAGATCCGCTATGCTGATAATTTTCATATTATGCTTTTGGGCAAAAACCTCAAGTTCAGGCATTCTGGCCATGGTCCCATCGGCATTCATTATTTCGCAAATGACGCCAGACGGCTTCAAACCAGCCAGTCGGGCAAGATCAACCGAACCTTCGGTCTGTCCGGTACGGACCATCACTCCACCCTTACGCGCTCGCAGGGGAAAGATGTGTCCGGGACGGGCCAGATCATAGGCGGTGCTCTCATCTGCAAGGGCAGCCTTAATCGTGGTGGCTCGGTCAGCGGCTGAGATTCCGGTGGTCACCCCTTTTCGAGCTTCGATTGACACCGTGAAGCCTGTACCAAATGAGGAGCTATTATCGGAAACCATCATTGGCAGATCAAGAAAATCTGCACGATCTTCGGTCAACGACAAGCAGATCAAACCGCGGCCTTCAGTGGCCATGAAGTTAATCGCTTCAGGGGTCACCAATTCGGCAGCCATGGTCAGATCGCCTTCATTCTCGCGATCTTCATCATCAACCAGAATTACCATTTTTCCGGCACGAATATCTTCGAGCGCAGCTTCAATCTTTGCAATCGGCATTTATTTGCGACTTTCTATTCATAAATTCTGGGTAATATAGCCAGTAGATCCGGCTCCAGCAGGGGCGAATCATGTCACATAAAGCCGTTCTTGGCAAGAAACTCAAGGGAGATCCCGGCCCCATTTTTTACGGAAGAGGAAGAGGAGCTGGCCAAGCGTTCGACATAGCGAGCAAGGATATCCGATTCCAGGTTAACCGATTCCCCGGCCCGCATATTCCTGAGGGTTGTTGTCTCCAGGGTGTGTGGAATAATCATGACGGAGAAGCTCTCCTGGCTGACCTGATTGACGGTCAGGCTAATGCCATCGATGCAAATCGAACCCTTGGACGCGACATATTTAGAGATTGCAGCTGGCAAACTGAATTCAAGACGCTGCGCCTCGCCTTCACTTACCCGCGAACCTAGCTGGCCGACAGCATCAACGTGGCCACTGACAATATGGCCGCCAAGCCGGTCACAGAGGCGTAAGGCGCGTTCCAGATTGAGCTGAGCGCCGGGTTTAAGCCTGCCAAGAGTCGTCACCTCAAGGGTCTCTGAGGAGACATCTGCGCTAAAACTGTTGCGATCCCAACCGGTCAGGGTCAGGCAGACACCATTGACGGCAATACTTTCACCCAATTTGAGGGAAGCCTGGGCGAGAACGCTGTTAATCCGCAGACGACAGAGCTTGCCACGCCGCTCAAGATTGGCCAGGCTACCGGTCGCTTCTATCAATCCCGTAAACATTTTTTCACCTCAGCAGTCAGCAACAGGTCCTCTCCGACCTTCTCTATAATCATATCCTCAAGTGGTAGCGCATCTTTCATCAAGCTGCGGCCCTCACCGGCAAACAGCCCCGAAAGACCAACCCCACCAAGCAGTTTGGGTGCGATATAAACTTGCAAACGATTGATTAATCCGGCATTAAGTGCCGCTGTGGCCAAAGTTCTTCCCCCCTCAAGCAGTAAGTGTTGGATATTCCTGCAACCCAACTCACGCCAAAGATCTGGCAGGGAGACCCTACCATCAGCCTCGGGTAGTACCAGAACTTCACAGCCAGCATTTTGCAATCTGGAGATACTATCGGGCAGAGCTTGAGAAGTCGTTGCAATCAGAGTAGAGGCCAGCGACTGATGTTGAACAATTTGACTCTTAAGCGGGATCCGCAGTCGACTATCAACCACGACCCGCAGTGGGTCATGTCCACCCTGTGGCAAACGTGTGGTTAATTGCGGATCATCGGCAATAATCGTCTCTACCCCGACCATAATGGCATCGACCTGATCACGCAGGAGATGAACCCGTTGTCGACTTGTCTCACCTGAAACCCAACGAGAGTCGCCAGTATGCGTCGCAAGCTGTCCGTCCAAAGTCATCGCGGCCTTGTAGAGAGTGTAAGGAGTTCCTTTTACGATGTGCCATGCAAAAGGAGCGATCAGCTTTTTGCAATCGGCGCCACAAAGCCCAACTTGGACTTCTATCCCAGCCTTTTGCAGATGCTTGATACCACGCCCGGCGACCAGGGGATTGGGATCGATCGTCCCAACAAAAACCCGTTTTATGCCTGCCACAACTAAAGCTCTTGTACAGGGGCCAGTCCGACCCCGATGAGAACAAGGCTCAAGAGTGACATAGATATCTGCCCCCGCAGCAAGATCAGCCGCTTGCTGAAGAGCAAAAACCTCGGCATGTGGTTCGCCTGCTTTGGGATGGAAGCCCTCACCTACAATCTTTCCTTCACGCACGATTACGGCCCCAACCGCCGGATTCGGTGAGGTTCGGCCCAAAGCAGAACGCGCCAGATCGAGAGCATGCAACATAAAAGTTTCTGGTTCACCCATAGACAAGTCTCAGCGGATAGAAAGCACACAGCCGGGATACACTAAAGTACCCCGGCTGCTGGATAGTTCAACCTATTTAATGAAAATCATTGTCCCGGCTTGCCGAGCAGATCCTTAAGTTCCAGCATAAATTCATTAATATCCTTAAACTGTCGATAAACCGAAGCAAAACGCACGTAAGCAACTTCATCAACCTGCTGCAGAGCCTTCATTACCTCTTCACCGACAATACTAGCACCAATCTCCTTCTCCCCGGTCTCCTGGAAATAACGCTCCAGTCGATCAACCATCAACTCAATCTGCTCAACCGAAACTGGGCGCTTTTCACAGGCTCGTTGCATCCCGGAAATAATTTTTGAACGATCAAACGCCTCTCGCCGGCCGTCCTTCTTTATCACCCAAGGGAGCATCTCCTCGACCCGCTCGTAGGTGGTAAAGCGCCTCCCGCATTCGGGACATTCACGCCGACGACGAACGTTGTTTCCCTCTTTCCCAAGCCGGGAATCGACGACCCGTGTGTCATCATGGGTACAGAACGGGCAGTTCATTCAAAGTCTCCTTCAAACAGCATCGCTTCGATACCGGCTTCACTGAGCATCGCGTGTGCCAGATCATCAGGATAGCCGCGGCCGTAGACAATATTTTTCACGCCTGCGTTAATCAACATCTTGCTGCAGATACTACAGGGTGAGTCTGTACAATACAGGATCGCACCGTCAATATTGACCCCGTGTCGTGCTGCCTGAATAATCGCGTTCTGTTCTGCATGCAGACCACGGCAGAGCTCATGCCGTTCGCCGGAAGGAACCTTGAGCTGGTCACGCAAACAGCCGGTCACATCACAATGGGTGATTCCACTCGGGACTCCATTATAACCTGTGGCAAGGATGTTCCTATCCTTAACCAACAGCGCACCAACCTGTCGGCGCATACAGGTAGAACGCGTCGCCACCAGTGTCGAGATTTGCATGAAATATTGATTCCAGCTCGGCCGTTTCATGCGCGTTATTTGATACGATGAGCGTAGAGTGGAAAAAGGAGACAGAGCGCCTTAACCTCAGCGCGAATCGCAGCAAGTGCCTGCTCGTCATCAATCGCATTAAGTGCGCGGTCGATCCAGCCTGCGACCTGAACCATCTCGGCTTCTTTGAGCCCACGCGTCGTAGTCGCTGGAGTTCCGATCCGCACGCCACTGGTGACAAAAGGGGAACGGGTATCAAAAGGCACCGCGTTCTTATTGACCGTCAACCCGGCCGCCTCCAGGGTCGCCTCGGCAACCTTGCCAGTAATTTCTGTCCCAGTAAAATCAAGCAACATCAGATGGTTGTCGGTACCACCAGAGACCAGATTGTAACCGCGTTTAACCAACTCTGCCGCGAGAGTCTGTGCATTTTTTACAACCTGTGCTGCATAATCCTTAAACTCTGGGCTTAGGGCCTCCTTGAATGCGACCGCCTTGGCAGCAATCACGTGCATCAGAGGACCACCCTGAATGCCAGGGAAAATGTTGCTGTTAAGTTTCTTTGCCCATTCCTCAGTACAGAGGATCATCCCACCACGCGGTCCACGCAGAGTTTTGTGGGTTGTTGTCGTGACAAATTCGGCATAGGGAACCGGGTTTGGATGCTGACCACCAGCAACAAGGCCAGCAATATGCGCCATATCGACCATCACGACAGCGCCAACTTCATCGGCAATCCGGCGGAAGGCGGCAAAATCAATTGTCCGTGTATAAGCACTGGCTCCCACCACGATCAGTTTGGGCTTATGCTCACGTGCCAACTTCTCTACTTCTTCGTAATCGATAGTACCGGTCTCTTCTTTAACACCGTAGGCTACGATATTGTAGAGTTTTCCGGAAAAGTTGACAGGAGAACCATGTGTCAGGTGGCCACCATGAGCCAGGTTCATACCGAGAACAGTGTCCCCTGGCTTACAGACCGCCATATAGACCGCCATATTGGCTTGCGAACCAGAATGCGGCTGAACATTAACATGCTCCGCGCCAAACAATTCTTTGGCGCGATCGATCGCCAGTTGTTCCGCCTTATCGACGACTTCACAACCACCATAGTAGCGCTTGCCAGGGTAACCTTCTGCATACTTGTTCGTCAGGACCGAGCCTTGAGCTTCAAGGACAGCTTCGCTGACGAAGTTTTCCGAAGCGATAAATTCAAGATTATATTCCTGACGGGCAGTCTCTTCAGCAATTGTTGCTGCGATTTCGGGATCAAACCCGGCAAGGGATTTTTCAATCATACTCTTAAGTCTCCGACCATTATTTGATTATAAATTGATACGGGGCGGACAAAAGCCGCCCCGTAAGGATCATCCTAAGCTTATTTTCGATCTTTTTCGATCTGATGAATCTTATCGAGGCGCAGCTGATGACGTCCACCTTCGAACGTACTGTCAAGCCAAACTTCAACCAAATGACAGCCTTCATCAACCCCTAGCACACGACCACCCAACACTAGCACATTGGCATTGTTATGTTCTTTAGCCATCTGAGCGGTGAAAGTATCATGGACCAGTGCAGCTCTGACGCCATCGACCTTATTGGCAGCAATCGACATGCCTATACCGGTGCCACAAATCAAAACACCAGAAGCGCATTCCCCACTCGCAACAGCGGTAGCAACCTTGACCCCAAAATCTGGATAATCAACGGAACGACCATCAGTGGTCCCTAGATCCGAAAACTCAAAACCACGCTTTTGCAAGAGTTCACAAATGGCCCCCTTCAACTCAAGACCACCGTGGTCACTTCCAACTGCAATCATCACCGACCTCAAATCTTGCGAAATACCAAAGTAGCGTTGGTGCCACCAAAGCCGAACGAATTAGAAATTGCAACATCGATCTTGGCTTCACGCGCCTTGTTCGGCACATAATCGAGGTCACAATCCGGATCTGCGTCGGTTTGATTGATGGTCGGCGGCGACATATTCCGATCAATGGCCAGAGCACAGACAGCTGCTTCGATACCACCGGCAGCACCCAAACCATGGCCCGTCATACTCTTGATCGAATTGACCATAACTTTTTTGGCATGGTCACCCAACACTGATTTAATCGCCATGGTTTCATAGAGATCATTGAAATGAGTTGAAGTGCCATGCGCATTGACATAGTCAACCTCTTCAGGATTGAGCTTTGCATTTCTGAGCGCCATCGCGATGCAACGCGCTGCACCTTCACCACCAGAAGCTGGCTGAGTCAGGTGGAAAGCATCGGCACTCGCACCATACCCCACGACTTCACAATAGATCTTGGCACCACGGGCCTTGGCTTGCTCATACTCTTCTAGAATCAAAATCCCGGCGCCCTCACCCATGACGAACCCGTCACGCCCCTTATCAAAAGGACGGCTAGCACCCTGAGGGTCTTCATTACGGGTCGAAAGAGCCTTCATAACGTTGAAGCCGCCAATTGCCAGTTCGGTAATTGTCGACTCTGTCCCACCAGCAAACATTGCATCAGCATCGCCGCGTGCAATTACGTGATAGGCATCACCAATAGAATGGGTGCCGGTCGCACAGGCAGAAACGGATGAGACATTTGGCCCCTTGGCCCCGAAGCGGATCGAAATATGGCCAGGCGCCAGATTGATGATCAGCATCGGGATAAAGAAGGGGGAGATTTTTTTATAGCCACGCTCGAGGAGTGCCGAATGATATTTTTCAATGGTCGGCAGACCACCAAGTCCAGAACCTACAATTACTCCAACGCGTTCAGCATTTTCGTCAGTAATCTCGAGTCCAGAGTCCTCAAGAGCCTCCTGACTGGCCGCCAGACCGTACTGAATAAAAAGATCCATCTTCTTGATCTCTTTTTTATCAATATAGTCTTCGGCAACAAAATCCTTAACCTCAGCAGCAATCTGGGTTGGCAGGTTTGAGGCGTCAAATCGGGTAATTCTGTCGATACCGGAACGACCAGCAATAAGGGCATCCCATGTTTTTTCTACACCGGTTCCCAGGGGTGAAACGATCCCGACACCGGTCACCACAACTCTACGCATGTGACTCTCTTTTCCTGTTTAAAAGGGAATGACTGGATATTGACATATTCATCCGACCCAAAGTGTAAGGCGATTAGCTGGCCCAAGGAACCGGGAGCAGATAATATCTGCTCCCGTCTTCAACCGATCAGGAAGCCTTGTTGATGTAATCAACTGCGTCCTGTACTTTTTGGATTTTCTCAGCATCCTCATCAGAGATTTCGATATCGAACTCCTCTTCAAGGGCCATGACCAGCTCTACAGTATCCAAAGAATCAGCACCGAGGTCGTCCATAAATGCGGCTTGATTGGTGACTTGATCCTCATCAACACCAAGTTGCTCGGCAACAATTTGCTTTACACGCTCTTCGATAGAAGCCATTTGCTTTCCTCCTGTTTTGTTGAGACCTTTAAAGGCCTGATAGACAAAGTTTTGATCGATTAGTGATCAGTGTTACATGTACATGCCGCCGTTGACACCAAGAACCTGACCAGTGACATAACCGGCTCGGTCTGAAGCTATATAAATAACGGCATGAGCAATATCTTCTGCCGCACCAAGGCGACCGAGGGGAATCTGTGACGCAAGTTCTATCCGTGCTTTCTCATCAAGCTCATCAGTCATGTCGGTTTCAATAAACCCAGGAGCGATAGCATTGACGGTTACATTCCGACGCGCTAATTCGCGAGCCACTGACTTCGTCAAGCCAATGAGCCCGGCTTTACTGGCGCTATAGTTGACCTGGCCTGGATTCCCCATCTCGCCAACCACCGATGAGATGTTAATGATACGCCCGGATCGCTGTTTGCTCATCGATTTAGCGACAGCTCGGGTCAACAGAAACGCACTTTTAAGGTTAGTATCGAGAACTGCATCCCAGTCTGCATCTTTCATTCTCAGTAACAGACCGTCGCGGGTAATCCCGGCGTTATTGACCAGGATGTCGATTTTACCGAAAGTCGCAAGGGTTTGCTCAATAAGGTTCGTCACATCTGCAACATTGACGACATCAACGACTACAGCCAAAGCCTTGCGCCCTAGAGACTCAATTTCGGCAACCAAGGCCCTAAGGGGGGCCTCAGATCTTGCACAAACAACGACGTCAGCACCACTTTTTGCCAATTCCAAAGCAGTACAGCGCCCAATGCCGCGCGATGCCCCTGTGACAACTGCGATTTTACCTTCTAACATACTATTTGCTCCTCAGGCCAGAGGTCAATTATGGGATCAAAGAGCCAGTGTAGCCAACGTATCAACAGAGTCTACCTGTGAAGTATCACTCCCCTTGACAATACGCTTAACCAACCCACAGAGAACCTTCCCGGGGCCGATTTCAACATAACGCGTCACACCAGAGCCATCCATTGCCAAAACAGACTCATCCCACCGAACAGCGGCGCAGACTTGTCTTATCAGGAGCTCCTTGACACGAGAAGGATCAGAATAACCACACGCCTCAACATTGCCTACAACCGGACAGCGGAAGGCAGACACCTCCAAAGAGCTAAGGACTTCTTCCAGTCGCTCTGCTGCTGGTTGCATCAATGCTGAATGGAAAGGCGCACTGACCGGCAACAACATGGCCCGCTTGGCGCCTTGTTCTTTAGCCAATATGATTGCCCGTTCAACCGCCGTTGCATGCCCAGCAATGACTATTTGTCCCGGACTATTAAAGTTCGCCGGAGCAACGATCTCTCCGCAAGCGGCCTGCTGACAAATCCGCTCAAGGGGTTCTCGCTCAACTCCCATGACAGCGGCCATCGCCCCGACTCCAACCGGGACAGCGTCCTGCATGAATGTCCCACGCTGACGGACAGTTTTAACCGCATCAGAAAAACTAAGAGCACCAACAGCGACCAACGCAGAAAATTCGCCCAAAGAATGTCCGGCGGCACAACCGGGAGTCAATCCGGTTTCCTGCTCCATAATACGCAAAGCGGCAATACTGGTGGTCAGAATTGCAGGCTGCGTATTTGCAGTCAGACGGAGCTCATCCTCACTCCCCTCAAAACAGAGCGCAGCAATATCAAAGCCAAGGGCATCATTGGCCTCTTCATAGATCTGACGAGCAAGAGGAAAATTCTCTACAAGCTGCTTGCCCATACCGGGGTACTGTGACCCCTGACCGGGAAAAAGAAATGCGATCATCGGTTCTATCCTGTTGATTGATTACCAGCGAATCAGGGTTGAACCCCAGGTAAACCCGCCACCAAAAGCTGACAGAAGAATAATATCCCCCGATTTCAGCATGCCTGCGCGATTGGCCTCATCCATGGCAACCGGGATCGTCGCTCCTGAGGTATTACCATACTTGTGAACATTGATGTAGACCTGATCATCTCTCAGCTTGATCCGTTTGGCGGTCGCTTCGAGAATCCTCTTATTCGCTTGATGCGGGATGAAAAGCGAAACATCTGACGTGCTTAAATTATTAGCCGTCAGGGCTTCAAGAGAAACGTCGGTGAGCGAACGAACGGCGACCTTAAAAACTTCATTGCCTTGCATTTTGAGATAAGACGAACGGTCTTCAATCTTCTCAATGCTGGGAGTCATGCGAGTACCAAAGCCAGGCTGATACAGAAGGTCAAGAAAGCTTCCATCGGAATGCATATGGGAGGAAATAATACCGGTGTCAGCATCATCGGTCGCCTCAAGCACGACAGCACCAGCGCCATCGCCAAAAAGAACACAAGTGTTGCGATCGGTCCAATCAACGATGCGACTCAAGGTTTCTGCGCCGATAACCAGGACTTTTTTGCCACGACCCGCTTGGATGAAATCACTGGCACAAGCCAGGGCATAAACAAAGCCGCTACATGCGGCCGAGATATCGTAGGCATAGGCGTTTATGGCACCTAAATTATTCTGAACGATACAGGCCGTTGCAGGCCAGGGATAGTCCCCCGTAATGGTGCCAAGGATGATCAGGTCGATTTCGCTGGCAGGAACTCCTGCCATCTCAAGCGCACGTTCGGCAGCACGGGTTGCCAAGTCGGAGGTAAATTCCCCCTCTGCGGCAATTCTTCGCTCCTCAATACCGGTCCTGGTCGTAATCCAATCACTTGTCGTATCGACCATCTTTTCAATATCGAAGTTGGTCAAAACCTTTTCCGGCATGTAAGAACCGGTGCCTGCAATACGAGCTCTGATCACAGTAGATCTCCTTTGATCGTGCCTTGAACCAGACAAACTGGACAATTTAGATAGAGTGAGCCAGTTTCTCTTCGATTTTTATCCCGGCAAACTCATGAGCCTGACGAATGGCGATCGCAATCGCCAGCGGCGTTGCTTTGCCATGGCATACAACACCAGTCCCCGCAAGGCCCAACAAGGGGGCGCCACCATACTCACAGGGATCGACTTTCTTTTTAAAAGCACGAAACGCACTGCGGCTAAGGAGGGCTCCCAGTTTCGACAAGAAACGACTTTCTATCTCTGAACGTAGCATGCTGGTCATCGCCACAGCCAGTCCTTCAGAAACTTTAAGCAGGACATTCCCAACAAATCCGTCACAGACAACAACATCAACCGCACCGTTGAAGACATCTCCGCCCTCAACATTACCAACATAGTTAAGCTCTGTCTCAAGCAACATGCGATGAGTTTCCCGGGTCAGTTCAGTCCCTTTCTTTGCTTCTTCTCCATTGGAAAGAAGACCAACGCGTGGCGCCTTGATCCCAACAACATGCTGCATATAAAGGCTGCCCATAATAGCAAATTGCTGCAAGTTTAAAGGTTTGCAATCAACATTTGCACCCATATCGAGAACGAGTGTCATCCCTTTAACATTGGGAAGCAGTGTCCCTATCGCAGGACGATCAATCCCTTTAACCCGCCGGAGGACGAACATCCCGGCCGCCATGGTCGCACCAGAATTACCCGTGCTGACTACAGCATTAGCTTCACCACGTTTGACCAAATCGAAAGCGACGCGAATTGAAGAATCTTTCTTCTTGCGTACCGCATCTGAAGCCGAATCTTCCATCCCAACAACCTGACTGGCATGCTGAATCGTGATCTTCAGATTATCAACCGAGTGCTTTGCAAGTTCTGCCTGGATAAGGGCCTCATCGCCAACCAGCACGACCTCACAACCCCAACGTTGACAGGCAGCAACCGCCCCGGCTACTTCAGAAACCGGAGCAAAGTCCCCACCCATCGCATCAACTGCTACTCTGATAGTCATGACAGTTTAAGTCAGTCGTTAAATCAGATACTGGTATCGCTGAGAATTTCTTTTCCCTTGTATGTGCCACAGTTAGCACAGACGCGGTGAGGGAGTTTGGGCTCCTGACACTGGGGACAGGTCGAAATGCCAGGGGCGGAGATTGCGTGATGTGAACGACGCATATTCTTTTTAGATTTCGAGGTTTTCTTCTTTGGTACTGCCATTTTGTATCTCCTTAAAACTGGCCAAATCGGGCCATTGCTTAATAGCCTCCCCAGGACAGCTTTCATGCTGGGGTTAGCGGTCTATTTATTGTGACTAAGGGGTAAGTTTAAAATCCTTCAACTTCCCAAAACGGTTATTAAAATGCCTGGGCTCACAGACACATTTACTCTTATTTAAGTCAACTCCACAGTAGGGGCAAAGACCCTCACAATTCTCACGACAAAGGCTATGTACTGGCAGAGACAGTAACACTTGCTCCACCAGGATCGGCAAAAGATCAACCTCTCCATCGACAAGTGAAATACTGTTGATTTGCTCTTCATCCAACTCCAACTCTTCTTCAGCGGAATCCAAAGTATCAACAATATTGAATGCAACTGAGAACGACTCAGTTAGCGGCTCAGTGATTGCGATCAGGCAGCGGGCACATTGCATGGCCATATTTGTGCTCAATTCACCGTCTATCAGCAACCTCCGGTCAACACGAGACAGTTGATAGTTGATCACAACTTCGCTGACGAAAGAGACTAAAGACCCATCCTGCGGCTGGAAAAGTTGACGATTCAACTCATCAGCGGAAAGATTCGCCATGTAAGTCCTACTAATATCTGTGATTTTATCTACTAGCAGACGCACTGACTTAACCTCATGGCAAAGCGACACAGTATAGAAAAGGACCAAATTGTGTCAAGCGAATTCCGGTGAAAACGGGCGGTATTTGATAGCCCATCAATTGATACATTGCAAGGATTTATTTCAATTTGCCCCTGAGTATAAACGTGCCAGAATGCCAGCAACCAACTCTTTATCGAAGTCAGACTCCAATCAACTGATTGCCAAAAAGGATTTTTCAGCAAATGACTCCAGAAGACATCGCACAACTTTCAGGGCTAATCAGGACAATGCGCCACCTAAGATCTCAAGAAGGTTGCGTATGGGATCGAGAGCAATCTCCTGAAAGTCTTCGGCCCTATATTCTTGAAGAGGCCTACGAACTCGTCGATGCAATAGACTCGGGAGACATCAATGAAATCAGGGCCGAACTTGGGGACCTCCTCCTACAGGTTATATTCCAAGCCCAAATATTTGCTGAACGTGGCCTGTTCGGTATTGGTGAGATCGCCGAGGGGATCAATAGCAAACTTAAACGTCGACATCCCCATATCTTTTCAACTGAAACAATGAACAATAAACAGTCTGACTGGGACCAGATAAAAAAGCAGGAACTCACAGAAAAGGGCAAGCCAACTAACTTCTCTTCTCGCCAACCAGCAAATCTGCCCTCTCTCAAACTGGCAGATAAATACTGCCGCCACTTGGCCAAAGAGTCAACGACTGCAGACAAACTCCCTAACCTTGCATTAGAAGGAGTAGAATTAAATGAAAAGAGCCTTGCTGAGGGGATTTTCAATCTCGTATATCAAGCCCAGCAGCAGGGTATCGACAGCGACATAGCACTACGCAAATATGTCATCAACCTTCTTCAAAAAAGTGAAAAACCGAGATGCACATAAAACCAATAACAATGGGCAAAAAGACTTGACATCCAAAAAGTGTCGATCTTTCAAGGAGGTTAGCTTCTTTTCAACACCAACTGTGCAAAACATGTTGACAGAACTGTGAACAACCTGCAGAGCATGAGATTAAACGGTGGCCACACCACCTTGCACATTTTTTAATCACTTTTATTGTCTATATATTTCAAGTACTTAAACGCGAAGATTGGATAGGTAATGAAATACCAGATACCACCTAAGCGATTTTTAATTTCTAATGAATACTGAGGGCTATCGATGTTTATAAAACTACTAATACTGTTCTTAATTGTCCCAATTCTAGAGATTTACGTCCTTCTAGAGGTCGGCAACACCATTGGACTGGGGGCAACAATACTGCTTGTTCTCGCAACAGGAATTGCAGGGGCACAGTTGGCGAGATCTCAAGGAATATCCTTGATGCTTAAGATTCAACAGGAGATGGCTGCCGGACGAATGCCCGCAGAAGAATTGATCGATGGCGCAATGGTTCTTTCCGGAGGGCTATTGCTATTAACCCCGGGGTTTTGCACTGACTTGACAGGCTTCTTACTACTCTCTCCATTCAGTCGCACAATTCTGAAGAGTTGGTTGAAAAGAATGATGAGTTCGATGATCAAAAATGGAGAGTTACGGATCTATCGGGGCTAAATGAGGAACAAGAATCACGAACTCAGGCCCCACCAGATTTTCCCTTGCGCTTGCGGAATATCAGCCAGGCACGCGAAACCTCGTCAACCTTAAACAACAGGCAGAGCAGAAAGAAAACGACTCCCCCAGATGTAACCGCACAGCCGAGAGCTAAGCTCTTTTGCAAAGCAGCCCCTGGGAGATCCCAATTACACAGATTAACAATTGGACTGGCAACAAGGATCATCCCAGCCGCCGCAGGAATGACACCCCGCAATGGCCTAAACAGTGAACTTCCTATAAAAGCCCCAATGCGGCGCCTCAACAGCAAAATCAGCAACAAAGAATTAAAAGCAGAGGCGAGACTGAGTGCCAGCGCCAAGCCAAGATACTGAAGTGGTCCCATCAACAGGTATCCCAGAACAGCATTCACAACCAACGTCCAAAACGAGACCAGGACAGGTGTACGTGTGTCTTTCATTGCATAGAATGTTTGAGCAGCGACCCGACTGAGTCCAACAAAAATTAATCCAGGAGCATAGTAGATCAAGGTTTGAGACGTAGCGTTTAGAGCATTGAGATCGAATTCGCCCCCCATAAAAAAAAGGCTGTAAACGGGTCGAGCACAAATGATCAAACCAAAAACCGCAGGCAAGGTAAAGACGACCATCAGTGAAAAAGCGAATTGCAATGAATCTTTAAACGCAACATCATCCCCCTCTGCGGCATGGCGGCTCATCATCGGCAAAACAGCTTGGGCCAGAGATACGACCAGTATCCCCTGTGGGAATTCAAACAACCGCTGACCATAGTAGAGATAAGAGACACTCCCCTGAGGTAAAAAAGAGGCAAGCAGGCGTGTCACAATGACATTAATCTGATAGATAGCGACGCCCGCCACTCCGGGCAGCATCAAACGAGCGATCCGTCCAAGAACAGCATCTCCGGCAAACCGAAAATCAGGTCGCAGGCGAATCCGGTAACGCAGCAATATTGGATATTGCAATACCAGCTGGGCAACCCCACCGATCAGGACCCCAATAGCTAACCCAAATATAGGCTGGCTAAACAAACTGCCCAGAAGCAAGGTACCGATTATCATCCCTGCGTTTAGCAACAAAGGAGATAATGAGGGGAGAAAGAAATGCCCCCTGACGTTCAGGATTCCAGTCACAAGAGCTAGCACGCTGACAAGCCCAACATAGGGGAACATAACCCGCGTCAAGCTTGTCGTCAGCTCTAGCTTCCCAGCGACTTCACCGAACCCGAATCCGACACCACGAACTATCCAGGGAGAGAGCAATATACCCGCAGCAACAACCAACAACATCACCAGACTCAGAAGGGTCACACATCGACAAGCGAGTCTTTGTGCTTCATCTTCGCCTGAAGTTGCTGAAATTTCAGTGTAAACGGGCACAAATGCAGCAGTCAGTGCACCCTCCCCAAAAAAGCGCCGCAGAAGGTTTGGAATAGTAAACGCCATAAAAAATGCATCGCTAACAAACCCGGCGCCAAAAACTCTAGCGACCACCACATCACGCACCAGACCAGCAATTCGACTTATAAATGTCGCAATAGCCATAACCAATGCGGCTCCGCTAATTTGTCTACGATGACTCATAGATGTGCTGCATGGATAGGCATAAACAATTTTTAATCCCTAGATTAAAACAGCTAACTAACTGATAGTTTGCATATTTTACGGCGAGTTTAATTCTTTTTAACTTGACTGACAAAAGTGCCGATGTTATCAATCGCCTTCCATTATCAACTAACGACAGGACATCGTCTTAAAAGGAGCAAAAAGTGGCTAACCATAAATCCGCAATAAAACGCAACAAACAGAATCAAGTCCGTCACGCCCGCAACAACCATATCCGCTCTACTATGCGCAATCTGGTTAAAACTGTACGTGAAGCAGTTGCGGCTGGCGAAACAGAACTGGCTCAACAAACGCTAAAGCTTGCTATCCCTTGTATCGATAAGAGCTCAACCAAGGGTGTCATCCACAAGTCTACTGCCAGCCGCAAAATTGCGCGTCTGACCAAACTTGTCAATACCCTCAACTAAATCAAAATATAAAAAATATAAAAAAAGGACCTCAATGAGGTCCTTTTTTTTATTTCATGAACGACTATCGGCCAGTTTCAACAACAAATTTTCCAAGACGACCTCAGGCCGAGAACCGCTTGATTTCATCGCAAGGTCGGCTTCAACAAAAAGCTTAAAGGCACGCCTGAAATCCTTTCGTGAATATCTGCGACCCTGTGTGATCAAGCCCTCTACAACAAAAGATGGCACCCCAGCACCTTTAGCTATCTCTGCAGGCGACCGTCCAGCAACTTGCAACTCCCGTGCTTTCCAAAGTTGCCGATAATGTCTGCTGAGTAGAGACAGGATCTTCAGTGGTGCTTCACCATCAGCAATCAAATGCCGGCCCAAAAAGAGAGCTTTCCCTGGATGCTGCTGCCCAACAGCATTGCCTATCTCAAAAATATTTTCAGCCCGAACATTTGAGACGACAGCCTGAATATCTGACACATCTATAAGTCGTGCTTTGCCAGCATATAGAGATAACTTCTCAAGTTCAGTCATCACCTCGTGCAAGCCACTACCTATCCGACTTACGAATAAGCTCAGGGCATCACCAGTGATAGTGAACCCGAGTCCATCAAGATGATTACGGATAAAACTCGGGATCTGCCACTCTGTTAAAGGTTTAAGCTCAACCAGGGCATCATTTTTCTTAAGAGTTTGAAAGAATTTACGTCTGCTGTCGACTTTATCGCCGCTGAACACCAGACAGGTTTCAGGAGCAGGCTTTAATATATAGGGGAGCAGGTCGTCTAAATCCGAGGCCGTAAGCGCATGAGCATCTTTTATTACCACCAACCGTTTTTCGGCAAAGGCCGGATAGGTCATTGCGGTTTCAATGACTTGCTCGACAGCAAGCCCCTTAGCATGAAAAACCTGACGATTAAAATCTTCGCTTCCTGGTGAGAGTACAGCCCCTTCTATCTGACGGAGCATCTTCTGACGCAGGAACGGTTCCCCGCCGTAGATAAAGATAACCGGCGGAAGAGTATGGTTATTTATTGTTTGTTGTAGTGCTTCAGGGGTCATATT
>Ga0316202_10000580_pt1 | contig 37563 bp, 29 predicted proteins | sample 3monrhotite_MG_FD_204934 | JGI IMG/M metagenome (GOLD analysis project Ga0316202, IMG submission 204934) | Microbial mat bacterial communities from mineral coupon in-situ incubated in ocean water Damariscotta River, Maine, United States -... | ecosystem: Environmental > Aquatic > Marine >...
CTTCTACGAGGTAGAGGCAGACTCCCTGGAGGCGGCCGTCACCAGCGCGCTAGCCCAGTTCGAGGGCCTCGCGACCGAGAGCGGAGTCCGCTGGATCCGCGAGGTGATCGAAGAGCGAATCTCCGCCGCTCCCTTGCCCTAAACGAGCTCCGGCCCTCGCGAGGACCGAACCCCCAAGGCGAGTCCGACCAGCCCCAATCCAACCCAGGTCGCCGCCAGCGCTCCGTGGCCCAAGACTCGGTGCAGCATTCCAGGCGTCCCACAGTGAGCGTCGAGGGTCACCCCGCCCAAGGCTCCCCCTGCCGCGAGGGCTAGGAGAAGTCCCGAGCCGACAGCGGCGCCAGTCGGAGCCCGGTTCAAGAGGAAACCCAAGAGCAGGATCGGAAACCCAAACAGGCAGCCGAAGCCGAAGCACATTCCGCCTGACTTTGGTGCCTCGCCATGGAAGGCCGCTGGCAGCAGCGAGAGCAGGAAGGGGAAGGCCACGGCCACCCCGACCAAGCTCCACCAAGCCCAGGGTGGAAGTGGCGGCTGATGGATCGGCCGGAGGGATTGCCAGAGAGCCGCCAAGAGGATCACGCCCAGGCCGACGACGCTCAGCCCCGCCCGAGCCGGCTCGAGGTGCTTCCAAGGCGCTATGGCCCAAACTGCGGCCAGGACCGCGAGCCCAACGCAAAGCAAGAGCCCGCGTCGACGAGCCGTCGGCCAAGAGCGGAGCGAGGCTAGGAGCCCCGCTTCCTTGCCAACCGCTGCCTGGAGGGCAGCGAAGCCAGGATCTAGGTCGAGGTCCGGAGCGCTCCGCAGGTCGTCGGCGGAAGCTGGCGCCTCGGCCAAGAACGCGACCAGCTCGCTGCAAGCCAGGCAATCGCCGACGTGGGCTTCGAGCGAACCGAGGGCCTCGTCAGCCTCCAGCCGAGCCTGAACTTGATCGCACGCGTCGTTTAGCCGCGGATCGCTCACAGCACTCCCCCAGCCACTACTCCGCCCCCGGGCCCGGGTTACGGGCCGCCAGTGATTCACGTAAGCGCTTGTACCCTCGGTGAGCGCGGACCTTGACCGCGCTCAGCGAGGCGCCGACGGTCTTGGCCACCTCGGCGAAGGGCATGCCCTCGAACCAGTGGAGCTCGATGACCTCCCGAGTCCCGTCCGGGAGCTCAGCCAGCGCCGCTCGGACCGCAGCCTGATCCTCGAGCCGCTCCAGCGGCGTCCCCGGAGCGGTCTCGCTCCCGACGGGGTCGATCTCACCTAGCTCGCTGGTGGGTCTCCGCTTGACGGTCCGAAAGTGCTTCCGCTTGAGGTTGAGCGCGATGGTGAACAGCCAAGGCCGGAGCTTGGAGCCGGTCCGGAAGTCGTTTCGCGCGCGGTGGAGGTGAAGGAATGTCTGCTGCACGAGGTCAGCCGCCTCCTCCTTGCGGAAGAGGGAGCGCCTCATCAAGCCGTTCAGACGAGGCGCGTAGCGGCGGTACAACTCTTGAAAGGCCTCGGTGTCCCCGGCCTGATAACGCGCCATCAGCTCTTCGTCGCTGAGCTCCACGGGGAGGAGGTTACTTGATGGGAGCGTCGCCCATGGGAGTCGGCGCAGCCCTCACTCCTCGCCCACCGAAGAGCTCCTGCACGCAGCGCAGGCTTGACCCTCAAAGCTCACATGCCACAGTCGCCTCGCCCCCAAGAAGCACGCAGCTGATGGGAATGACCATGTTGAACAAGATCCTCGTCCCCCTCGACGGCTCAAGCCTCTCGGAGCGAATCCTCGACCGCCTCGAACCAATCTTTCAGCAGGAGCACCCGGACGTGCACCTCCTGCGGGCGGTCCCAGGCCCAGCAGGAGACGAGCAAGCGGAAGAGCTCGCCGCCGCCCGCGTTCAGCTCGAGCGCTTCGCCGAGACCCTCTCGAACCGGCGCGCCACCTTCAGCACGCATGTCGTGGCCGGCGACCCGAGCCAGGCGATCTTGTCATTCATTGACAAGAACACCCCAGAGCTGGTCGCGATGTCCACCCACGGCTCGAGCGGAATCACCCGCTGGGTCCGCGGGAGCGTCGCCGAGCGGGTCCTGAGGCGCTGCCCAGTCCCCCTCTTGCTCGCGAACCCAGAGAGCCTCGAGCCCAGCGGCCGACTCGGATTCGGGCGAATCCTCGTCCCCCTCGACGGGTCGAAGACCGCGGCCGAGATCCTCCCCGCCGTGGAGCAGCTCGCGCGACCCAACGCCGGCGAGATCATCCTGCTCTGTGTCGAGCGACCGGAGGTCGTCGTGGCGCCCATGGGGTCACCAGCCCAGCCTGATCAAGGTCAGCGCGCGCGCGAGACCCTGGCTCCCTACCTCAGCATGCTCACGACAGCTGGACTCCAGGCCCGCGTCAAGGTCGCGATCGGACCTCCGGCGGAGTGGATCCTCAAGGCCGCCGAGGAGGAGTCCGTAGACCTCCTCGCGATGACGACCCACGGGCGGAGCGGCCCCTCGCGCTGGCTCTTCGGCTCGGTCGCCGAGAAGGTCCTCCGCGCGAGTCCCTGCCCTCTCCTAGTCCGCAGGTCCCTTAGCCAGAGCTGAGGCGACTGTGACCACCATGATCTCGACGATCCTGGGCGGGATCGGCCTGTTTCTCTTGGGCATGATCCTGCTCACGGACGGCCTCAAGGCCTTGGCGGGCGACTCGCTCCGGACCTTCTTGGCTCGCTTCGCGGGCGGCCGCCTGTCCTCCCTCGCCGCCGGCGCCGGCGTGACCGCCCTCGTTCAGTCCTCGAGCGCCACGACCCTGACCACGATCGGTTTCGTCAGCGCGGGACTACTGACCTTCGAGCAGTCGCTAGGGGTCATCTTCGGCGCCAACCTCGGGACGACGAGCACGGGCTGGCTGGTCTCGCTCCTGGGGCTCAAGTTCAGCATCAGCAAGGTCGCCTTGCCCCTGATCGGCGTCGGGGCCCTGATCCGGCTCTTGAGCCGCGAGCGCCTGGCGAACCTCGGCCTCGCCCTGGCGGGCTTCGGTCTCATCTTCGTCGGGATCGACACCCTCCAGCTCGGAATGGAGAGCCTCTCGACGCGCATCGACCCCAGCTCGTTCCCGGACGCCAGCCTCAAGGGCCGGCTGGCCCTGGTCTTGATCGGGATCGTGATGACCCTCGTGCTCCAGTCCTCCAGCGCCGCCGTCGCCACGACGCTGATGGCGCTCCACGCCGGGACCATCGATCTCACCCAGGCCGCGGCGCTCGTCGTGGGTCAGAACGTGGGGACGACGGTCACGGCAGCCTTGGGCTCGATAGGCGCCACGGTCGCGGCCAAGCGAACCGCCTTGGCCCACATCATGTTCAACGTCTTGACTGGTGCCATGGCCTTCGTGGTGCTCGCGCCGGCGGTCTGGCATCTCGAGCGGCTCAACAGTCAGGCCGGGATCACCTCCCCAGCCATCCTCTTGGCCCAGTTCCACACGGCCTTCAACGTGCTGGGGGTCCTGGTCTTCGTCCCCTTCACGCGGCCCTTCGCCCGGCTGATCATGTGGATCGTCCCCCAGCAGGGACCGCACCTGACTCGCCACTTGGGGCCGATCCTGGCCCAGGGCCCCTTCGCCATCGACACCGCGAGCTTGACCCTGCGAGAGATCCTGGAGGAGGCGCTCTCCGCGCTCCGCGAGCTCTTGTTGGCCGAGCGACCGCGCGCGACGACCCTCGAGCGCTTTCCAGTCATAGACACGGCCCTCAGCGAGACGCGCGAGTTCTTGACGCAGGTTCGCTCGTCGCCTCAGAGCGGGAGCCAATACGAGCGCCACCTCGGCCTGCTCCACGTCCTCGATCATCTCGAGCGACTCAGCGAAGCCTCTCGAGAGAAGAGCTTCTTGGCTCAGGTCCGGGACCACTCGGACGTGGTCGAGGTCCTGAGCGCTCTCCTGCGGACGCTCGAGATGTGCCTGGCCGCCATCGCTGAGGACGCACCCCTGCCGCACGCTCAGCTCGCAGACGAGTCCCGCGGAATTGCCCACCTCCGCAAGCAGAGCAGATCGCAGCTCCTCCTGGCCGCCGCTGCAGGAGAGCTCCTCCCTGCCAAGGGATCCAAGATCCTCGAGGCGGTCCGCTGGATCGATCGGCTGGCCTTCCACACCTGGCGCGCAGCCCATCACCTCTTCCCGGGGGATCCCAACTCGGTCCCTGAGGCCTCGCTGCCTCAGCCTGAAGAAGAGCCAGTCGAGCTTGAGGGCGAGGGCTGAGCCTCCCCAGGGCGATCGGGGCGAAGCACTGGCTCCCAGCGCACACACACTGATCTGACAATGAAATGAAAACGAGGCGATAATTCCATAAGTCTAGGCTTGGAAGGGGTGTCCCCGGGCTGAAGGTTTGCTAAACGCGGGGTGGAAGAAATGGAAGGAACCTCAATGCGCTCCAGCCCTCGCCTCGCCCCGACCCTGATTCTCTGTCTGGGCCCTGCCCTCCTCGTCGGCTGCAACTCCGGAAGTCGAGACGAGCCTCGGGCGGGGACCGCCGCTGGGGTCAACTCCAACACGGCCCCGGTCAGCACGGCCGCAGGGACTCCTGCGGCTCCGGCTCCAGCCTCCCCTGCCCCGAGCGGGTCGGCGCGGCTGACACTCCAAGACCCTGGGGTCCAGACGGGCCTCCAGCTCCTCCGCGGCGAGATCAGCCCTGAGCAGGCGGCAACCTCCTGGGCCCTGGCTGGGGTCAGCCCTGCCCAAGCTCAGGACCTCTTGGGTCGACTCCCATTGACGCCTGCGCTCCCTGCGGGGACGCACCCCGCCGTCGCCACCATCAGCGACGGCTACGGTCGCTCGACCGACGTCTCCCTCTTCGTCCCCGCCACCCCTCCCCCGGCCGAGGGCTACCCCGTGGTCGTGTTCCTCCACGGCTTGGGCGGCGACTCGAGCAACATGCAGAGCGCAGCGGTCGTCCAGAACGCGATCGTGATCGCGCCGACGGCCCAAGATCCACCCGCGGGCGTGACCTTCGAAGACGAGGCTCCGATCCCTCTCGGGAGCGCCTTCCCGCACTGGTGGGTCTATCGAGACGACGCCTTCGCGCTGCGAGCCTTGGACTGGGTCCGCGAGCGCTACGCCGTGGACAGCGATCGGGTCGTCCTCTTCGGCGCCAGCATGGGCGGCTTCGGGACCTGGAACGTCGGCCTCCGCTTTCACGATCGCTTCGCCAAGCTCGTGAGCGCCGCGGGCGGGATCTCGCGCCTCGAGTTCGCGCTCTCCGATCCCTTGAGCCGGAGCCTTCTGGTCAACGCCACCATGGTCCCGGTCTGGTTCGCCCACGGCGATGCGGACACCGTCGTCCCCGTCTCCCACAGCCAGACCATTGCCAGCGACCTGACCCAGCTCGCGATCCCCTTCACCTACCGAGAGCTCCCTGGGGCCGGCCACGACACCGCGGCTTTCACTCAGCTCTTCGGGGAGGTCAAGGGGCAGGTCGACACGGCCCTCCGCGACCCGAGCCCGAGCCAGATCGTTCACCGCGCCATAGGCAACTACCACCTCGGCGCCTACTGGGTCGAGCTCAAGGGCCCCAAGGGCGCGGTCAGCGCTCGCGCCCAAGGCCAGACCATCACGGTCAGGACGTCTGAGGGCGCGACCGGCGCGACGGTCTACCTCGATACGTCCCTCGTCGACGTCAGCCAGCCGGTCACGGTCGTCGTGGACGGCGCGACGATCCTGAGCGAGACGCCGACGGCCAGCTTGGCGGCCGTGGCCGCCTCCTTCGCTCGAACGCGGGATCCGAAGCTGACCTACCGCTTCTCGGTCACGACGCCCTAGAGGGGATCGATCCGACCCGGCCACTTGCCGGTCGTCTGGACGCGCCTATTCAGTCCCCAGGGGACGACCTCGGAGATCGAAGTAGTGGACTCGGTTTCCCATGTCCCAATAGGTGTAGCCAACGACGCGGCCGACTCCTTGCTGAGTCACCTCGCTGAATGGTTCTCCCCGAGGGAGTCCAGCCTTGATTCGGTCCGCGATCGGCTGAGCGAGTTCGGTGGGATCACTCGGGTCAAGCGTCCGGCTCTCGCCTGCATTCTCAGCGAAGTCGGCCAGAGCCTTGAGCTGCTCCTGGCGCTGGAGGCTGAGGGACTCGAGTCCCTCAGCGCCTGCATAGCGGGTGCCGAGCAGGTTCCCTTCGCGATCGAAGGCCAGAAGTTGGTCAAGCCTGTCGGAGAGCTCATCTCGGATCTTGAGGCGAGTCACGAATCCCGTCGGGAGCTCGCGGGTCGAAGTCAGGAAGTTCCAGGTCGGGTGATCCTCTGCCAGAGCGCGCTCGACAGCCGCAAGCTCAGCCCGGAGGGGAGCCGGGAGCCGGAACTCTCGCTGCAGGCTGCCCTCCTCGGACTCAAAGGCACTGAAGAGCTGTTGCGGGTCTGCTGCTCGAACCTTGGCGAGTCCTTCCGCGATCACAAAGCGGGGCTGGCTGCCATATCCCTCCTCCTGCCAGCTCTCGTTGATCACGTCGGCTCTAGAGTCAGCCACTGGGGATCCCCTGAACTGGAGGAGGTCTCCTTCACGGAACGAGCTTTGGCCTCCTGGGTGCGGAAAGGCGAGGAGGCGCTGATCTGCGCCTCGCGCGAGGAGGAAGGTCTCCTCCTCGTATTCCCCAAGCTTGGAGAGCACTTCGAGCGTCACGACCTCCTCGACCCGGGCACGGGTTTGCTCGCGCCGAGGAGTCCGGGCACCTTCGCTACGGAGGCTTCGAGGGGCTTGGCCCCCGACGCCGGGCGCCAACTGGACATGCTCGCGGACCTTATCCCCCCTGAAGTAGTAGGTCGCACGGAACGTCTCGGATCCCGCGGCGGTGCTGGCTTGGTGCCCTCTCAATGCACCAGCGGCGCCTGCCGATTGCCTCTGCTGGGGGCTCGCGTAGAGCACCCTCAGGCGCCCGTTTTTTTGTCGCTTCACGGACAGCGAGCGCCACGTCTGAGGCTCGCCGTCGCGCTTGATCCGCGTGACCACGAATCTACCGGCCACCCGACTGACCTGGAGGGTGGCGGAGGTCGGGACTCCGCCCTCGTAGGCCCCGCTCAATCTGTATTCCCCGCTCTGGGCGAATGCAGCCCCTGCGTGTCCAAGGAGGGCGAGGGCGGCGAGGCAGAGCGCAAAACGAGTCATTTGGGTGGTCCCTAGGTGGTCGAGGACCTCCGACTGAGTCCTCACCCATGTGTTGGGCTAGAGAGGCTCAGCGTTACAGCCGCGCTTCCGAAGAGAAGGCGAGTCTCTCCACGCTCCCTTGAGTGGTGTGCGAAAGGGCCGGTGTCGGAACGGGAGTGGTCGGGTCCGACCCTAGCTGGGAATGGCGGGGTCGTGTTGTGAGGGCGGAGGCGTGGGAAAGAGGGTGGGATTTGCCTTTCGCAGCCGCGAGCGAGGTCCGTAGTCGAGGAGAGCCCACCTCCTGCGGAGCCCTCATGCCTCAGACTCGCGAGCCGACCACAGAGACCCCAGCCAGCAAGCTCTCCGAGTCCCTGGCCCTCGCGGCGGTCTTGAGCGAGGTCGCCGCAGCCCTCCAGGACGACCCCCTCCAGGACGACCCTCTCCAGGAGCCGCTCGTCGAGGAAGGGGACCCGCCGGCCTCGGGAGCCAGCCAGCCCTGCCTGATCGAGCGCCGCTGCCCCTACTGCCACGACGGCTTGGGCAGCGGGGAGCAGGTCCTCTGCTCGGGCTGCGTGACGCCCCACCACGCGGCCTGCTTTCGCGAGCACGGCGGCTGCTCGCTCCTCGGCTGCGACGCCAAGCGCTCCCTCGACCTCGACGGACCCGCCTCGCGGATCCTCTGCTCGAGCTGCATGGAGCTGACGCCGAGCAACGCCCCCTTCTGCGCCAAGTGCGGCAGCCGCCACGAAGCAGGTAGCTGGAGCGCGTCGCCTGTGGCTGCTCGGAGGCGCCTCCAGGAGTTCTTCAGGGCGGCCGCCGTGTTGCTCGTGGCCTCCTTCGCCGTGGGCGCGGGCCTGGGCTCCTTCGGAGAGAAGGAGCGGCGAGTCCAGCTCGAGGCAGCTCGGGACAGCCACCGAATGTGGCAGGAGTCCGCGCTCAAGGATCACCTGCGCGCGATTCAGCGAGCCCAGGTCGTGTTCGCCCGGGACGACCTCGACGGCGACGGCGAGGGCAACTACGCCCAGAGCGTGGCTGAGCTGGAGGTCGCGCTCGACGCCGCGAGGGCCCTCGCTGCCCCCGACGCGTTCGAGAGCGACGCGGACCTCGCGCGCCAAGACCTTCTGGAGGGGGGCTATTGGCGCAGCGAGTGGGAGGTCCGTCTCACCAAGAGCTCCGAGGGCCGGCAGGTCGCCCAGGGCCGCCGGCTCGACGAGCCAGCTCGCCTGGTCTGGTCCTGTGACCTCCAAGGACGAATCGAGCGGCGTCCCGCCAACGAGAGGACAGATCCATGAACGCACGCACGCCACGACCTCCGCTCCTGACGCGCTCCCTGGCCTTCCCTTGCGCCGCCTTCGCCGCCTTCGGAGCGGGTCAGCTCTGGACGGGCGCCCGGAGCTCGGGCGAGCTCGTCGACCTGATGGGGATCAAGCTCCCCTTGCTGACTCGGATCGTTCATGACGCCCCTCTGGGCGTGGTGTCCTGCCTCCTCCTGGTAGCGGCGGGGATCCTGGCCGGCGCCCACTTCGGCGCGCCCGAGGGCTGGAGCGACCGAGCTGCCCGCTCCCTCCGACTCCTAAGTCAGACCTCCGCAGCGCTCGGCGTGTTCCTCACGGGTCTGACGCTCTCTGCCTATCCCCTGGCCTTCTCGACGATCCACCTCGCGCTCCAGCAGTAGCCTCACACGCAAGCAGCCTCCCAGGTCTCCCCGGGAGGCTGCGTCGCGGTCGCGAGCAGTCGACCTACTTCGAGAGGCCTTGGCCGACCTGAAGCAGGAGCGCGTTCATGCGCTGCGCGAAGCCAGCCGGATCCTTGATCTTGCTGCCCTCGGTCAGGAGCGCCTGGTCGTAGAGGAGCTCGACCCAGTCCTTGACCTTGGCCGCGTGCTCTTGCTCGCCCATGAGTCCGTTGATGACGTTGATCAGGGGGTGCTTGGCGTTGATCTCGAGGGTCCGCCCGCCGAAGCCGGGGATCCCAGCGCCGGCGCCGGCCGCAGCCAAGATCCGCTCCATGTTCGCGCCCGCGGCCTGCTCGCCCGAGACGAGGCACACCGGCGAGTCCGTCAGGCGGTCCGACATCCGGATCCCCTCGACGCGCTCGCCGAGGATCTCCTTGGCCGTCGCGAGGAGGGTCCCGAAGGTCTCGTCGCGCTCCTTGGCCTCTTCCTCGCTCTTCTCTTCGAGCTCGATCTCGCCCTTGGTGGCCGAGACCAGCTTCTTGCCCTCGAACTCGGGGAGCGAGCTCGCGACCCACTCGTCCACGGGGTCGGTGAAGAAGAGCACCTCGTAGCCCTTGGCCTTGAGGCCCTCGATGTGAGGGCTGCTGCGGAGGAAGTCCGCGTCGGGGCCAGCTATGTAGTAGATCGACTCCTGGCCCTCGGGCATCCGCTCGATGTAGGCCGCGAGGCTGGTCTGGGCGTCTTGGGTGCTGCTCTGGTAACGGAGGAGCTTCGCGATCCGGTCCTTGTTGGCGAAGTCGCTGTGGATCCCCTCCTTGAGGACCTTGCCGAAGTCGCCCCAGAACTTGAGGTAGTCCTCTTCGCGCTCGTCGGCCAGCTCCTCGACCATGGCGAGGACCTTCTTGGTGACCTGCTTCTTGATCTGGCCCACGAGGCGATCCTGCTGGAGGACCTCACGCGAGACGTTGAGCGGGAGGTCGTCGCTGTCCACGACGCCGCGCACGAAGCGGAGGTATTCGGGCAGGAGGGCGTCGCAGTCGTCCATCACGAACACGCGCTTGACGTGGAGCTTGATGCCCGAGGCCGAGTCCCGCATGTGGAGGTCGAAGGGCGGGCGCTTGGGCAGAAAGAGGAGGCCCGTGAAGAGCTGGCTGCCCTCGATGGTGAAGTGCGTCCGCGCGAGGGGAGCCTCCCAGTCGTGGCTGACGTGCTTGTAGAACTCCTCGTACTGCTCGTCGGTGATGTCGTCCTTGGAGCGGGTCCAGAGGGCCTTGGCCTTGTTGACCGTCTCGGTCGTGACCGAGGTCTCGGCCTCGTCGCCTTCGCCGGTGGTCTCGGTCCGCTCGAGCTTGATCGGGTAACCGACGAAGTCCGAGTAGCGCTTGATCAAGTTGCTCAGGCGGTAGCCGTCTGAGTACTCCTTCTGGTCGTCCTTGAGGTGGAGCACGATGCTCGTGCCGCGACCTTCGCGCTCGCCCGCTTGGATCGAGAACTCGCCCTTGGCCTGGCTGCTCCAGGTCCAGGCCTCGTCGCTCTTAGCGGCGCGGCTCGTGACCTGAACCTCGTCGGCGACGAGGAAGGCTGAGTAGAAGCCGACGCCGAACTGACCGATCAGGTTCGCGTCCTTGCTGGCGTCGCCCGAGAGGGCCTTGGCGAACTCCTTGGAGCCTGACTTGGCGATGGTGCCTAGGTTGTTGGTCAGCTCCTCCTTGCTCATGCCGATCCCGTTGTCGGAGATCGTGACCGTGCCGGCCTCGGCGTCGGTCGAGATCGAGATCTCCAGGTCCTTGTCGTCGCCCAGGAGGTCGTGGTCGGTCAGGCTCTTGATCCGAGCCTTGTCGAGGGCGTCCGACGCGTTGCTCACCAGCTCGCGGAGGAAGACCTCCTTCTTGGTGTAGAGCGAGTTAATGACCAGGTTCAGGAGCTCGCTGGTCTCGGCTTGGAACGCGTGGCTCTCGAGGGTGGCGCTGTCTGCCATCTTGACGGCCTCCGGGGATAGGAGTGAAGGAATCGTGCCGGGATCGCAGGCCACCAAAGGACTTGCGGCGCTCCCGGCCACGTCTGGGCTCCCTACTGCAACTCCCGTGCCCGGACTCACGAAACTCCTCTGGTCCGGGTCTGGCCCAGGCTGGGTGTTCCTGATTCACTGAGGCCATGCTCCGAGTTCCAGCCGCCACCCTCCTCCTCCTCCGCCCTGGCCCCGCTGGCGTCGAGGTCGCCCTCCTCCGGCGAAACCCCAAGCTCTCCTTCCTAGGCGGGTTCTGGGTCTTTCCTGGGGGCAGCTGCGAAGAGGGCGAGAGCGAGGCTGGGGCGGCCCTCCGGGAAACCTTCGAGGAGACCGGAGTCCTCCTGGGCCAGGGACCTCGGCCCGACGACCCCCGGCAGACTCGCATCGACTTGATCCGCGAGGGCGCTCAGGGCTGGGCGGGAGGCTGGAGCGCGAGGGCAGACGACCTGGTGCCCTGCGGGCTCTGGCTGACGCCGCCCTTCAGCGCTCGCCGCTTTCGAACGCGCTTCTTCGCGGCTTGGGCGCCAGAAGGCGCCAACCTGGTCCCGCCTCCCGAAGAGGCAGACCCGCGCGGGCCTGAGCTCATGGAGGCGGCCTGGATTCGCCCCAGCGAGGCGCTCGCGAACTGGGCCAGCGACGAGTGGCTCCTGGCGCCCCCCACCCGGGTCACCCTGGAGGCCTTGGCGAAGGAGCTCGAGAGGGCGGGCGAGGTCGAGCGAAGCCGAGCCTGGCTCGAGGGGATCGCCCCAGGAATCGCCGCCAGCCACCCCGTGGACGCCGAGTGGCTCTCGTGGATCGACTTCCACCCCGGGATCCGCCTCTTGCCGATTCGGACCCCCACGATCCCGCCCGCGACCCACACCAACTGCCTCGTGGTCGGTGACGGGAGCGAGGTCGTGGTGATCGATCCGGCCTCGCCCTACCCCGACGAGCAAGCGCGCCTGGCCGGCCTCCTCGAGGACCTCGCGGCCCAGGGCCAGCGCCTGCGCGAGGTCCTCCTGACCCACCACCACCCAGACCACATGGGGGGTGCTGCAGATATCGCCGAGCGCTTCGGGGTCCCCGTCGCCGCCCACCGCCGCACGCGAGAGATCCTCGCAGGACAACTAGAGGTGACCCGCGACATAGAGGACGGCGAGCTGATCGAGCTCCCGGCCGATCGCCCCGGCGCGCGCCCACGCCGCCTGCGCTGCGTCCTGACCGAGGGCCACGCCGACGGGCACCTCGTCTTCTTCGAAGAGGTAACCCGCTGCGTGATCGCGGGCGACATGGTGGCGGGCTACGGCACGATCCTCATAGATCCCCCCGAAGGCCGCATGGTCGACTACCTCGACTCGCTCCGCCGCCTGGCCGACCTCGAGGCCAAGCTCCTCTACCCCAGCCACGGGCCCCCCATAGGCGACCCCCGCGCCTACGCCGAGCACTACATAGCCCACCGCCTCGGCCGCGAGGCCAAGGTCCTAGCGGCCCTCGAGGCCCTCGGCCCCAGCGACCTCGAGACCCTCGTCCCCCGGGCCTACGACGACAAGCCGCCCGCGGTCTACCCCCTCGCCAAGCGCGCCGCCTGGGCCCACCTCCTCAAGCTCGAAGCCGAGGGGCGCGCCCGCGTCCACGACGGACGTTGGTCCTTGGCCGAGTCCCCTTGACTCCTCCGGCCACGCTATCGCCCTCTAGAGCCTGGGCGGAGCCTCCCGCTCCGCTCCCAAGTGCGGTTTGAGAAGAGCCAACTAAGCGCAGAGACGCAGAGGTCGCAGAGGGGCGTCGCCGAGAGCTTCTCGCGGGAGCAAGTGGCGCCCTCAGCCCTAGGCTTGGCAGGCGCCACCGTGGACGACGTAGCGGCCAAGGGACTCGGATTGGAGGGGTGTCGACTGGGACTCTCCAGAACGCAATCTATTGCCCGCCCTGGACAAAACCGAGGCACGAAGCGTCCCGCCCGCCCCACTGCCTGGGAGCTAGCCGCCTCGACTCCCAACTCGCGAGAGGCACCTCGCTCCCGCGAAGCGCTCTCGGCGACGCCCTCCGCGTCCTCTGTGTCTCTGCGGTTAAATCAATCGCGCCAGACGCCCTGCACTGGGCGAGTGACGAGCCTCCGAGGGGCGGCGCCCCGCAGGACACCTGGGCGGATCGCTACCAGCTAGTAGCTACTCCAGCTCGTCCTGGATCAAGCGGATCGCCGCGACCGAGTCGAGGCCGATCCTGGGCGCCAAGCTCACCAGCCGACGCTGCTCGCTGGGGTCGAAGATCCCGTCCACGGTCACGATCTCGACCAGGCGCCGCACGAGGAGGTCGCGCTCGGCCGCTCGCCGCCCGAGGCGGATCTGCCCCGCGCCCGAGGCTTGGTGCGCGAGGAGGACGGCCTCCTCGTCGCTGATCTGAAACTGGCGCTGGACCTCGAGCAGGAGGCGAGTCTCGGCCGGGTCTAGGTAGTGATCTCCCTGAGCGAACCAAGACAGGACCCGATACACCCGCCGGAGCCCGTTGGGGGTCACGCCCTCGGGCGCGCTCGGACGGGCCGGCGCCACCTCGTCGTCGAGTGACTCCATGATCGCCCGGAGGTCTTCCTGGGCTCGCGCCCAGTCCCAGACGGGGCCCAGGCGATGGACCTCGAGGAGATGATCCCCCCAGGGCAGGAGGCAGGCCACCCCGTAGCGCTCCGGGTCGCCGAGCTCGTAGTCCATGCGAGCGCCGGAGCGCTGGCCCCAGGTCTCGGCCCGAATCCGGCGCACGGCTCCGGGCCCTCCCGGGACTCCGACCATGACCTCGTCCCAGATCCGAGGCGCCTCGTCGAGGAGGTCTCTGCCTGAGGCTGGGTGGTGGGCGACCCAGAGCTCGGCCTGGTAGCGGTTGAAGCTGGTCCGCACACAGCGCACGCCCTCGCCGATCAGGGTCTCGGCTTGGCCCACGAAGCCCAGGGGTCGGAAGAAGCGCGCCGAGCCGACCGCCACGCGCCCGCGGGGAACGCGAAAGGTCGAGGGCTCGGTGGTCTCGAGCTCGAGCTCGTCCAGGAGCCGCCGGACGCGGGTCAGGGCGTGGTCCTCGAAGAGGAGGTCGTAGTCGGGGAGGTCCGACTCGTTGGCCAGGCTCAGCTCCGTCGGGAAGCGCCAGCTCGGGAGCGCTCCAGGAGAAGCGGACTCAGCCGGAAAATACTCGTAGCCGTAGGGGTCGCGCCCCTGGGCCTGGTCCGCGCTCGAGAGCGAGGCCTCGCGCTTGCCCGTCGGCGGCGCCTCATGGGCCAAGGCTCCCAGGCAGAGCGTCCCTCGTGCCGTCGGAACCAAGAGCTGCGCGCGGTAGGTCGAGCCTGTCTTCGCGCGACGTTGGGGCTCCTTCGTCAGACCCCACACGCCCGAGAGCCCCGGACGCAGCTCGCAGGCCACGAGCCCGCCCCCGCGCAGGGCCGCCTGCAGGCGCAGGTCCTGGCGGAACTCCTCGAGGAAGTAACCGTCTATGGCGACGTCCTCACGCCAGTGCTCCAAGGTCGCGGCCATTCCGCCACAGTCCCAGCTAGCGCGGTCGGGCTCGTCTTGGAGCACGCTCCACTCAGCGGGGATCTGGAGCTTAGCCCCCCAGCGTCCGTCGGCTGCCTGGAGGAAAGTCACGGAGACACCGGGGGCGCGCCGCCGAGCATCGGGTCAGCGCCGTCGCCGAACGCGGCGAGGGCGGATCCCGCCAGCGCGCCGGCGCTTGCGCGGCGCGACGGGGCCCCGTCCGTCAGAGGACTCCTCGTCGTCCGCTTCCTCGTCGTCCTCGTCGACGACCTTGAGGCGGAGCGAAGCGGTTCGAATCACCGAGACCCGCATGCTGGGGGTCCGAATCGCCTGGAGCGCGAGGTGGGCGTATTCGCGGACCTCGGTCGAGGGGTCCTCGACCGCCTTCAGGAGGGCCGGGACCGACTCCTTGGACGCGGGGCCGAGGTGCATCAGGATCATGCAGGCCCCGACGCGGGTGAACTCGCTCTCACGCCGTCCCTCGAGGACCTTGGTCATGCGCTGGGCCAAGCCCTGCTTGTCCTCAGCGAGGTCCAAGAGCGCCATGACCGCGGCCAGCCCGACTCGGGAGTCCGTGTCGCCCATGGCGATCACCAGCGAGGGCTCGGCTCGCGAGGCGTATTCGGTCAGGGCCGCCAGGGCGTCGACTGCTTGGAGGCGGACCCCCACGTCCTCGTCGTCCAGCGCGTCCTCGAGGCGAGAGCAGACTCGCGCCACGGCGCGCTGGCTGACCTCGCGGGCGATCCGGCACAGGTTCCGGGCCGCGCTCAGGCGGAGGTCAACGTCCTCGTCTTCGAGGGCGCTCGCGAGGCCCGGGACCGCGTCCTTGCCAATGGACTCCAGGGCGTCCTCGGCCTGGTCTTGAAGCTCAGGGGCGTCGTCGGCCGTGGCGAAGCGCAGCAGGAAGGGCACGGCCGCCGCGCCGTGTCGGCTGAGGACAGCCAGGGCGGCTTCGGCTGCCTCCTCGCGGCCGACGTCGAGGAGCTCCTCGATCGCCTCGTGGGTCGCCTCGTCGGCCTTGGGCTCGATCGAGCGCAGGACGCGGCCCGCGCGCCGGCGGAGGTCCTTGTCGTCGAACACGGCCAAGAGGCCTGGCCAGGCGGCGGCGCCGATTCGCTTCAGCGCGCGCACGGCGACGCCCGCCACGGTCGTCTCGTCGCGGCTCTTGTCCTTGCCGCCGGTCTGCTTGAGGCAGAGCGCCAGGGCTGGGACCGCGGCCACAGCGCCGGGGCCGATCTTGCCGATCGCCCGCGCCGCCCGCAGGCGAACTCGCTCCTCGTCGTCCTCGAGGAGCTTGGCGAGGGCGGACGAAGCCCGCTTGGCCTTGGGCCCCAGGCGGCCCAGGCCATGGGCGGCGGCCTCGCGCTTCTTGGCGGAGCTGCTCCCGAGGTCCTTGGTCAGCTCGGCGAGGGAGAGGGTCGGCCCCTCCTCGACGCCCTCTGAGGTCGAGTCGACGCCGCTGTTGAGGTCACCCGCCGAGGTCGAGTCCTCGGAGTCCAGGGTGGGGCGCTTGCGCCGCTTCTTGGGGCGATCGTTCTCCGCCGAGCGCGAGCGGCGCTTCTTCCGCTCGGGCTCTTCGTCCTTCGACTTCTTGTTGCGCGACCGCTCGGCCATATGGCTGCAGAGTGTACTGGTTTCGCCCGACTTTACCGGGACCTGTCGCCCCTAGCCCAAGCGGGCTGTGGCTAGAGTTAGTAGCTCCACGCGACGTGGGGTTCAACGCGGAGGGCACCTGTGGGTAGAGCAGCGCGGCAAGAGAGGCTCCGGGCCCGAGTCTGTGCCCTAGGTGAGCACATGGGCCTCGAGATTCCCGAGGACTGGTCCGGCTGCGATCCAGTTTGGCCGCTCATCGAGCGCGTCCGAGAGGAAGGGGCGGTCTTCCTCATCAAGCTCGACGGCGTGCGAACCGAGCCTGGTGACGGCGGCCCCTACACGGTCCTGTGTTCGGGTGGACAGCTTGGAGAGGACTACCTTCGGGGCGATTTTCACTCGCTGGAAGCTGGCTTGGCGAGCGTGCTCATTGGCTACGGCGAGCGAGCTTGTAGCTTCCCTGCTGCAGACGTGACGCGAGGGCGCGACTGCTAGGGAGCGACAGCCCCCAAGACTCGGACCGGCAGCTCCTCGAGGGCCAGGCCCCCGTTGAGCTGGCCGATCGCCTGGGCGCGCTCGGCGGCCGTCGGCGCCCGTCCAGCGCAGGCCGCATAGACCGCGTCCGCCCAGCGTCCATGGCGCTCGGACGAGCGCACGAAGGAGCGCGCGATCTGTTGGCGGAGGTCCGGGCGGACCCTCAGGAGCATTTCGTAGTGGGCCTTGCCCCCCAGGTCGGGAGCGCGACCCAGCACGTCGCGATAGAGCGCCGCCACGTAGGCCTCGACGCTCGGCGCCTTGGCCCGGTATTCCGGCGAGAGGAGGAAGCCCACCTCTTGCTGGGTCAGGGCGAGCCCACCCTGAGCGTCGGCCAGGTGAGAGGCCAAGCCTCCCGCGTCGGCGGGGCGCTTGAGGTAGCCCGTGTAGAGCCCGCGAACCCGACGCGTCAGGGCCTCGCGGCTCCGGCTCACGCCACGCGCCAGATCGAGGGGGAGCGTCCCGCCGGCCAGGGAGGCGACTCGCGTCGCCGTCTCCGCCTGGCTCGCGGCCCGACCCAAGAGGGACTGATAGACGCGGCCGACCCAGACCTCCTCGGGGGTGGCCGAGGGGGCGCTGAAGGTCAGGTCCGAGGGGAGGCTCGGCGCCGGACGCGCGGTGCTGGGTCCCTCCAGGGCGCGCAAGAAGGCCTCGAGGTCAGCCTTCTCTCGAGCGCTGAGCCCCAGGGCCCGGATCTCAATGTCCCGCCCGTCTCGCCGGAGGCCGCCGCGGTCGTAGAGGTCGATGACCTCGGCCAGGGTCGCCACGCTCCCGTCGTGGAAGTAGGGCGCTGTCCGCGTGATCGCCCGCAGGGTCGGCGTCTTGAAGCGACCGCGGTCCGAGGCCCGCCCCGTGGCGTCGGCCCGCCCGGCGTCGCTCGTGTCCTGCGTGGACGCTGTGTCGTGGAAGGCCTCGTCGCTGAAGTTGGGCCCCGAGTGACAGGCCACGCAGCGGGCCTTGCCGTGGAACAAGACGCGTCCGCGGACCTCGGCTGGGTTGAGGGCGCTCAGATCGCCGCCCTCGTAGCGGTCCACGCGAGAGCCCGCGAAGACCTGGCGGCGCTGAAAGGCCGAGAGGGCCGCGCTGAGGGTCGCGCGATCCGGCCCGCGCCCGAAGGCCGCTTGGAAGCGAGCTAGGTAGGTCGGAGAGGTCCTGAGGCGACTGATTGCCTCGCTGAGGGGGAGCCGCATCTCGGCGGGGTGCTCGATGGGGAGGGTGGCCTGCTCCTCGAGGCTCGCGGCGCGCCCGTCGAGGAACTGCGCGCTCGAGAGGGCCCGGTTCAGGATCGTGGGCGTGTTTCGCGCGCCCAGGGCTCCGCGGACGCCGCGCGCCACGGGCAGCCCGTCGGTGAAGGCCTGGGCGGGCTGGTGGCAGGTCGCGCAAGACACGCTCCCGTCGAAGGAGAGGCGCGGCTCGAAGAACAAGAGCTCACCCAGGGCAGCCGCCGCGTCCGAGGTCACGGCCCCTGGGGGGACCTGAAGCGCGTCGGCGGGGATCCCCTGGGGGAGGGGAACCCCCAGCGCAGGTCCAGGCGCCGGTGCCCGGACGCGACGAAAGGCCGCTGCTCGCAGCTCGCTCGGGGTCCGCACGACCCGCGAGACCAGGAGCTCGTCGAGGAGGACCACGGCCTGATTCGCCGCGACCTGCGGCGCTAGGGGGCGCTGCCCGCCCGGTCCCAGGATCAAGAAGCCCTGGCCGGGCTCGATCTGGCCCCTCCCGAAGTCCTTGGTGTCGACCAAGACTCCGTCTTGCCAGGTCTGGATCCGTCCCTGGCTCGCGTCGTAGGTGAAGCTGACGTGGGTCCAGGTGTCGAGGGCCAAGGGCCGACCGACGGCGCCCGTTCGGCGCTCGACGCCGCCGCTTCGGACCGTGACGTGGACCCGCCCGTCCTCCTCCAAGATCAGGTGCCAAGCGCCGGGGTGATTGGCGAGGACCAGGTAGCGGTTGGCAGGGTCACCCGCCAGCGACGCCAGGCGCTTGACCCAGAGGCTGACCGTCACGGACTCGCGACTCCGCTCCAGGCCTTGGACCCGGACCGAGCCGTTCTGAGGAAAGTAGATCGCCTGGCCGACGTGCCCCACGTTGGCGTCGGGCTGACCCAGCTCCTGGGGGAAGGCGGCGCCGCCTTGGAGCCGACCCGCGCGGGCTCGGCCCGAGGTGTCGGGCGTCCGAGTGGCGTCGATCCGGCCTCCGGCGTCCACGGCCTCGTTGAGGTGGAGGGCGAGGGTGTATTCGCCGTCCGAGGCGTCAGAGAGGTCGACGTCGGCGTAGTTGGCGGTGTTCGAGCCGAAGATCGGATACACCGGGCGCCCGGCACCGGCCGGGATCCGCGCGGGAGCGTCCCGGTAGGGCGTCCACATGCCCGGCGTCAGCCCCGGGCTCGAGGTGAAGAGGCGGACCGTCTGCTCGCGATCGGGATTGAGCGGCCCGTCGAGGTGACGATTGACCCAGCCCGTCAGGCGCCCGATCACGGCCAAGCCGCCGCGGCGGGCGCGGTTGACGCCGACCTGCCCCGCGATGGTGCTGGTGTGGAAGAGCTCCGAGCCGTCCTGGCTGATCCAGGGGTAGGCCCCCCGGTAGAGCTGACCCCGCGCGAAGGGCGTCCCCTCGCTCGCGTGGAGCTGGCGCTCGGCGAGGGGGAAGCGCTCGTCGAAGCGCAGGCCAGCGACCCGAGTCGCCCGGTCGACGTGATACATGTCCGCAATGGACTTGGGCGCGGTCCAGCCGCCCGCGGCGCCGGGGTCTTGGTTGTAGGAGTAGACCAGGGTGTCGATGCTCCCGTCGTTGGCCGGCTTGCCCTGCCAGATCATGAGGTGCGCGTCGAAGGTCAGGGTCGGCTCGATCCCGCGCAGGGGCTGACCGTTGGCCTGGGTCATGGCCTCGTAGCCAGAGACTCGCTCGACGCGCTCGACCGCCGCGTCGCGGGTGTGGGGTGCCCGGACCACGACCCGGTAGCGGAGCCGCCCCAAGCGATCGTCGTTTTGGACGTAGCGCTGGGTCACGACCAGGAGGTCGTAGGTCTCGTAGCTCCCGCCCGCGAGGGGAGCGCCTTGGGCGTTGGAGGGGTAGGGGTTCTGGCTGACCCCCGGCCAGGGAGTCAGGGCCAGGGCGTTGAGCATCGTGAGGCCAGCCGCGCTGGCGTTGGCTTCGGTCTCGAAGGGCACGACGGGCGAGAACACCCCCGGCCCGAACTGGGGACGCCCCTCGCCGTCGAGGCCGATCCGCTCGGGGCGCAAGACTCGCGCCGCCCAGCCGATCCCGCCGCCGTTGGGGAGCCCGCGGGTGATCACGAACACGCGCCCGTCCCAGGTCTCGGCGTGTCCGTTGCCGCCGACCTCGGCCACGGGGACCGGCTGAGGACGCACAGGTTGCTGCTCCTGAGCGATCAGGGGGGTGCAAGCGAAGAGCGTCAGCGCCAAGCAGAGTGATCGGTTCATGGGGCCTCCTTCCCCCCTAGGTGGCAGCGTTCCGGGAATCGGAGCTAAGCCCTGGCTTGCCAGCGGCTTAGGCCTTCGAGCTGAGCCGGCCCGCTGCAGCGCGAGGCCGCCTCCGCCCACGAGGGCCGCGATCAGGAGCGCGACCCCCAACCCCCTCGCCCTCCGCCAGCGCCGAGCCGAGCGGGCGCTCTCCACTGCGGCTGCCCGGAGCGCCTCTGCCGCGGCCGCGCCCTCTGGGTAGCGCGCGCTCGGATCGGGGGAGAGACAGCGCTCGATCACGGCCAGGAGCGCCGCCGAGAGGTCGGGCCGCAGGCGTCCTAAGGGGACGTGCTTCTCGGAGAGGAGTCGGCCCAGGAGCTCTATGACCGTCGCGCCTTCGAAGGGAGCTCGCCCGGCGGCGCACTCGTAGAGGACCGCCCCCAGGGCGTAGACGTCTGCCGCAGGCGAGGCGTGCTTGCTGTCCTTGACGCACTCCGGGGCCAGATAGCTGAGGGTCCCCCGGGTCTCGCCCGTGGCCGAGAGCGAGCGAGAGAGCCCGAGCTGGACGTCGCCCTCGAGGTGCTTGGCGATCCCGAGGTCTGCGATCAGAGGTCGCCCCTCCTCGTCGAAGAGAATGTTCTCCGGCTTGAGGTCGCGGTGGACGAAGCCCCGCGCGTGGGCCCGCCCGAGGGACTCGGCCAGGACCTGACCTAACTCCGTGAGCTCGGGCTCCTCCTGGCGCCCGACGCGGAGGCGATCTCGCAGGGTCCCGCCGGCCACGAGGGGCATCACGAGCCAGGCTCCGCCAGCGTCCTCCCCCGCGTCGAGGATCGGGACGAAGCCGCCCTCGCGACCTAGCTCGGCCTGGACCAAGCGCTCGCGCGGGAAGCGCCGGAGGGCTTCGCGAGCGCGGAGGCGCTTGAGGGCGACCCACTCTCCCCCGAGCGCGCGCGCCCGATAGACGGTCCCGGCGGCGCCTTTCCCGAGCACCTCCCCCAGCTCATAGGGTCCGACCTTCACTGGCGGAGCGGGCCGCGCTTGAGGGCGGCCGCGATCAAGTCCAGGTCGCCCTCGATCACGCCGTCGCCGGCCCGAGCGCGCTTGATCCCCAGCGCGCGCACGGCGGCGATCACCTCCTTCCGCTGGAGGTGGACCCCCTCCAGGAGACCTCCCACGTAGACGTCCCACACGACCCGCCGCCTCCAGCGCGTCGACGATTGCGAACGCGCCAAGACCTCGTCGCGGAGCTCGTTCATGACTCCGTCCAGGCGCAGGGTCCCCTCGTCCGCTTGTGACGGCTCTGGGGCGGGGATCAAGTCCTCCGCCGGGAGCTCGACGCCGTCCCGTCGGCGCGCGAGGTTGACCAGACGCTTGACCCAGCTCCGCGTGCTCGAGCGGCGCAGCTGGGCGAGGGCCTCTGCCAAGGGCAAGTCCTCGGAGCGGGCCAGCCCGATCACTCGGAGCACGACCTCCTGGATCGCGTCGGCTCGGTGGCCTTCGTCACGAGCCGGGACCTCGACGTGGGCCTGGAGGTAGTTGACGAGGCCCTCGGCGAAGGAGCTGCCTCGGCCGCTGACCAGCGCTCCCGAGAGGGTGCTCAGGTGCTCGTCTCGCTCGTTCGCGCCGGGTCCGATCAGCGAGGCCAGGAGCGCGTAGTTGCGCGTCGCCTCGGCCAAGCTCGGGTCCAGCCGGCGGGCCTCGAAGAGGTCCTTGAGGGCGCGGTCGAGCTGCCCTTGCTCGGCGTTGAGGCAGCCTCGGTCGTTCCAAGCCTGAGCGCAGCCAGGGTCGAGCTCGAGGGCCCGGGCGAAGTCCGCGCGCGCGGCGTCCAGGTCGCCCTCGCGCCGCCAGCGGCGCCGCCCCGAGCGAAGGAGGCGAGCGACTTCGTCCTGGTGGGATTCGTCCTGCACGGGCGAGAGGCTACCAAGGGGCTTGGCAGCCACATCCCCGAGGTGGTTCAGACCAGGGCTTGGGTTAGGGTCCGCCCCCCGGAGGACCTCGTGAACCTACGCAACCCTGTCTCTGCGCTCCTCGTGCTCTTGGCCCTCGCTCCCGCTTGGGCACAGGACTCAGCGCCCGAAGGGGATCCCTCGCCTGCCAGTGAGCCCGCGCCTGAGGCGCCTGGGGAAGCCGAGGCTGAGGCGCCCGAAGCGCCCGAGGCCGAGGCACCTGGGGAGCCCGACCTTCGCGAGACCGTGCGGCGCCTCGAGGAGCGTCTCGCCGCCCTCGAGTCCAAGCCCGAGGAGCCGAGCGCTGAGGGACCGGGGGTGATCCGGCGGGCCTGGGACGCCCTCGAGGTCCACATGGTGGGCGTCGGGAGCTACGGAATCAACGTGATCGATCCAGACCAGCGCAAGGGAGCGAACCGCTTCCGCGTCAGTGATCTCGACCACGACAGCTTTACGCCCAACTTCTTCAAGCTCGGGGTTCAAAAGCCGCTCTCGGGCAAGAACGAGTTCGACGCCGGGCTCCGGGTCGAGGTCGCGGCCGGCTCGACCGTCGAGGACACCCTCTCTCTCGACCCCCAGTTCCTCGGCGGCGACGAGATCAACCTCGCCAACGCCTACGTCGAGGTTCAGCTCGCGACCCTGGCAGGACGTCCCCTCACTGTCCGCCTTGGACGTGCTTACGGGTGGTTCGGCCTCGACTCCGTCGATCTCTACGACGCGCCCCTGTTCTCGATGAGCTACTTCGGCAACTACACGCCCTTCACCAACACGGGCCTCTTCCTCGAAATGGAGCTGGTCGACGGATTGACCCTGATGCAATACGTGGGCAACGGAGCGGAGTTCGTCGTCGACAACAACGACGCCAAGAGCCTCGGTGGGCGCTTGGCCTACACCGGGCTCGAGGGCTTCAGCTTCGCGTTCAACTGGATCTGGGGAGCCGAGCGCGACGAGAACGTCCACGACAACCGCTGGCAGCTCGAGTTCGACATGGTCTGGAAGCCCCACGACACGGCCTCCCTCTACCTGATGCTTCACCTCGGCCAGGAGGAAGGGCAGGCCGTGAACGGAGGCGGCGTCGCCAAGTTCGGCGGGGCCTCGGTCGCTGTGACCTACGGGCTCTGGGAAGCCAAGGACGAGGGCGAGATCCGCAACTTCGGCGAGCTGGTGGGCGCCTCGGAGACCTACCAGCGGGTCAGCATTCTTCAGCGCGCCAGCTACTACCGCGACCATGGCGGCGCCAACACCGGCCTCGACCAAACCCTCTACGAGCTGAGCGGCGGCGTCGAGCTCAAGCCGACCAGCTTCTCCTGGGTCCGGGTCGAGTATCGCCACGACTTCTCGAACCGCAGCAACGCCTTTCTCGGCCACCGCGGGGGCGCCACGAGGCGTCACATGGGGACGCTCTTCCTGGCGATTGGAATGGGGTTCTAGGCGCCGCTCGAGTCGTCCCGCGCCCGAACAGAACCCTGTCGGTGGCCTGGCTAGGATCAGGGCATGGCTCGCGTCGCGCGCAAGATCCTGCACCTCGACATGGACGCCTTCTACGCGTCGGTGGAGCAGCGGGACAAGCCGGAGCTTCGCGGGCGACCGGTGATCGTGGGCGGCTCCCCCCAGAGTCGCGGCGTGGTCTGCACCGCGAGCTACGAGGCGCGGAGCTTCGGGGTTCGCTCAGCCATGTCCTGCGCTGAGGCCTACCGGCGCTGTCCCCAGGGAGTGTTCGTTCGGCCCGACATGGAGCGCTACGCGGCCGTCTCTCGCCAGATTCAGGGGATCTTCGGAGAATACGCCGACGCGGTCGAGCCGCTGAGCTACGACGAGGCCTACCTCGACGTGACCTCAGACCTGCGGGGACTGGGCTCAGCCACGGCGACCGCTGAGGCGATTCGCCGCGAGGTCAAGGAGGCCACCGGCCTGACCGTCTCGGCGGGGGTCGCGCCCAACAAGTTCATAGCCAAGGTCGCCTCCGACCTCGACAAGCCCGACGGCCTCGTCGTCGTCCCCCCCGCTCGTGTGCCTGAGCTCTTGGCAACCCTGCCGGTCCGCGCGATCCCCGGGATCGGGAAGGTCACGGCGGAGCGCTGCAAGCGGCTGGGGATCGTCTCGGCCGTCGACTTCCTCCGCCACGACGAGGACCAGCTCTCGGAGTGGTTCGGCGTCTACGGCCTGACCCTCCGCGAGTTCGCCCGCGGCGAGGACCATCGCCCTGTCCGCGTCAGCCGAGGACGAAAGCAAGTCAGCGTCGAGGACACCTTCGCGGAAGACCTTATCGGTCTCGGCCCCGGCCGGCGCGAGCTCGAGCGGCTGACTGCCGTCCTCGCGGGGCGCCTGGAGAAGAAGGGGCTCCGCGGCTCGACGGTCACCGTCAAGGTCACCTACTCCGACTTCACCCGCGCCAGCCGCCGCCGGACCCTCGGATTGCCCGTCTCGAGCGCCGCCGAGCTCTACGAGACGGCGGCCGACCTCCTGCGCGAGACCGAGATCAAGGAGCGCCCGGTCCGCCTCCTCGGCGTGGGCCTCGGCAAGCTCGAGGGCGCCAAGCGCCAGCTCCTCTTTCCCTTCTTGGACGAGCCCGAGCATCCTCCTGCGGCCAGCTGACGATCGCGACCATCGCGGCCAAGCAGGGGCCCTGCGTGCCGGCCGCCGAATACGTCACATGCGGACGTTCTCCTAACGAGCGGACTGGACCTTCTAGCGAGCAGGCCCCGACGCTCCTCGATCTCGGGTCTTCGCGATCGCGGTCTCCACGGTAGGGAGGAGAACGCACTCAGGGTCCTCCCTTCGCGCTAGCTCGTGGAGCCTCTCGGCCTCGTCCAATCGACCCGACTCGGCCTCGGCGACCGCTAGCCAGCAAGCGATGTCAGCTCGCTCGTCCGGCGCTAGCCAACGAGTCCGCAGGGACACTCGCATCATCGCTAGTCCAGTCGCAGTCCTACCTGAAGCAAAGACCGCTCGCCCTCGGAGAGCCCTGACCCACGGATCTCCAGCGCAGACCGAGAAGAGCTGGCCCGTCCAGTTCTGTAAGTCGGGTCGCAGCTGTGCCACTTCGTCCATAGTGGCCGCATACGCGAGAAGACTCAGGACCTGGATCTTTGTCGACGGAGGCAACGAGGGATCTGCCTTGAGCCGAAGCAAGATCTCCAAGGACTGCTTCCAGTTGCCGGTAGAGAGAAGAAGACCAGCCTGCTGACAGAGCAGCTGGAATTGGTCGGGGTAGTGCTTGAGCGCTCTCGTCACCTCCTCGAGTCCAGCTCGACGACTCGTGCGCCCCCGATATGAGACCTCTCGCGCATACCCATGCACGATCCAGTTGTCGACCTCCGCAGGTCCAAAGCGCCGGATATTGAGAAGGAGCAGGCCATCCGATGGGCCCGTCAGGTCGCTGGTCAAGGGTAGCGCGCTCCAGCCCATGAGCAGGAAGTTGGCGAAGCCCAGGAGCGCTAGCGGAGCCGGTTCGACGTAGACCGATTTCCAGTAGGCAGCGCTGAAGACCTGAGTCCCCTCGACCGCTATCACGGCCAACACCGCCAGCAGATTGAAGCCGATTCCTCCAAAGGTCGCACAGGCCATTCGAAGCCGCGCATTGTGTTCGGAGTGGGGGGAATATTGCGCGTATCCGGCAACCGGGAAGGCGTGCACGATGAGGTTCAAACGTCCCCACCGCACTTGGAACAGGACGGCTCCGAGCCCGATCGTGAGTCTATAGACCCTGAGTCCAGCTAGCTTGGCTACGACAGCGTGGCCGACCTCGTGCAGAGCGATGGAGAAGACGCTGATAAGTCCAAGGAGGAGAACGTTGGCGAAGAACCACCCGTATCCTCCGCCGTAGACACCTTCAGGGCCGCCAAGCATGAAGCGAGCGAGGATCGCCAGAGCCCCGAGGCTGACAAGCCACCCTCCAAGGTGCTCGCGACACAAGTCGGAGTCCGTCAGATATCGCACCGGCTCTAGGGCCAAGGGCTTTGAATCCTCCTTGGTCTGGCTCTCGCTCGAAGGTTGAGTCAAGTGGGGTCCTTCACTGCGAGACGCTTGTGCAGACCTCACCTTCAGGCCCGCTCTACCTTAGCAACCCCACATCCGACGGACCGCGCCAGCGTCACGCAACGACGACTCTTCAGAGAGCCGATCAGAGAATGGCGTCGGCTAGAATCGTGGTTGGAGGACGTATGCCCAAGCCGACCGTGGAATACCTGGGGATCACCTTCACCCGCAGCGGTTACCTCCTGATTCAGGCGGGCGTCTTCACCTTCCTGATCCTCCTCGCCGGAGCCGTCTACTTCCTGCCTCATCTAGGGCGAGCGATCGAGACACCTCAAGTCGGCAAGGCGCGTCCCTTCGGGTGGGGTCTCCTGGGCCTGATCGCCATAGCCGAGCTCGGCGAGGCCTTCGTGATCATGCGCAAGTTCGACGCGGTCGAAGAGCGCTGAAGTGGACTGGATCGTTCGCCTTCCCAGGTCCGCGGCAGGGCTCGAGCTGGGCCCGGCGGCCTCGATCTGCTTCTCGTGCGGAGTCGAGGCCACCCAAGGCGTCCAGGTGTGGTTCGAGAACCTCGAGGTCGGCACCGTCAAGGCGTTCAAGACCCGCCAGAGCTTCGAGATCCCATTGTGCTCGGACTGTGCGTCTCTCGGACGGGGTCGTTGGCCCAAGATCTTGGGCTGGAGCGCGATTGGGCTGATCGGGCTCTTCTCGCCCATGTTTCTGGCTCCCTACCTGACCGCCATGAGCTCGGACGAAGCTTGGGAAAGTTCAGTCGTGTTCGGTGTCGGCGTCGCGCTCTCCTTGCTGCCAAGCTACTTCGCAACCGAGCACTGGAGCCTCAAGGATCAGGGCGGCGGCTTCGTGGAGTTCGTGGGAGCGGGAGAGGGCTTCGTCGATCTCCGCTTGGCAGACACGAGCGTCGCGGCCCGAGTCCGAGCTGCCCTCGCCTGATTCGTCTCGCGCGGCGTTTCAGGTCCGGCCCATGAATGAAGTCCGATACGGTTCACCCTGTTGAAAACACAGGGGTTACGACCGGCACTCGACTTGTTCTTTCGTGCCACGAGGGAGCCGAGGATGAGCGGAGCAGGTTTTAGACCCAAGGTCGATCGCGAGACGATGCGTGAGTTCACGCAGGTCTCTTCGTGGCGTTCGCTGGCGACCTGCCTCCTCATCAGCGCGCTGGTGGTTGCCGCGGCCGCTGTCGGCGGTCGCCTCTCGGGCTATTGGCTGGCGCTGCCCGCGATCCTCGTGATCTCAGGCCTTCAGTTCCACCTCATGATCCTGCTCCACGAGGCCAGCCACGGCCTCCTGCACCCCAACCGCAAGGTCAACGACTTCGTCTCCGACCTGTTCTGCGCGATCCCCTTCGGGACCCTGACTCGCTACTACCGGGTCTTCCACCTCGCACACCACAAGTCGACCGGCGTCCGCGGAGAGGACCCCGAGGTCGAGATGTACGAGGCCATGGACTACCACTTCCGCACGCTCCCCAAGTGGAAGCTGGCGGGAATGCTCCTGGCGGACCTCGTGTTCTTGAACCTCTTCCGCTACGTGACCTGGATGGTCAAGTTCACGGTCCAAAAGGGCCTCAAGCCGACCCTGCGCGACCTGGCCCTGAACCTCGGCTTCTGGGGCGGCCTGATCACGGCCTCGGTCGTGTTCGGCTTCTGGCAAGAGGTGCTCCTCTTCTGGTGCCTCCCCTACGCCACCTTCACGGTCTTCTTCGCCAAGCTCCACGGCTACGGCGAGCACACCGGCGAGGAGGGCCCCAGCGAATACGAGCGAACCTGGACCCACCGCTTCCCCTGGATCGTGAACTTCTTCATCTACCCGCTCAACTCGGGCCTCCACCTCGAGCACCACCTCTTCCCCCGCGTGCCCTGGTATCGGATCCGCGCCTTCCGCGCGGCGATCCTGGCCCTCCCCGAGCACGCGACCCGCGCCGAGCCCGTGACCGTGGACGGCTACTTCTTCGGAACCAAGACCATCGCCTCAGCCATGCTCTACGAGCCGCGGACACCCGAGACCTCGCGACCCGAGTCGGCTCCCGTGATCGCGATCTCTCGCTCCGGCGAGCTCGACCTCTCGGCCGCGGCCTAGCCAAAGCCCCCGCGTCAGCCGCTCTGTCGGTTTCGATAGACGAAGACCCCCGCCAGGGGCGTTCCGTCTAGATGGTTCTGCAGCCTCACGAGCTGGCGCGAGCCGATCGGCGTCCCCTCGGGGAGGAGCTTGGCCCCGCTCTGAGAGAGGACGTCTCGGGACAAGACCATCCCGATCTTGAGGTCGTGAGCCCTGAGCTCGATCTCGCTCCCCTCGTCGACGGCCTTCCCAACCACGAGCTCAATGAAGGTCTCGACGATCTCTGGGTCCAGAGCTCCGCCCTTGGCGATCACTCTCAGCTCGAGGGCCGCGCCCTCAGGGGTCGTCGTCGCGAACCGAGACGAGCCGTTGAGGATCACGTCGTAGACGTCCGCCACGGAGATGACTCGGCTCCCGAAGGGGATCTCCTCTCCCACCAAGCGATCCGGCAGCCCCCCTCCGTCGAAGCGCTCGTGGTGGTGTCGCACGAGGACAGAGGCCTCGCGGAGGTTCGGGATCATGGTCATCAAGGACGCGCCGTATTCGGCGTGCTTCCCGCGATCGTCAGCCGGCCCTCCCCACATCTTGCCGAGGTCGTGGAGGGTCGCGGCGACCTCGAGGGTCTCCAGCTGCTGAGGGGACATCCCTAGAGCCTTCCCCAGCTCCAGCGAATGCGCGGCCACGCGCTTGGAGTGGCTCCCGACGACTCTGCTCTGGGTCTCGCTGAGCTGAGCCAAGAGGCGGACCCCCCCCAGGAAGCTCGCCTGGAGGTCGGTGTTCAGTCTCTGGACCTCCTGGGTTCGCTCCGCGACCCTGGCCTCGAGGCCGGTGTTGAGAGCCTTGAGCTCCAAGTTCTGCTCGAGGGTCAGAGCCTTCAGGCGCTCGTTCTCGCGACGCAGCATGTGGTGCTCGACAGCTCCCCGCAGCACCGCCTTGAGGCCCTGCTCGTCCCACGGCTTGGTCAGGTAGGAGTAGATCCCGCCGCGATTGACCGCTTCGACGGCGGCCGTCATGTCGGCGTAGCCCGTCAGGAGGATTCGCACGGTGTCCTCGGCGTGAATTCGGACCTGCTCGAGGACCTCGACGCCGGTCATGACCGGCATTCGCTGATCGCTCACGAGGACCGCCGGCGGAGAGTCCTTGACGAGCCTGACGGCCTCGACAGGGTCCGAGGTGACCCGGACCTCGTAGGGCTCGGCGCGCAGGAGGCGCCGCAGAGACTTGAGAATGTTCGGCTCGTCGTCGACGAAGAGAATGCTGGGCTTCATGGCGTCTCGACCCCCGCGTTGCGCTGGGCGACGCTGGCGCGGTCTCGCCCAAGTCGCTTTGATTCGTAGAGCGCGCCGTCGACGGCGCTCATCAGGCTCTCGGGGAGTTCGCCCGGGAGGTGTTGGGCGATCCCGAGCGAGAGCGTCACCCCCGCGGAGGTCGAGCCCAGCGCGCGCCGGACGCGATCCGTGTAGATCTCTGCTCCGCTGGCGGAGGTCCCGGGGAGGACCACCACGAACTCGTCTCCGCCGAAGCGGCACACGAAGTCTGAGCTCCGCGAGCTGGAGCTGAGGACCCCAGCGACCTCTCGCAGGACCTCGTCGCCGCGGCCATGTCCCCAGGTGTCATTGATCTGCTTGAAGTGATCGACGTCGACCATCACGAGCGAGACAGGGCCTGGCCCCTCGAGGAGCGTCGACTCCAGGAGCGTCTCGAGGTGACTGCGATTGAAGGCCCCGGTCAGGGCGTCTCGCCTGGCCCGCGATCGCAGAGCGCGCGCCTGACGAAAGGAGCCGAGGGCGGTCTCCAGGAGGTCTACGAGCGTGGCCTTGAGCTCAGCCGGCTGAGCGCTCAGCTCAGGGAAGGGGAAGCTGCGATCCTCCAAGAACCTCCGCGCCGCCTCCTCTGAGCCCGAGAGCTCCTCCTCATCGGCTGACTCCTGGCGGAAGTGTCGGAGGGCCTTGCTGATCAACTCGACCTCGCTCTCGGCCGCCAGCAGCCCTCCGAGCGCCGCCGGGAACGCGCGCACTGCGACGCGGACGAAGTGTCGCGCGAGGGCACGGGAGACCGCTCCGCGGAGGTTCTCGGGATCCCAAGGCTTGGCGATCAGGTAGGAGACGCCCGCCGAGTTGACCGCAGAGAGGGTCGTCTCGGAGTCGAGGTCGCCGCTCATCAAGAGACGCTCAGCGAAGGGCGCCTCGACGCGGGCGCGGGTCAGGAGCGCCGTCCCACAGAGCTTCGGCATGTGCTGGTCGGAGACGACCACGGCGATGGACTCCCTGAGCAAGCGCTCGAGCGCTCGCAGGGGGTCGTCCTCGAGGACGAGCTCGCAGGGGAGCCCGCGCAGGGAGCGCCCCAGAGAGCTGAGGACCATGGCTTCGTCGTCGACGAGGAGGACCCGCGGCGAGCTCACCGCGCGCCGCCCAGGAACTCGCTCAGCCCGCGGCGAAGCGCCGCCGCCGTCAGCTTCCCCTCGCTGAGGCCGTGGCGCGCGACGTCGAGGGCCGGCTTGGCGCTCTCGGCCACGGCAGCCGAGTCACCCACGAGCCAGGCTCCAGCGCTGTCTACCTCGCACCCCAACCCGCGAATCGCGAGGCGAACCAGGCTGGCGCTGGCGGGGTCCGAGATCTTGACCTCGACCGAGCAGGGCTTGATCCCCTGAAGAGCCTCCGCGGAGATCCCCAAGGTCGACTCGGCCTCGGCCACGCCCTCCTCGAGACCGTCGCTCACGTCTTCAAGGGCTGCCGGTCGGCGTTCGAGGAGGCCGCGGATCAGCTCGAGGTTGATCGGCTGCGATCCCAGACCGCCGAAGCCCGCGAACTCCGCGAGCGCCCGGCTCAGCTCTACGACCTCGGCCAAGGGCTGGTCAGAGGACTGGCCGACGAGGGCGGTCAAGGGCTCGGGCAGCTTCCACTGCTCGCACATGGCCTGGCCGACCTCGACGTGGCTGAGGCCGAAGGCGCGCTCTTCGCGGAGGGCGAAGTCTGGGCTCTCCATGACCTGGGGAGCCAAGAACGAAGCGTAGCCAGCTCCGAACTCGCCCATCATCCCAAGCTGGCCGACCTGGCGCACGAGCCCGCCGGTGAAGCATTCGTCTCTGCAGGACAGCCTGAGGCTGCGAGCGATCTCGCTGGCCGCGACCGAGGTCGCTATCGAGCACCTCCAATAGCGGGCCTGGGCCAGCGCGAGCTTGGGGTCGAGCACGAGCCTCTTGTGCAGCCCTGCCACGGCCAAGCCGATCGCGAGGCTCTTGACGGTGTGGACACCCAGGGTGATCACCCCCTCCCGCAGGCTGAGCACCCGCCCGCGGCGGCCGTAGAAGCTCGAGTTGCTGACCTTGAGGACCCTGGCGGCTATGGCCGGATCGCAGGAGACGATCTTGAGGACGTCGGCTACCTCCAGCTGCGCTGCCTGGCCCAGCTTGGCGACGGCGGCCGGGAGCGGAGGGATCGCCTTGACGATGCTCTGTGGTGACCTAGTTGCCATGAGTGTCCTCCCCGAAGATGACTACGCAGCCCAAGACTTCTTGCTCCACGATCGGCTCCAGGCTCAGGCGAGCTCCTCGGTAGTCGACTTGGCTCGGAGCGCCCGAGCTGAGCGCAACCCGCAACGCGCTGGGGAGCGCTCCCTCGAAGACCTCCTCGCACTCGAAGCCGACGGCGCACCCGAGCTCGGGCCAACGCTTGGCCGCCGCCTGGTTGGCCAGCACGATCGTCCCTTCGGCGCTGACGCCGAACACGCCGCAGGGGAGCTTGTGAATCACCTCCTGGGAGAGCGAGAGCGAGTGGGTCCTCTCCGCGACCAGACCCTCGAGGGTCTGATTCAGTCGCTGCAGCTCGCCGTTTTGGGCTCGGACGCGCTCGTTGAGGGCGCGGTTCTCCGCCCGCGTCGCGTAGGTCTCCAGGCACTGACGGATATCGGCTTTGAGCTGCTCGTCGTCCCAAGGCTTGGTGAAGTAGCGATAGATCAGGCCCTGGTTGATCGCGCGCAGGACGAGGCTGACCTCGGCGTAGCCCGAGAGGACGACACGGATCGCGTGGGGGTGCGCCTCCTTGGCGAGGCTGAGGAACTCGAGGCCTCCCATCCCCGGCATCCGGTAGTCGGAGAGGATGAGAGCCGGCTCGCAGGCCTCCAGCGCGTGGCAGGCCTCCTCGCCTCCCCCGGCCAGCACGAGCTGACACTCCTCGCGACGCAGGAGCCGCTTGAGCGAGCGGAGGATGTTCGGCTCGTCGTCGACGCAGAGGACTGTCGGAGCTGAGCTGCTCACGCCTCGAGCTCATAGTCGTGCTCCAGCGGGAGCGTGATCGTAAACGTCGTCCCCTGACCTATGGCGCTCTCGACTTGGATCGTGCCGCCGTGGTCATGGACGATCCCGTAGGAGATCGAGAGCCCGAGTCCGGTCCCCTTTCCGACGGGCTTGGTGGTGAAGAATGGGTCGAAGAGCTTGCCGAGGTGCTCGGGATCGATGCCGCTCCCGGTGTCGGCGAACTCGAGGACGATGTGCTCGGTGGTCGCTGAGGAGCGAATCGTGATGGTCCCGCGGTCTTCCAGGGCGTGAGCGGCGTTCACGAGCAGGTTCATGAAGACCTGGTTCAGCTTCCCGGGCTGGCAACGCAGGGTCGGGATCGGGGCCAGCTCCTTGACGATGTCGGCTTTGTACTTGAGCTCGTTCCACACGATCTTCAGGGTGGCCTCGATCCCCGAGTTGATGTCTGCCTCCTTGATCGCTGCCTCGTCGACGCGCGCGAAGCACTTCAGGTTCTGGACGATGTCCTTGACGCGAGCGGCGCCGTCGAGGGACTCGGCCAGGAGGGAGTCCACGTCCTCGAGGACGTAGTCGAGGTCTTCGCGCTCGGAGATCTCCTCGATCGCGGCCAGGAGACCTCGAGCCTCGGGCACGAGCTCAGGAGGGAGGTGCTTTCGCAGCTCCCCGTAGCGCTGGAGGAGCTCCCGGAGCGTGGTCACGTATTCCCCCAGGGTGCCGAGGTTGCTCGTGACGAAGCCGACGGGGTTGTTGATCTCGTGAGCGACGCCAGCCGCGATCTGCCCCAGGCTGGCGAGCTTCTCTTGCTGCACGAGCTGCTGCTGGTTTCGCTCCAAGAGGTGCTTCTGCTGCTCGAGTTCGGAGGTCCTCGCCCGGACGAGCTCGTCGAGGTCAGCGACCTGAGCCCGGAGCCGCTCGCCGAGAGACCACTTCTCGGTCATGGCCAGGGCCAGCTGACGGATCTCAATGCTGTCGAAGGGCTTCTTGAGGATCGTGAGCTGATCCGTCTGACCGAGGGTCTTGCAGATATCTCCCCAGGAGTAGTCGGAGTAGGCGCTCACGATCACGACCTGGAGGTTGGGGTCCTCCTTCCAGAGCTGCTGGATCGTCTCGAGACCGTCCCAGCCGGGGGGCATTCGCATGTCGACCAGGGCCAGGGCGAAGCGCTCACCGGCTGCCAGCGAGGCCCGGAGCATTTCGAGGCCCTCCTGCCCTTGGGTCGCTGAGACGAGCTCGAAGTCTGGAAGGCCGGGCTCCCGAGCTTCCTCCTCTGCACCGAAGAGGGCGTCGGCTGCGGCCTGCATTCCCTCGGAGTGCGAAGCCTCGGGGCAGAGGGTCTTGCGATAGTCGAGGTGAATCTTGGGGTTGTCGTCAATGAGCAGGATCCGTCGATTTGTCATGCCATGACCTCTCTTGAGAGCAGAGTGAGGGTGAAGCAGGTGCCCTGGCCTAGACCAGCGCTCTCCGCCACGAGGTCTCCACCGAACTCCTTGGCGGAGTTCGCCGCGCTGTGGAGCCCGAACCCGTTGCCCTTGGGCTTGGTCGTGTAGCCGTGCCCGAAGATCTTGACCAGGTCCTCGGGGGCGATCCCGCAGCCCGCGTCGCGGACCTCGACGCGGTGGCTTCCGCGCGAGGCGCGGGTCTTGATCTCGAGGCGTCGCTCCGCGCGGGGGACCTCCTCCATAGCGTCCCAGCCGTTGCGGATCAGGTTGACCAGGATCTGGGTCACCTTGCAGCGATCGAGGACGATGGGCTCGGGGCTGTCTAGGTCGCAGACGGGCTTCAACCCGCTCTCCTCCTCCGCGAGGGCAATGGCCTCTCTCACGAGGTCGTCTAGGGCGACCAGCTCTTCGACGGCGCCGACGGCGGCTGTCGCCTGCTGCGAGGCGATGATGTCGTGAATGTGCGCGACCGACTCTTGGAGGTGCTTTAGCTCGCCGCGATGGCGTCGGCGCTCCTCCTCTAGGGTCGAGGTCAGCTGGGTCAAGAACTCAGGCAGAGCCCGCCCCTGCTTGCTCGCGGCGAAGGCCGGGAGGTCCTGGGCGTGCTCGCGGAGGAGGAGGCTGGCTCGCTTGAGGTCGCTGACTCGGGAGCCCTCGGAGCCCTCGACGAGGACTCCGACGGATGTGTTGACGCTGTTGAGGACGTTCCCCACGTTGTGGAGCACGTTGCTGGCGACCTCCGCCATTCCCGCGCGCCAGGAGGCCTCGCGAAGCTTGGCGCTGGTCTCCTCGAGCTCGAGGGTCGCGAGCTTGCGCGCGCTGACGTCCTCGAGGAGGACTCGAGACTCACGCACGACGCCCTCCGAGCCGACCTCGCGCACGATGGTCATGCGGACCCAGAGCTCCTCTGGCGTCTCAGAGCGCAGCCGGGTCTCTATGACGTGGACCTGCTCGATGCTGCCGCCGGGGGCGATCAGGATCTGACTGAGGAGCGCGGCCTGTTCGACGAGCTCCGGCCTCGGCTCGAGGAGCTCCTCCAGGCACATGTCGCCGAGACCGACTCGCTCTCCCAAGAGCTGACTCGCGCGGGCGTTGGCGCTTGTGATCCGACCGGCGGGCGAGACGGTCAGGTAGGCCACGGGCGCCTCGTCGTAGAGGCCGCGGTAGCGCTCCTCCTGGCTCCCCTCCCGGACCGCCTGGCTCTCGGCCAGGCTGCGCATCTCGGCTTCGCTCCGGATGCAGGAGACCGTCAGAAAGCCCGCCTCGAACACGACCCAGGCCGCGTGCTCGACCCAGCGCCAATGGCTGGCGGCGCTCACGCCGTAGATCGACTCCGGCCAGATCGCGCCGCGGGCGATGTGATCGACGCAGACCACGAGGGTCGCGGGCAGGAACACGCGCCAATCGCGATAGAAGGCCAGGAAGGCCAAGCTCCCGAACACGTGGAAGTGCGTCTCGATCCGTCCTCCGGTGACGTGAATCAAGAGCGCCGAGAAGAGCATTTGGGCCCCGGCTATGACGTAGCGAGTGCTCGCGCAGCCCGGCCGCGTCACCACGAGGTAGAGAGGGAGCGAGAGCAAGAGCCCGCCGACGCCGACCGCGCTTATGACGTGAACGTGGACCTCGCTGCTGCCACCGACCCAGGTCTGGGGAGAGAGCAGGAGGGCGCCGGCTATGCAGCCCAGGTATTGGAGGAGGAAGAGCGCGGCGAACATGCGGTCGGTTCGGCAGGCCACCGAGTCGTAGCGCTCGCTGAACAAGGAGTCGGCGCGGGCCTGCAGGCTAGCGTCCACAGCAGGCTCCAGAGGCGACGTGGGCGGGGTCGCTCGTTTGCCTCAAGGGGCAGCCGTAGACCGGAACCTCAGTGAAGCTCGGCCGCTCACCGCGCACGAGCTCCGCCACGGCGGAGCGACCTCGATTGGTGCCCTCGTGGCCGCGCGAGGGAGTGATCCCACCCGAGAACACGAGCTCTCCCCGGGGGTCGTAGAGGGCGACGGTGCCCGAGGTCGAGGCGTGAAAGCGGCGCGCGAGGCGTCCGCCATGATCCAGGCGAACGTCCGCCTCCTCGAGGCCCGAGAGGAGCTTCAGGATCGGTCCTCGCTCCCAGCCCTCTGGGACTCCTTCAGCGAGCACCAGGTAGGCCACGACCTCCAGGTCTCCCCCGCAGTCGACGACGAGGCGCTCGAGTTCGTGCACCGTGGCCCTCGTGCAGGGGCAGTGCGGGTGGCAGAAGAGCACAAGGGTGAAGCCAGCCTGCGCGCGCGGGACCTCTTCCGGCCAGGTCGCGGGAGGGTGTCCCGAGTCTCCGGGCCGGGCCGAGTAGGCCCAGAGGCCGCCCAGGGAGGCAGTCAGGCACACGAGCCAGGCCACGAAGGTGACTTTCAGCCACGGCTGCCAGGGAGATGGCGGGGATGGGGTCATATCAGGCCTAGCCTGGTGGGGCGGCAGGGCCCTGGCTCAGGGGGCACTGCCGCTACCGGGATGATCGACCGCCTAAGGGATACCTGTAGTCCCCAGGCTCTCGATCCCGCTGCTCGGGGGCGGCTCGACTCCGGGGCCCCTCGTGTCTGCGCGCGGGGCCTCAGGCTTCGAGCTAGCTGCTGGCCTCTACCCGCCGCAAGGTCGCGAGGGTCTCGACGTGGGCTCCGTGCGGGAAGAGATCCACGGGGCGGACCCGGACGAGCTCGTAGCCGCCCTCGGCGCAGAGCCAAGCCGCGTTGCGCGCGAGTGAGCTCGGCCGGCAGCCGACGGCGAGCACGAGGGGGGCGCCGATCTTGGCGATCCCTTGGAGGACCTTGAGCGGCATTCCCGCGCGCGGGGGGTCGGTCACGACGAGGTCGAAGGCGCCGAGGTCCTCGGGCAGGCCCGCGTTGAGATCGCGGACCTGGAAGCTCGCGTTCTCGATGGCGTTGCCCGAGGCGTTGGAGGTCGCGCTCGTGACGGCGGGCTCCACGACCTCGAGCCCGACCACCGAGCCGGCGCCCTTGGCCAGGGGCAGGCTCAGGGAACCCGCGCCGCAGTAGAGGTCGAGGACGCGCTCTTGACCCGCGAGGGCCGCTTGGCTCAGGACCTCTTCCACGAGGACCTCGGCCCCCTTGGTGTTGACCTGGAAGAAGGCGTCGGGCGCGAGGTCGAAGCGCAGGCCTCCCAGCTCCTCGGCGAAGCCGGCAGGCCCGTGGTCCACGAAGAGCTCAGACGCCGCCGAGCTCGGGAGCCGACAGGCCCGGACCCCGTTCGCGACGCAGGTCGGGAGCGCGCCTCGCTCGCCGAGCCAGGCTACGTAGTCGGCCATCAGGGCTTCGTCGCGCCGGCTCGTGACGAGGATCGCCACGCTGTCCTGGGTCGCGCTGGCTTGGCGGACGCAGAGGTAGCGCAGGAGGCCCTCTTGGGTCTCGTTGACGAAGGGCTCCAGCTCGCGCGCCAGGGCCCAGTCCCGCGTCGCGCTCACGAGGGCGTTCATGGAATCTGTCTGGAGGGGACAGTCCTTGAGGTCCACGACCTTGAGCCGGGTCGCGGGCCCGAACATTCCCAGGGCGAAGTCGCGCCGCAGCTCCTCGCCGCTGGCGATCTCGGTCCCGGTCAGGAAGCGCTCGCGCCCGAAGCTGAACTCCATCTTGTTCCGGTAGCCGAACACCTCGGGGCTCGGGAGGACCGGGAGGACCTCCAGCTCCTCGAAGCCCTCCTTGCGAAAGGCCTCGGCCACGAGCTCGTGCTTGAGCTCCAGCTGGCGCTCGTAGGGGACCTGCTGCCAGGTGCAGCCGCCGCAGGCCTCGGTGTAGGCGCAGCGCGGCTCGATCAGAGGCTCACCCGCGGCCACGAGCTTCTTGAGACGTCGCCTCGCGACCTCTACTTCGCCCTTGCGCTTCTTGCGCCGCTGCCCGTGCTTTCGTCGTCTACCCACGGGCGCAGTGTCTCTCTTTTATTGGGGGGCTGCGCCCCCCAAACCCCCATCTTTGGCGCTCGAGAGGAGGGCAGATGTTCCTCTCGCTTTCGGAGCCGGGCCCGCCTCGGATCAACAGAGACCCGAGAGGAACATCCGCTCCTCCTCTCGAGCCTGCATGGTTGCTTGGGCTCCAGTGCGCTTAGGTG